>Ga0209125_1001470_pt1 | contig 21916 bp, 20 predicted proteins | sample BarGraIncub1131A_FD_184503 | JGI IMG/M metagenome (GOLD analysis project Ga0209125, IMG submission 184503) | Arctic peat soil microbial communities from Barrow, Alaska - Barrow Graham LP Incubations 11-31A (SPAdes) (version 2) | ecosystem: Environmental > Terrestrial > Soil > Wetlands > Peat...
TAGAATATTTATTCTATATTATAACATTGGCAATCCTGTATAAAAAACATTCAAATACACAACCTATTAAAGTAAATAAGATTAAGAGTTAGTTGTGTCTTACATTTGATGTTACATGTACAACTTAAAGGAGGTTAATAATATGGCAGTTCGTGAAGGAGCAGCTCCTGTTGCATTGGGTACGGTTGTAACAGGTGTAGGTGCGGTAATGGTAGCGATGGAAATGGCACCAATGATTGCTGCTGGAGTAGTTGGCTTTGGCGCAGCACATATTGTACTTGGAGCTATAGATCTAGTCGGCAATAGGAATGGTAATAGAACACCAAGCACAAACTAAAATATTTTTTGGAATAGACACTGCGACAAAAGTATATAAAGACTCTTGTCATAGTGTCTATTTCATTTAATAATAATGATCAAAATGTTAAATCAATGATTATTTGCTTAATATCTTATGATTAACCATAAAATAACCTTATCTTAACCCAATCTAAATTAAAATTACATCATTTTGGAATACTATATAAACATAGGGAGGTGTAATACTATGATAGTTAATACCCACTTGCTCATATCTCAAATATTATATAAACACATTTCAAATCAGGTTAATTTTAAGTTAGATAGGGTAGCTTTTGCATATGGGAATATAAAGCCAGATTTAATTAATAAGGATATTAATCATTCACATACATTACAAGAAAGCTTATCCAGTGTTAATAAATATTCAAAAGAATTGATGAGTGAAAATGTTTCAATTAAAGAATTTTCAAGGTCTTTAGGTGTGATTTGTCACTTTGTTTGTGATTATTTTTGTTTATATCACAGAGATGGGAATGAAAAAAAAGGTTTATGTGAACACCTTTTTTATGAAGTACTTCTTCATGAAAAATTACTAACTCTTCTTTTGAAAGGTAAGATAAAGATTAATAATCATGAAATGTATAGTGGTAGTGTAGAAGTTATGGCGCTTAACATGGAGGAAAATTATAATTTAGAATCAAAGAGTATAACTAAGGATATAACTTATGCCTTATCGGGTGCTTTTCAAATTTCTAAATTAATTGTATGTTCAAGTCAATTGTATTTTCAGCATAAAGAAATCAACATCACTAAAAAATATCAATTTAATTAGGAAAGAAAAAGTAAATTAGAGTTTTGATTATTAATAACATTTTTAGTAGACCTAATATGGACGTATTTTTATAAAAGATATTTAGCAAGTCCATATTATTGAAAATGAATTGTTTAAACTTATTATAAAGATCTTTTTTACATAAAACATTATATATAGGAACCATAACTTCATTTTATATATTATTACAAAATAAGAATTAATATGGTTATTAATTGTAATAATTTGAATGGCTTGATAATTAGTAAGAAAATTATCAAGCTATTTTTGAATGCAATCCTATATTTTTGAGTGAATTTTTTGTGGTATAATGTAAATTAATAAAGAAATAAGGAGGTTTTTTCAATGGCAATACTTACGTCTATAAAAGATGCGTTAAACGCTAAGCAATATAAATCTGAGATTGAAAAATTAATCGAGGAAAATAAAAATTTAAAATATATAAAACTAACTCCGACTCAAATGGGAATGAGCCAAATTTTATCAAGAACTAAAGAGCTTGAAGCGGAATTAGAGGGATATTATAATCTAATTGAAACTAAAACAAAAGACATAAAGGATCTTAAGATAGAATATAATAATCAAGCTGTGTATCAATCTAGAGAGTTTGAACAGAAATCTAATGAATACGATAATTTAATTGAATTAAAAAGTAAAGAGCTAGAAGACAAGTCTACGGAATATGATGAGTTTATTGAGAAGAAAAGTAAAGAATATGAGGAATTAATTGGAATAAAATCTAATGAGCTTAAAAATAAATCAAGTGAGTTTGAGAGTTTAATTGGGTGTAAAACAAAATCAATTGAGGAACTTAATTTAGAATACAACAATGTGAAAACCTGCGTTGATAGTCTGAAATCTCAAATAGTCACCTTAGATGCAGATGTCTTAATGCAAAGTTTTGGGATTTCTAAACCTAAATATAATTTAATGAGTTCGGAAAAATCATCTAAAATGCTCCAGGAAATCAGAGAAAAGCAAATGAAGATGATTAAATCTAAAGAAGCTATAGAATTTAAACAATGGGTTATAAATGGAAATGTAGAAGAAGGTAATCAAATAGTTAATGATATGACAGAGGATATGATTAAACTAGTACTTAGAATTTTTAATGATGAATGCGATTCAATAATAGATAAGGTAAAATATAGTAATGTAGAAGTAATTGAAAACATAATTAAGAAATTTTTTGAGGATTTAAATAAGCTTGGCAATATAACACAAGTTAAAATATCGCCTAAGTATTTTAATACTAAATTAGAAGAACTTTACCTTTTTTATGAATATAAACTAAAGAAACAGGAAGAAAAAGAAGAAAAAAGTAGAATGACTGAATAATATAGTAATAATATGTTATATACAAAGGAATAGACCATTGATTATTGATAATCAATGGTCTATTCCTTTGTAAGCTTACTTATGCGCAAGCAAGCATACTAAAAATCCTCCATTCTGTGATGGAACGCATAAAGGTCTTTAAAATATATTGGGTGAGCCATATAGATGGTTCAAGTGTTATAATAGGTTAGGGGTGATAAAAACATGTCAAAAAAACACTTAAAAATAACTCTTTTTACTACGCTCGGCATTATATTAATAGTAACAGCAGTATTTATGTTTAACATTTACACAAAAGTAGATAGTGCAACTAAAACTTTTGATGCATATAAGAATAAGTGGGTAAAGCAGGATTTTAAAACAATGTATAGCATGCTTTCAGTTAAAACAAAGGAAACGATAACTGAAAAACAGTTTGTAGATAAATATAATGCTATATATAAAGGAATAGAAGCCAAAAGTATATCTATTAAGGTTGATAATGAAGATACCATTAAGGATGGTAACAAAACAACTATTAATATACCATTTTCCATAGTTATGGATACTGCTGCTGGGCAATTAAAAATGCCGGGATATCAGGCAACAATGGTAAAGGAGAAAGTTAATAAAAAGAAGCAATGGACATTAGTTTGGGATGAAAAAATGATATTTCCTAATATGAAGGCTGGAGATAAAGTTGGAGTAACTCAAGATCTAGCTATGCGTGGTGAAATTTATGATAGAAATGGGAAAGAACTTGCTAAAAATGACGCAATTGTTACCATTGGAATTGACCCTATTAAATTTGTTAAAAACAGAGACAATAATATATCTCAGATGGCAAAAATACTAGATATTGATGCATCAGTTATAGAAAAAGAACTTAAAGGTAATGAAAATTCTGATATGTTTACACCAATTGTTAACATATTATCAAGCGAAAAGGGAAAAATAACTGGTGTTATGAAGCTAGAAGGGGTAATTCATATGAAACCTAAGGGGAGAGTATATCCAGGAGGGGAAGCCTTTGGGTCCTTAATTGGGTATATTGCACCTATAACAGCTGAGGAACTAGAAAAGATGAATGGTCAGGGCTATAGCTCATTGAGTTTGGTCGGTAAGGCGGGGCTTGAACAGGTCTATGAAAAAAGGCTTAAGGGAGAAAATGGAGTAACGATATATATATCAAGGAAAAAGGACGCAAGTGAAATACAAAAGGATATAATTCTAAAGAAGGAACCTAAAGCTGGTGAAAATATAACATTAACTGTGGATTCAGACCTTCAGAAGAAAATGTATGAGGGAATGAATAAAGAGGCAGGAGCATCTACAGCAGTAAATCCAAAAACAGGAGAAGTATTAGCTTTAGTGAGTTCTCCATCATATGATTCAAATGCGTACACTACTTATAAAACTAATACCCAAATAAAAGCATGGAAAGCTGCTAACGAACCATTTAAAAACAGGTTTAAGGCTGCGTATTCTCCAGGGTCTACATTTAAATTGATAACAGCTGCCATTGGCTTAGATGGAGGGAAGATAAAACCAGAAGAACTTATAAACATACCAGGAAAGGAGTGGCAACTAGATAAATCTTGGGGACCTAATAAGGTTACGAGGGTTAGCGATGCAGTAAAGTCAGTGAATTTACAAAATGCATTTATATATTCCGACAACATATACTTCGCAAGGGCAGCGATTAACATCGGTAAGGTGGGATTTATAAAAGGATGTAGTAATTTTGGAATAGGAGAAAAGCTTCCTATTGATTATCCCATAGCAACATCACAAGTAGCCAATAATAGTAATATTAAAAACGACATTGCACTAGCAGATACTGGTTACGGTCAGGGGGAAGTCCTTATGAGTCCACTACAGGTTGCACTATCTTATAGTGCAGTTGTTAATGAAGGGAATATTATGTCTCCAACTTTAGAAAAATTTAATGACAAGGTAACTTCTAAGGTATGGAAAACTAATGCAATATCTAAAAACAATATAAAAGTCATAAAAGATGATCTTACGCAAGTTATAGAAAATCCAAATGGTACAGGTCATGGGGCAAAAATCAATGGATTAGCTCTTGCAGGTAAAACGGGGACAGCGGAGCTCAAAAAAGATGCCAAAGATACCACTGCACAAGAAAATGGGTGGTTTGTATGTATGGATACAGCTAATCCTAAAATAGTAGTATCAATGTTAATGGAGGATGTTAAAAACAAAGGTGAAAGTCACTATGTTGTACCTATTGTAAAAGGAATAATGGAATATTACTTAAATAAAACACCGAAGTAATATTTGTGAATGGATAAAGAAACTAGCAGTCTTCATGCACGAAGACTGCTAGTTTCTTTAATTGTAGGAGAAAACAAGAAATATTTACATTCCCAATTATAATCCGCATTTTTTTAGTGATTGATCTATGTCAGCTATTATATCATTAGGATCTTCTAAACCAACACTAAATCTTAGATGTCCATTTTTGAATTCCTTTGGATAAAAATGATTCCGCTCGTCTGTTGGACCGGTATATACTATAAGGCTTTCGTCATGACCTATAGAAACCGCTGAAATTATAAGCTCTAAAAAATTTACAAATTTATTGTGAGTTGTAACGTCCGCATTAAGGCCAAAAGAAAGTACTCCCGAGAAGGCACTCATTTGCTTTTTAGCTATTTCATGCTGTGGATGGCTTTTAAGTCCCGGATATGCAACGAAACTTACTGAGGGATGTGCTTCAAGAAAATTGGCTATTTTCAAGGCACTTTTACTATGCTGATCCATCCTTAGAGGTAGAGTTACAGCACCTCTCATTATTAGCCACGCATTAAATGGACTTATAGCTCCGCCTATGTTTACCATAGCTTCACGCTTTATTTTGTCTATTAGTTCTTTTGCACCTATTACGGCGCCGCCCATAGCATCCCCATGGCCATTAATGTATTTTGTAAGACTATGTATAACTAGATCCGCTCCCAGTGCTAATGGGTGCTGAAGATAAGGTGTGCCGAAAGTACTATCAACACTTAAAAGTATACCAGCTCCTTTCGCTATTTTTGCTATTTCTTCAATATCACTTACTCGGGTTGTAGGATTTCCTGGTGTTTCTATATGGATTAGTAGCGTATTTGGTCTTATAGCATTTTTGATTTCCTGAAGATTAGATGTATCCACAAGGCTTACCTCAATGCCATATTTTTCTGGAAAATATTGATTTAATAGTCTGTACACAGCAACATAAGAAACATTTGTACAGATTATATGTGAACCTGATTTTAGAAAAGTAAAGAATACTCCTGCAAGTGCAGCCACCCCAGTTGCTAAAACAACGCAATCTTCTCCACCTTCAAGAATGGCTAGTTTCTCCTGAAGATATATTTGATTTGCGGAGGTGGTTCTAGTATAAATTAATTCATCAGTACCACTCCAATTAAGTTTGGATGCATCATCTGGAAGTCTATAGCTGTTTGCCATAGTTAATGGTCGTCGTATAGCACCCGTTTCTTTGTCGATATCATTTCCAGCATGAACACAATTTGTTATAAAGTTCAAATATTTTTTATTAGTCACTATAAATCCTCCTTAACCAGTATGAATAATATATTTAATTAACAAGATTATAAATCTATTGTCGATATGTGTCAATATATTATTGCTTTTAATTTTGATATTCTCCTAAATATGATAATTATTAGTTATTTAACAATTTTTCAAACATATTATTATATTCAAAAGTTAAATATTATGTTACATTGATTATGGTGAAAATTTTTTACTGTAATTAGTTATATTGTTATAAGATGAGGAGGATGAATTATGGAATTAGATTTAAAGTTTCAAAAATTAAAGGACAGTCTTAAAAATTTAGGAAGTGTAGCAATTGCATACTCAGGGGGCGTTGATAGCACGTTTCTTTTAAAGGTAGCAGCTGATGTTTTGGGAAATAAAGTTATAGGAATTACTGCAAAATCATCTACTTATCCTGAAAGAGAATTTAAGGAAGCGGTTAAATATATTGGAGAAATTGGGGCAAAGCATATAGTCATAATTTCTGAGGAACTAGAAATTGAGGGATTTGCTAAAAATCCTGTTAATAGATGCTATTTTTGTAAAAAAGAACTTTTTTCAAAGATTAGAAAAGTTGCTGATGATAATAATATTAATGCAGTTCTGGATGGGTCTAATCTTGATGATACTTCCGATTACAGACCTGGAATGCAGGCAGCTAAAGAATTAGAAGTTATTAGTCCATTAAAGGATGCTGGTTTTACAAAAAATGATATAAGAGAACTTTCAAAGAGACTAGGAGTACCTACTTGGAATAAACCAGCTTTTGCATGTTTATCGTCACGATTTCCATATGGTAATGAGATAACAGTTGAAAAGTTAAGTATGGTTGAAAGAGCAGAACAGTATCTAATGGATATAGGTTTTAGGCAGATAAGAGTAAGACATCATGGAGACATTGCTAGAGTGGAGGTTAATACTGATGAAAGAAATAAATTTTTTGACATTAAAGTTATGGATGAGGTTGGGAATAAATTAAAAGAAATTGGTTTTAAATATGTAACTCTTGATTTGTTAGGATATAGAACTGGAAGCATGAATGAAGTGCTTAGTGAAACAGAAAAAAATTCAGTAAAAGCCCTTGATTAAATCAGGGGCTTTTCTATAGCAGTTTTTTTAAAGATAAATTGAATACTTGAGTTTAATCAATAAGTAGAAGTTTTGGCAAATTATTTGCTCCGTGAGGCATTATATATGTTTTTAAATTTTCACCTTTTTCAGTGTAGACTAATTTTAGAGCTTCATCCACTGTAGGAACTATTCTAATTCTTGTATTTTTAAAGAATTTGGGATTTATTGTAGAAACGAGAATAACATTGAAAGTTTCAGCAGTTTCACAGGAAAGACATGCTATATGTTTTGATATGCTATAACATTCTCTTAATGACTTTTCTCTTTCAAGGTGGTTGTTATAGTCTACTAATATAGATCTAAAATCATCACTTCCACCAAGTCCTTCACTACATTCTGCTATTGCGATGATAGTACCTCCATCTTTTACGGCTTCTCTGGAGTTGAAAAAAAGTTTTGAAGATTGATAAAAATTTATATCTTTAGGGTAACCACCAGATGTCACTATTATTAAATCGGCTTTTTCTTTTATAGTGACGCTATCAGACTTATCAACATACTTTCTTCCCAGGGCATGTGCTTTAATGTAATTTCCTGCAAATGCCGCTGATATATTACCATTACTATCCATAATTACATTGAACATGAAACTTGGATTTACAAGGGCAGCTGCCTCTTCCATGTCTAAATGTACAGGGTTATCTGTTATATTTCCACATCTAACTGCAGAGCGGGTTCCACCACCTAAATTTTCATTAAGAGCAAGACCATGATTTTCCATTATTGTTTCATAAGAAGCAATGCCAGGTAAAATCGACTTCTTACCACCTGACCAACCAACAAGAAAATGATATACTATGCCTCCGGTAATTATAATATGGTCACATTCAATTGCTTTCTTATTAATTATTACTTTAGTACCAAAGGTTGTGTTACCTAAATAAATTAAATTTTTCTTATCATTGCAATCATGATCAATTATATTGAAATTACCATAAAGTTTATTGCCCAATAATTGTTTATATTCATCCTCCGTTTGCTTTCTATGTGAGCCTGTGGCACTAATAAATAATATATCTTTTTCTTTTATTCCAGTTTGTAAAAGTTCTTCCACTATAAAGGGAAGGTAGACAGACGGTTTTTGCCATATTCTTGTAACATCAGGTATAACAATACAAATTTTTTGACCAGCATGTACTAGTTCTTTTAGTTTTGGACTTGATATAGGATTATGTAAGGCATTTTTTATTACTTCTTCCTCAGTTTCAGAATTTTCTGAAGGCTTATTATCAAGTACACCAATAATATCGTTTTCATTAATAGAAAATTTTACAGTGCCTCTTCCTTGTTTCAATTTAAATTCTCTCATGATTATTTCCTCCCATATTTTCTCTTTCTATACATTAAACATGATATCTTAAATAATGTCAATGCAAATACAGTTAATATACTGCAGCGATTTCCATACTGAAATATAAGGTGAAACACTTATAACTACGAGCTAATATTATCATAAGATATCTGCTTGTTTATGTGTATGAAACGTGATAAAATTAGTAAAACAAGTAGAAATTAAGGGAGATTTTGTATGTCTTTTGCAGCAGATCAAAGTATATTAAGTATAATGATAATGATTATGATAGGATATTTTTTAGCGTATAAAAAATTACTTGATGAAAAAGCAATTAGTTTGATAACAACCATTGTTATCAATATTTCACTTCCAATGATGATGCTTAACACAATTCTGAGCAATTTTACAAAACAGAAACTAATTGCTGATTCAAGTGGCTTAATAGTTCCTTTTTTAACAATAGGTAGTTGCTTTATTATAGGCAAGTTATTTGCGAAAATTGCAAAAGTCAGGACTGATAGACGTGGACTATTTGTGTCTATGTTTTTTAATTCAAATACTATATTTATGGGACTTCCAATTAATCTCGAGTTATTTGGAGAAAAAAGTGTTCCGTATGTGCTACTTTATTACATAGCAAATACTGCATTTTTCTGGACTTTGGGTGTATACGAAATAACAAAGGACGGAAATAAAAAAACTTTTAAATTTTTTTCTATTGATTTCGTGAAAAAGATATTCTCTCCACCATTAATTGGGTTTATTGTTGGAATAGTACTAATATTATTAAATATTAAACTACCATCATTTATTATGGATACGAGTAAAAACTTGGGAAATCTTACTACACCATTATCTATGTTTTTTATTGGTGCATCAATTTACTTAGTAAATTTAAAATCAGTGAAATTTAGCTTAGATATAGTGTGGGTATTAATAGGTAGATTTATAATATCACCATTAATAGTAATATTAGCTGTGATTATCTTTCCTATACCACATCTCATGCGTTCGGTTTTTGTTATACAAGCAGCTATGCCTGTAATGGCTAATTCAGCAATAATTGCAAGAGCTTATGATTCGGATTATAATTTTGCTTCACTGATGATAGCAATTTCAACTATAGGCACTCTGATAGTAATACCAATTCTAATGGCAGTATTATAAGAAATCATGTTTAGTTAGTTGTTTTTTTTAATCAACTATACTAATCATTAATTTCTTAAACTCCTCACTTTTACGTACATTATCAAAATCGACTTCATTCTTTGCTACATCTTTAACTTTGGGATTAATATCAATAGCTAACTTCAAATACTTTATAGAATTTGTAACATCGCCATATCGCCCATAGATACTAGCTATGCCATAATAACTCCATTCAAACTTTTCGACCTCTATTGCTTTTTTATACCATTTAATTGCTTCATCATAATGTCCGAATAATTCATTGGCTAATGCTTTATTGAATCTGCCATAACCATAATTAGGATTCAGTTTTAAAGATTTATCAATTTGCACCATACCTTTAATAAAATCACCATTATATGCCAATGATATTCCTTCTATAGAATATGCTTTATAAAAATTAGGATCTTCTTTTATGACTTTCCTTTCTGTTTCAATAGCTTGGCTATATTCTTTTCTGAAAAATTGATCATATCCTATTTTCCACATTTTTTCTAAATCATTTTGCTCTTTCTTAAATTGTATTTCCTTTTTAACTGCAGCATCTCTTAATTGCTGCTTTTTTACCTCTTTACGTTTATTAAATTCTATATCGGTTTTATTGTTTGCTGCGATTTTACTGTTATGTTTTATATTGTTGTTTTTAATAGTAGAACTAACTACTAAACCAATACATATAACAGATAGAATTGCAAAAGCTAAAACATTATATTTGAATGATTTTAATTTCATATTTCCACCTATTTCCTTTTAAAACTTTTAAAGAGCTATATATAAATTATATTTTATGGATTCAATTTTGCTTTGAAAATGGTTAGATTATAAGCAGAACTAATATAAATTCTACCTAATGAGTAAATATTATTATCCTTATTTATCCAACCAAACTCAGTTGAAAAAGCTAATTTATAACCTGATTGTTTTGCTGCTTTTATTGTATCAGAATTATATTCACCGTAAGGATATGCAATGTAATTTATTTTCCTTCCTAATATTCTTTCTAGGTTAGATTTAGAAGTTGTCATTGTGGTTACCTCATCTTTATATGGTATTTTATCTAAATGCTCATGTGATGCGGTATGACTTTCTATTCGCATATTGTTTTTATCCATTGATTTTATTTCATTGGAAGTTAAATAATTTTTATCTTTGTCTATAGCATTAGTAATTACAAATACAGTTGATTTAAATTTGAATTCTTTCAATATAGGGAATGCATTAGTGTAGTTATCTTTATATCCATCATCAAAAGTTATGACTATAGATTTCTCTGGTAGTTTTTTACTCATTTTCATATAAGCATAAAGCTCATCTAATGTTAATGTTGTATAATTATTATCTTTTAGATACTTCATTTGATTTCTAAAACTTTCCTTTGGAATTCTAAGCGTATTTCCTTTTTCATAACTGATGGAATGATACATAAGTATTGGTATTTTATTATTTCCTAACTCATTAGTGGATGGTGGTTTAGAAACAGTTTCTTTGATTTTTGAGTTGTTTTTTGGTATTTTAGTTAGTTGCTTAGATTTTAAAGATTTTTGTGTGGCTATTATACTAAGTTCTTTCGCCTTATTTAATGCATTTAAATTGTTTTTCTCTTTACGGGTTGCTAAAGTGTTAAACCCATAAACTATACCAATAATTCCTATTAATGCTCCAATTGTAATTATTTTAAGTGCTTTTTTGTTTAACTTCATAATATTCTCCATTTCCTATTATTTATTTTTAATATTATAATATAGCAATATATGAGCATGTAATATAGTAAAATTTATTTTAATTTACAAATATTAAATACTTCATTAAATACTTCATAATAAAGAGCATTTAGTGAAGTATCTTTTGATTTATACTTATTGTAGTGGGTATGAGCAAATATTCTTTCCTAAACTATCATATAAATAGTTGTATATCTGATTCTAAAGCATCCCTTAGATAATCTTTAGCTTCAATTATCTCAAGCTGGGGAATGAGTTCTTCTTTTTTAAAGCCCATAACTTCTATTGAAAGTTTACATCCATAGAACTTAACACCTTTTTTTACAGCACCTTCTAGGAAGTTTGAAAGAGTTGGTGTTCCATCTTCCTTCATCATAGCTTCAATCATTTTTTTGCCGAGTCCACTAAAATTCATGTTTGATAGGGGTAATTCATCTGGACCTTTTGGAGTCATAGCGCCCATGAGCTTCTCAAGTGTTGACTTACCTTCGCTTGTATTTTTAATAGGGTCTCTCAACAAAAGCAAACCCCAAAACGCGAAAAACATAGTTACTTCCATTCCTAGTTCTTTAGCTGAATTTGCCAGAATTAATCCAGCTAGAGCTTTGTCATATTCTCCACTAAACATTATAAGGCTAAGCTTTTTATCCATTTAAACACCTCATTTTTATTTAGTATGTGTATATATTTGCATATTTAATCATATTTATTGTAACTTTGTAATTAATTCTAAAATTGTATGTTAAATTAGAATTTTTTTGTAATAAGGAGGTAATAATATAATTGATATTGCAAAAATTTTCAATATATTTAGGAGGGTTATTATGAATTATTTAGACAAATCAGCAAAAAAAATTAAATCTAAACAGAGAAAACGAAAGGGTGGTTTAATAAATAAATTCGCGGTAATTGCAGCATCTGGTGTTGCAATTGGAGGAGCATTTGTTGGTTTATTCGGTCGAAGATGTTGTGATGAAATAAAAAAAAATATTTTTAGTAATGAAAAAAATAGTAATGAAGATATAAATCATAAAAATGAAGATATAAATAATAAGAATAAAGATATAAATATTAAGAGAGAAGAAATTAAGAAAACATTAAAAAAGGGACTTGACGAATCCGTAGGTGATGTAGGAGTTGCAATGGAAAAGGCAATTGATGATTTAGAAGAGGTAAATGAAAATGGGATTGCGAACGCAAATTAGTATAAAGATTATTGTTAACAATGAATGATAGGAGGGCATCTTATTGCTTTTAAGGGCCACATTGAAATTTTATTCAATGTGGCCCTTAATTATGTGATTGAAAATATATAATTAACAACTAATACGTCTAGATATTGTATTAAATATTTTTTCCTTTTTCTTTAAGAAATGCCATCAACCGTTTTTCGCTTGTATTAATAACAAGTTCTTCAGGCATATCTATATCTCTAAGCATTTTTTCTGCAACACTAAAATCACCTATGGAAAAACAGAAATGAGAATCACTATTTACAATAAATTGTACGCCAAATTCTTTACATAGTAGTGCTATTTTGGTGCAGTTTTTATCACTGCCTTTTCTTGAACTTACGAAAGAACTGTTATTTATTTCTATTAGAATATTTTTTTCTTTTGCTTTTTTCACTATTGCTTCCTCATGTATTGGAAATCTAGGATTTCCAATATGTCCTAAAATAGTCACATAAGGATTATCCATAACTTTTAGAAGTGTAGCAGTATTAAGATCAGCACTTTTCTCGCCTTCCATTATAGGTTCATGTAAACTTACTATCATAATGTCGAGACCCTTTTGTATTTCTACAGGTAAATCAATATTACCTTTATAATCGATTATATTAGCTTCACAGCCATAAAGCATTTTAACTCCAAACAATTCTCTTGGTAGCACTTTAAAATTTCCAAAATACCAAAGATCAGGAGAACCTGGCATTGTAGGGCCATGATCTGTAACTCCTAATATTTTAAGGCCTATTTCGCTAGCATGTTTTGCGTTTTCCATTAAAGTACTATATGCATGGCCACTAACTATAGTATGGGTATGTAAATCAGCAACAAATTTCATATAATTTCTCCTCTCACTTTTACATTTGTATATCTCTAATTGTATACCAAAATCAATGGTTATGTTTAAAATATAGTTATTTTTTTATTTAAACAATTCTAAATACTCCACCATAAACATTAAAGCCTATTAATAATATCATTAATAATATCATTATATATACAACTTCAAATAAATTTCCAATATCAGACCCTGTGGTAATATGTGGTGGTAGCTTAAGCTTAAATTTACCTGTTTTTTCTAATGCATTAACAAATTTATTATGTATGCCTAATTTTTTTAATAAAGTTGCAATCAGTCTTGGTGTTGAAAGAATTGGGACCCCCTCTTTCGTAAATATATCTGCCCAATAAATATGGCTTAAATATCCAATGAAAAAACACCCTGTTAGATATTCATATCCTAATTTATTAAATATATATGAAGCTGAAATAGTAAAAATAATAACTCCTTCAATAGAATGAAGAAATGTTCTATGTGGGAATATTACAATGCCAACTAACAAGAAACAAATAAGGTAAATAAAAACATCGTTTAAATTAGTAAAGTTATAAACTGCTAAAAGAACGCTCCCACATGTATAAGTCAAAAACATGGCTATCCTTTTAAAATTATTTGATCCCTTATTTATTGAAATAGATAATTTCTTATACACTAAACCAATTATAGGAATCCTTTTATAAATTTTTTCATTCGTGACTCCTAAAATCATAAAAATGAAAGATATAAAATATGTATATATCTTAGCATAGTCACCTATATAATTTATCTTTGCTAATAATGCTATAATAGGTTTTGAATAAAATAAAACTATTAATCCTAGTCCCACACCTAAAAATAACCTTAACAATAGCTTCAACGTTCTTTCTACTTTACTTATCATTTTATTACTTGTATCTGTAAGTGGGTTCATGTGGCTTATCTTACTATTTTGGCTATCAGCATCAACAATTAATCCTGCTAGGGATGCGGTTACAAGACCTACAAGGCTTATTCCTTTTGGAACATGTATGTATTTATTGTTGAATACTATCATTGAATTAATTATTGGTATTGTTGCTACAATTGCATAGGATAACATTGCTATCTTTTGATGTGACCGACCATTCATCTTATGTGCTCCTAACTTACTTTAATGTCATTGTAAAAAAATATTACAAACCTAATTACATATTGTTTTTTAAAAATTTAATTATATAACTTAATGTGTGAAAATCACAATTTAATTCATCTTTAATAATATTTAATCCTTTAATTAAGGTTTCTTCGTCAAAATTTTCTAATAATATCATTAAATTTATTATGTTAATGCCACCGTCTTTTGTATCAAGAACCCTAGCAGATTTTACATATTTGTTTTGCATTACATTTAAGACAGAAGTTCTAAGTTGATCACTAATTTCAAATTCAGGTATTTCATTAAGGATTTTAATACCTGATTGTTTAATATTAAAATTCTTAGCTTTTGTAACATCCGTTGACAAAAATATGGTGTTTATAAATTCTGCATCTTTAAAATCGGTTCCTTCTAAATTTACAGAGTCAAATATAGCATTTTCAAATAGAGTATCTTTAAAATCACTGCCTTTTAGATTTGTACCGATGAACTCAGCCCATCTGAAGGTGCACTCAAAAAAAACACATGATTTAAAATGTGCACCTCTAAAATTTACAAAATCAAATTTTGAATTTGAAAAGTCACAATTATAGCAATTGCTTCTCTCAAGATTTTTATACATAAAGTTTTTACCTGTTTTTTCTATATTGTTGTAGGTGAAATTTCCTTTAACACTTCGATTTTTACCCATTATTACCTCCATGGCAAATATATTTATTTGCCTTCTTATGTAAATATATTTCAAAAAAAAAACCTAACCATTTTTCAAAGTGGCTAGAAATATTTATGTTTCATTATAAATACTATACACAATGCAAGCAAAAGTCAATGATTCATTCTAGTATTCCCTAAGTTTATATTAATTAATATTACATATATATATATCAATACATATATATACAATTAGCGTTAAAATAAGGTAGGGAAAATCCGGTGGAACAAATCCTATTAATTATCTTTGATTTATAAACTATTCATTGATACAATGTTATTAAATTACAAAATAAAAGGGGCGGAAATTCATGAAAACACTTATTGTTTATGGTTCAAAACATGGCTGTACAGAAAAATGTAGTAAAGTTTTAGAAGGTAAAATCAATGGGGAAGTTGTAGTTGTAGATATAAAAAAGGACATAATGCCGGATATAAATTCATTTGATAACATTGTTATTGGTGGTTCAATCTATGCAGGAAGAATTCAAAAGAATATAACAGAATTTTGTTTGAAAAATATTAAGTTGCTTGAAAATAAAAAGATCGGTATTTTTGTATGTTGCATGAGTGAAGGAGAAAAGGCAATATTACAGTTAGATAGTTGTTTTCCAAATGAATTAATATCTATGGCTATAGTTAAAGAGCATTTTGGAGGAGGATTCGTGTTTAGTAAAATGAATTTTTTTGAAAAATTTATAATTAAGATGGTATCTAAAAAAGAAAAGAATGGGTCTAAAATGGATGTTAACAAAGATATTTTAAATATAAATGAAGAAAATATTAAAAAATTTGCACAATTAATTAATAGCAAATAAGACTATGTGTATAAGACAAGCTGTCTAACAGCTGGAAAACATTAAATAAAGTGACTAGGATTCTATAAGATCCTAGCCACTTTATTTATTTAACTTCCGTCCATATTTTATCTAAATCTGTTACTGATTTTCCTATATCTTTTAAATACTCACCTTTTTTTACAGCATCAGTTGGTGGATAAACTGCCTTATCATTTAGAATTTTTTTATCTATATATTTGTAAGCAGCGGTATTAGGGTTTCCATATGGGAAGCTATGAGAAATTTCGGCGCTTATTTCTGGCTGCATTATAAAATTCATAAAAAGTTCTGCGGCCTTAATATTTTTTGCAGCTTTTGGAATTACAAAATTGTCTTGCTGAAGGAATAAACCTTCTTTTGGTATTACATATTTTATATTTGGATTTTCACGACTTGCTAAGCTACCTTCTGCGCCCCAAGCAAATATTGCCTTTGATTCTCCGTTTATTAAGCTCGTTTTAGGGCTATCACTATCATAAGATCTAATGTTTGGCTGAAGCTTAATTAGGGCTTCTTTTGCTTTCTCAAGAGCTTCTGGACTAGTTTCATTTATGGAATATCCTAGCATCTTTAGGGTCATCCCAATTACGACTCTTTCATCATCAAGTAGGGTTAAAGAGTTTCTAAATTCCGGCTTCCAAAGATCTTTATATCCATTTATGCTCCCCTTTGGAATTTTTGAGCTATCGTAGGCTATTACGCCAGCAAGCCACATATAGGGAGTGCTATACTTATTACCCTTATCAAAAGGAAGGTTTAAATACTGCGGTCCTATATTCTTTAGATTTGTTAGACTGCTTTTATCTATTTGTTGAAGAAGGTCTTGTTTACTCAATATTTCCACCATAAAATCGCTAGCAACTGTTAGATCATAATTTCCACCACCAGCCATAAGCTTTGCTAGCATTTCTTCGTTTGATGAAAACGTACTATAATTCACTTTAATATTATAGGTCTTTTCAAATTTATCGATAACCGATTGCGGTAAATATTCGGACCAGTTAAAAACATTTAAAACTTCAGTAGGTTGCGAATTTCTCTTAGCATAGGTGAATATTCCACCACCAATACTTCCTACCACAAAAATAATTGATATTAATATAACTATAATTTTTTTCATATTTATATTAATATTACGAATTAAAAGTGCAAAACATATTACTATAACAGTTAAAAGTATTATTAATGTTGAAAGAGCGTTAATTTCAGGTGTAACACCAAATTTAACCATGGAGAAAACTTTAAGTGGCAAAGTTACACTTCCAGGCCCAGCTACAAAAAAGCTGATTATTACATCATCAAGAGATAAGGTAAAGGCTAGTAGTGCACCTGCAATAACACCGGGCATAATAATAGGCAGAGTTACATAGAAAAAAGTTTTTAAAGGAGTTGCACCAAGGTCCATTGCTACCTCTTCAACTGATTTATCAAAGCCATCAAGGCGAGTTTTAACCACTGCAACAACATAAGCTATGCTGAAAGTTACATGGGCAACAATTAAAGATACCCTTCCTAAAGGGATATTTACAATGGAAAAGAAGGCAAGTAGTGATATACCCATAACTATTTCTGGTATAACTAATGGAACATATAGTATTGTGTCAACTATTCTTTTCCCTTTGAATTTATATCTATACATGCCAACAGCGGCGAGTGTTCCTATGATTACAGAAATAATTGTACTTATTATGGCTATAATAAAGGAGTTTTTAACAGCCTCTAGGATTCCTGCATTATGGAGAAGGCTTTGATACCATTTAAATGTGAAACCTGTCCATACTACATTTAATTTTGACTGGTTAAAGGAAAATGCAATAAGGACCATAATAGGTATATATAAAAACATAAATATTAAAAGTAAATATGTGAATTTAATTATCACAGTTTTTTTGTTTTTCATCATTATAATACCTCCTTAGTGCCTTTAGCTCCGGGTATCCTTGAGCTAAAGAGAATAACTGATATCATAACAATTATTAAAATAACTGATATAGCGGAGCCAAAGGGCCAATCTCTTGCAGTAAGAAACTGATTTTTTATAAGATTACTCATAAGGATTACCTTACTTCCGCCCATAAGGTCAGTTACAAAGAAAAGGCCAAGTGTAGGAATAAAAACTAGAATAGAACCCGAAATGATACCACCTTTTGTAAGTGGGAGTGTAACCTTTAAAAACTTAGATATTGGTCCTGCTCCAAGGTCTGATGCGGCATCTAGTATCCTCTTATCAAGTTTTTCTATAGAGGTATAAAGCGGGAGTACCATAAAGGGAAACATCATGTATAACATACCTATCATAACAGCAAAATTATTGTACATTAAATTAAGAGGAACATTTATTATATGAAAGTGTAATAGTAGTGTATTTATTATTCCTTCTGATCTAAGTAATACTATCATTGCATATGTCCTAACTAAAGAGTTTGTCCAAAATGGAAGTATTATAAGTAAAAGTAATAGTGGTTTGAATTTTTTATTTGAATTTGCTATTATGAATGCAAAAGGATATCCTACTAGTAAACATAATACCGTGGTATATAATGCAATTAAAATAGATTTGAAGAAAATATCAATATAAAGAGGATTTAAAAGTTTTATATAGTTTTCTAAAGTAAACTTGTACACTATATTTCCAACGTCGCCTCTAGTAGAAAAACTTACAACTACTATAAATAAAAGGGGTATAACAAAAAATATAACCATCCATAGTAGAGCAGGCATAATTGTTGATGAATATTTTAAAATCGAAGATAAATATTTTGTAATAAAATTTGATGATTTATTAGATTTCATGTACGCTGCTCCTTTTATTCTTTAATAACTATAGTATGATTTGGGTTCCATGTTACGAAATAATTTTTAATTCCATCTGAAAACTTAAAATTTTGCCCAATTGGTTCGTTAACTATAATTTCTTTGCCATTTTTAAGAATCATAACCATTTTGATGTTTGAACCTACATAAATCTTTTCTTTTAATTCACACTGGAGCCAAACATCACTTTCTTCAGCTTTTTCTTTTATTCTAATTCTTTCAGGTCTAACGGACACCATAAATTTATCGCAAAGCTTATAATTGTGGTTAGGTATTCTAATTATATCTTCTTCGTCACATAGCTTAAGCAAAGCCTCATCTTTCTTTAACTTAAAGACCTCTCCCTCTAAGATGTTTGTTTCACCTAGAAAGTCGGCTACAAATTTACTCTTAGGGTGTTCATAAAGTTCTTCAGGTGTTCCAGTTTGCTCAATGATTCCATTGTTCATAACAACAATTCGGTCTGACATGGTTAACGCTTCTTCTTGATCATGTGTTACGAAGACAAAGGTTATACCAAGAATTTTCTGAAGATGTTTAAGCTCTAATTGCATTTGTTTGCGAAGCTTTAAATCAAGAGCACCTAGTGGTTCATCTAAAAGAAGAACTTTTGGGCTATTTACTATAGCTCTTGCTATAGCAACACGTTGCATTTGACCACCACTTAACTTTGAAGGCATCCTATTCTCGAAGCCTTCAAGCTGAACCATTTTTAACATCTCATTTACCTTATTTTTGATTTCAAGCTTTGTCATCTTTTTCATTTTTAGACCAAAAGCTATATTATTATAGATATTCATATGAGGAAATAAGGCATAATTTTGAAATACTGTGTTAACACACCTAAGGTATGGTGGTTTAGTTGTAATATCTTCTCCATCGATTACAATTTTGCCACTTGTAGGTAATTCAAAACCTGCGATCATTCTTAAGGTAGTGGTTTTTCCACAACCACTGGGTCCAAGTAGGGTCAAAAACTCTCCTTGCCTAATATCAAGGTCTAAGTTCTTAATGATAGCCTCATCTTGATCAAAACTTTTACTAACATTTAACAATTGAACAAAAACATTTTTTGTCACACCGTAACAGCTCCTTTTTTAGTATATTTATTAATTTACAAATTAAATTTTATAATTATGCATTATGTAGAATAATTAGGACATCAAAAATAATAGCACAATAATTTTTAAATATCAATAATCTGAAAAATATTACTTTGAAATTTTTAATACTATATATGAAAGTTTTCAGCAAAAGTGTAGAAGATGGATATGGTTGAATGATATAATTGTTTTATAGACATACAGACAATTAAAGTTTAAAGCAGTAATTCTTAAATTTTGAGAATTTTAAGGAAAATTAGCAGTTGACTTACATATAGAAAGATGGTAAAATTTTATTAAGTTATCAAGTTAAAGCGATAAAGCAATGAAGCGATAAAGCGGCACAGGAGGAGTGAAATTTTGAGTAATTGGAAAAGACATATACCAGAAGGGTCAAGAGATATACTTTTTGAGGATTGTAATAATAAAATTAAGATTATAGATACACTTAGGAAATTAAATATAGATGCTGGTTATTTAGAAGTTTTATCTCCTACATTAGAATTTTATGATGTTTTTCAGGGAGACGACGTATCTATAGAACAAGAAAAAATGTATAAGTTGTTTGATAATGCAGGAAGGATATTGGTGCTAAGACCAGACATGACAATGCCAATAGCAAGAATTACTGCAACAAAACTTAAAGATTCTTCATTTCCACTTCGCATATGTTATAGTGGGAATATATTTAGAATAAATGAAAACTGGAATGGAAAGGTCAGTGAGATGACCCAATCTGGAATTGAGATAATAGGAAGTGAAAGTCCGAAAGCAGATGCAGAAGTAATTATAACTGCAATTCAGGCACTTCTCGCTATAGGGGTACAAAAATTTGAACTTGAAATTGGTCAAGCTGAGTTTTTCAAAGGTCTTATTGAGGACATTGAGCTCACAGAAGATGAGATAGAAAAATTAAGAGGACTTGTTGAAAATAAGAACTTTGGAGCGCTTAGGGAATTGATAGAAGAAAGGGAAATAGTACTTGGAATAAAAGATGTAGAGGCATTAAAAAAATTACCAGAGTTATTTGGAGGCATTGAAATACTTGCAAAGGCTAGGGAGCTTACTCAAAATAAAAGAGCATTAGGTGCAATTGATACTATAGAGAAAATTTATGATCAAATACAAAATGTAGGACTTGGTGAATATATTTCTATTGATTTAGGAATGGTACAGCATATAGATTATTACACAGGTATTACATTTAGAGGATATAGCAGTGAAGTTGGAACTACAATTATTAGTGGAGGTAGATATGACAATCTAATTTCAAAGTTTGGCACATCTATGCCAGCAGTTGGATTTGCAATAGATGTTGATAACATTTTATCTGTTCTTGAAAAACAGGGCAATGATAATGAAAAGAATAATAAAAGGTTTCTTATTCATTATGAAAATGCTTCAATAGGAAGTGCCTATAAATTTGCAAATCGTATTAGAAACAATGGGTTTATTTCGGAATTAAGCTTATTTGAAGAAAAAGAAAAGAGTCTAAGTTATGCAGAGCAAAAGAGAATTGATAAAATGATTTGTATATCTGATGATGAAAAAGTTGAGTTAATTGATATTAAAACTAATAAAAGTTTTAATACAAATGTAGAGGAACTTATTAATAGTATGGGGGAATAACTATGAAAGCAATACGAATAGCATTAACAAAAGGAAGACTAGAAAAATATGCTGTTTCAATGTTTGAAGGAATTGGAATGGATTGTTCGCAGCTTAAGAATAAAGGAAGAAAATTAATTCTTAAAGATGAGAAAAATAATATAGAATTTGTCTTAGTCAAATCTACTGATGTTTTAACTTATGTAGAACATGGAGCAGCAGATATTGGAATTGTTGGTAAGGATACTTTAATGGAATATAGTAAAGAATTTTATGAGGTAGTTGATTTAAAGGTTGGGAA
>Ga0209125_1001471_pt1 | contig 21901 bp, 19 predicted proteins | sample BarGraIncub1131A_FD_184503 | JGI IMG/M metagenome (GOLD analysis project Ga0209125, IMG submission 184503) | Arctic peat soil microbial communities from Barrow, Alaska - Barrow Graham LP Incubations 11-31A (SPAdes) (version 2) | ecosystem: Environmental > Terrestrial > Soil > Wetlands > Peat...
TGTAGTGTATGTGGATATCAAAATAAAGAGACAAAGGATTTATCTATACGTGAGTGGGATTGTCCTCAATGCGGTATACATCATGACAGAGATGAAAACGCGAGTATAAACATTTTGAATGAAGGGTTGAGATTACTAACAGCTTAATCTAAAATAAAAATACCATAGGAACTATGGGAATATACGCCTGTGGACATTATATAAGACTACAAATAGTAGCAACGATGTATGAAGCAGGAATCATGTGGCTTTAGCCATGTGAGGTTCAAATGACGATATCCCTTTTATTAGCCCGATAGTTCCTATCGATATCAAATCGTCAACTCTGCACATTGCGTGTAATACTTCTTTACTATGTGCGCCACCAACCGCAGATTGTGCTCAATGAGTACATTTCGCGCCTCAATGTCGCCTTTGGCCCAAAGCTCAAGGTATTTTTGCTCATCGCAGCATTGAGAGGTTTCGGAAATGAACCTGAGTTTTTACCCAAACGCAGCATCAAAAACACGCTGCTCACCAACATCTCGAAGGCGCTTGTCAGCATTTCCCGTCCCCCATCGCTTATTTGTACAGTTTATGTCAGTCCTCTGCAAGTCCAAATTCCGCTTTGAAACATGCATAGTTTAAAGAAAAAAGGAAGCCGATTTGAAATCGGCTTCCTAAAAATATATTTGTTTATTTCTCAATACCCTTGTTTGGTTTCGGCTTTTTCGTTTTTTGCGGCCTGTGCCTTCGCAAAACCACATTCAAGGCGTTGCCCATAATCAGTATCTGCCCGCAAATATAAATCCAGAGCATGAAGATTATTATCGACGCCAGTGAACCGTATATCAGTGGATATCTGGTGGACATACTTATAAACCAGGAGAACAAAACACTGACAAGAACCAGTATAATCGCGGCGGATACCGCTCCATGGAAGAAAGTGCCCTTTATATTCGCAGGAGCCATTATGCGGTATAAGCCGTAAATAATCAGAACGAATATAACCAGCATCAGAGGAAATTTGAGCATGTTCCAAACCGCAAACTCCGCAATCATCGGAAAAATTTCTCCAATGAATCCAATGAGCCAGTCACCCGTCACCATTACAATAATTCCGAAATAGATTGCCGCCATAAACACCAGCGAAAACGCAAAGCTGAAAAGCAGAGCAAAAACTCCGCGAAAACGCGAGACGCCCTGAATATCGCCCATAATGCTGTGAATTGAGCGGAACGCCGCTGCAGAGGTCGTTGCCATGCCCAAAATACCCGCGGTCAGAAGCGTCTTGCTGTTGTGAACGGATACATATTGAAGATAGTCCGATATTATATCCAGAGTTTCAGTTGGTATGATTCCCTTGAGTCCATCCAAAGTCAGCGAAATTCCCGGCAAAAATTTTATAAGCATCGCGTGAACACAAATCAGCGTTGGGAAAATGGACAATGTAAGAAAATAGGAAAGCTCCGCCGCTGAGCGCGACACACGATTGTTTACGTATATTTCAATTAGTTCTCTGATATACCCGACAATTAGCTCTGACTTCCGAACCATCTTCAAAGAACATCTCCCCGTTTTTCGAATCCAAAAGAACCGCACCTCTTCAAAAAAGCACATAACTCCCCCCGCCACCATAGGCGGAGGGAGTTATGTTATGGAACAAAGCTAGTAAACTTTAAATGCGTATTACTCACCCTGTGGGCTAGCTCAGAAAATTCATATAAACAATTATACTATCGGATAATCACAAATATTTAATTATTGTGATTATTTAGAGTTAAAAATTTTGAAAATGCTGTCGAAGGGATCTTCTTCCTTCTTTGCTCCCTCTTCCTGCGGCTGCTGTCTGCCGGAGCCTGCCATCTCGGAAGCTGCGCTGAAAAGCCCCTGCGGAGCCTGAGACTCACGCTCTTTCTTGGCATCCTTTGCTCTCTGAACGGGACCATCGTCAAACCCTGTTGCGATGACGGTTACGCGGATTTCATCGTCCATAGTGTCATCAAAGGTTGCGCCGAAGATGATGTTTGCCTCGGGATGAGCGGCGGACTGAACAAGGTTTGCAGCAGATTCGACATCTTCGAGTCCCATATCCATAGAACCAGTGATGTTGATGAGAACGCCTCTTGCACCGTCGATAGAGGTTTCCATGAGAGGACTTGCAACAGCCATACGGGCGGCGTCTTCGGCCTTGCCCTTGCCAACTGCATGTCCAACGCCCATATGAGCGAAGCCAGCATCCCTCATGATTGTTGTGACATCGGCAAAGTCGAGGTTGATGAAGCCGGTGTTCTTAATAAGGTCGGAAATGGAAGTTACAGCCTGATGCAGAACATCATCCGCAATTTCAAAAGCGTTAGCAAAAGTCACACGCTGATCGGTAGCAAATTTAAGACGGTCATTAGGGATGATGAGAAGCGAATCCACTTTGCCGAGCAAATCGTTAATGCCCTGCTTGGCTTGATCCATTCTGCGCTTGCCCTCAAAGCTGAAAGGCTTTGTGACAACGCCGACCGTAAGTATCCCGGATTCACGCGCGATATCCGCAACGATGGGAGCGGCTCCCGTTCCCGTTCCTCCGCCCATGCCCGCTGTGATGAACACCATATCGGCGTCCTCAAAGCTCTTGGCAATATTGTTACGGCTTTCCTCCGCACTGCGCTTTCCGATTTCGGGATCGGAACCAGCGCCTTGTCCGTGAGTAAGCTTTTCGCCAATTTGTATTTTCTGTGTTGCGCTGGAAACGGAAAGAGCCTGCTTGTCCGTGTTAATGGCGATGAACTCAACGCCCTTTGTGCCGGACTTGACCATTCTGTTGACAACGTTATTTCCCGCTCCGCCAACACCAACGACTTTAATTGTTACGACATTTTCGGGACCGGTTTCAAGTTGAAACGACATATTAATAGCCTCCCATATTTTAGTAAATCTGAACCGTTATATTTGGTTCAGGTTATAATCTAATTATTCGCTCTATTTTATAACGAATTTTGCTTTAGGTCAAGTATTCTTTGTAAATATATTATGTGAACTAAATAATTATTTCAAAGTTTTTTCGATTTTTAGTCCAACAAATGGCCTTTTCATTAAAATGGGCTAAACTGTGCCTTTTTGTCCTGCGAAAGATCGATTGTTCCGGTATCTCCTAACTCAAGCTTTGCGATTGCACCGAGCAGCAGTTCGAACTTATAGTCTATGTTTTCATTACTGCCGAGTTTAACCGTGAACCTTCCGTCAATATAATCAAATTCCGCATTTGTGACGTTGCTCAAATCCAGTGAATGGACAGAAGCGACCATATCCCTGTCAGACATTGCATTAAGTATTCCGCTTAAAAATGCGGCCTTCGGCTTGTCTTCATCCGCAATTGTAATTACCTCGCCCTTTTGCGGTTTAACGGCGGATAGCCCCTTGACCTTTATATATGAATCTGCATCCTGCGTGGTGCACGTCTCCAAAAGCCTGCAGTTCCTGTCAATCAGCCACAAGCCGGAGTCGGACTGAATAACGGCGACTGATCCGCTTTCCGATACCTCGATGACAACGGTATTCGGCAGCTTTCGCCTGACATTGACTTCTCCGATGTATATCAGTTTTGCGTATATTTTCTGCGCAACGCCTGAGCGGTTAACAAACATGAGGTTATCCCCGTCTTTGATGCCGGAAGCTTCGATAATCTCCTCTTGCGTATAGTGATCGGCGCCGGTTACCTCAATATTTGACACGCGGAAAAAGACACTCATGCCAAACACCAGTGCGGCGCAGATTACTATAAACGAGACAGAGCTGAATACAAAGCCCCGCACTCCGCTCTGTTTTTGCCTCTTTTTCTTTTGTCGGGTGACCATATGCCCCTCCAATGTAAAGAACAGCTTTACTGGGTTCAGACTTTCTGAACCTATCGCTTCTTTTGAACACTATTTCCGTCTTTGCAAGTATAATCTTTTGTCAGACAACTGAAGCCAGCCGGTCATATTCGTATATGACATCCCCGCCCAGACTCTGAAGCATTTTTTCAAATTCATCATAGCCGCGTACAATGTGTCCCGTGTCGTATACGGTGGTCATCCCTCTTGCTCCCAATGCCGCCGCAACAAGTGCCGCGCCTCCGCGAAGGTCAGTTGCCGTAACCAGTGCGCCGATAAGTCCTTTTACTCCGGTCACAACGGCGACGCGTCCGACAATGCCTATATCCGCGCCGAGCCTACACAGCTCCCCGGCGTGCCTATAGCGGTTCTCGAAAATATTTTCGGTAAACACTGCCGTCCCCTCGGCCTTGAGACATGCGGCCATAAGTAGCGGCTGTGCATCTGTCGGGAAGCCTGGATACGGACATGTGACAATAGGTTTCGGCGAACGAAGCGAGCCGTTTGAGGAGATTGTTACCGAGTTAGTTTTGCGCTCAATTTCGCAGCCCATATTTTCAAGGGCGGCAGTCACTGTTTCAAAATATGCCGGTATAACACCTTTGAGTGTAACACAGCCGCCGGCAGAGGCGACGCAGCAAAGTGCTGTTGCCGAAACAATGCGGTCTGTCATAACTCTGTGCCCGACCTTTTGCTGGGATACGAAACCGCTAATTGTTATAGTTGAAGTCCCCGCGCCGGAAATCGAGGCTCCGAGTTTGCGCAGAAAGTCCTGTAAATCGATTATTTCGGGTTCCTTTGCGGCGTTGGTGATAATTGTTTCCCCTTCGGCTCCGCAAGCGGCAAGCATAGCGTTTTCCGTTGCGCCTACACTGGGGAAAGACAGATTAATTCTTGCTCCTTTTAGTCCCTCGTCGTGGCAATATAGGTTTCCGTCCTGCTCTGTAACTTCGGCTCCGAGGCACCGAAGCGCCTCTAAATGCAAATCGATGGGACGGGCTCCGAGTTCACACCCTCCCGGATATGCCAAAGTTGCCTCATGAGCGCGAGCCAAAATTGCGCCGAGGAAAATTACGGACGAGCGCATTTCGCGCATAAGGTCGTGAGGAATGTCAGTTCTGTTCATTCCCCTTGAATCTATACAGACAGTGTCACCGTCACGCTCCGCCTTGCAGCCCAAATGGCGCAGAATTGCCATGGCAGCTTCAACGTCGCTAAGCTGTGGGCAGTTAAGTAACTCAGTTTCACAGCCTGTTATTATTGCCGCCGCCATTATGGGAAGCACCGCGTTTTTAGACCCTTGTATTCTTATATCGCCGTAAAGTTTATGCCCGCCCGAAACTTTCCAAACGCTCATGTTTACCCCTCCGCACAGTGGATTTTACGCCATACTATGCGGAAACAGTGAAATGTGCTAATTATCATATTACGAATGATGATTCATTCGCAACTGAAAGTAAGCATTTTCCAGCACCTGTTTAGCCGCTTTTTTGGCCAGATTTATCCGAGCAAGTATTTTCACAGTCATTTTGCAAGGTCAAGAATAATATCGGCAATTCTATCGGTTGCTTCGCCGATTCCAATTTTTATCATCTGCTCAGACATCGCCGTGAGGGTATCGGGACGACTTAACAGCAGTGAAACCGAGCCAAGAAGCTTATCTTCCGTAATCTCGCTTTCGGGAATTACAACTGCTGCGCCTGCTTTTTCAAGCACCCGAGCGTTTTTATCCTGATGATTGTTCGTTACGTTTGGTGACGGAACCAAAATTGCCGGTCTCCCCAAAGTTGTAAGCTCTGAGAGTGTTGAGGCGCCGCTTCGGCAGACAACCAAGTCCGCAGCCGCCATAACAAGCGGCATATCATATATATATTCGCGGACATCCATCCCGCGTTCTTTCGCATTTTTAATTCCCGCATTTTTCATATCCTCAAGCATAATTTTGTAGCCGCCCTTGCCTGCTGAGTGGATAAGTCCGAAGAACGGATCGCCAAGTGCTTTCCCGATAAACCCCACCATTGTTTTGTTCATGAAGGCTGCGCCCAGTGAGCCCCAAACCGAAACCACAAGCGGCTTATTGGGGTCAAGCCCCAACTTTTCTCTTGCCGCCGTTTTATCTGTTGCACGGAAATCCTTTCGAACTGGAGTGCCTGTTACTATAACTTTCTCTTGATGCTTATAATACTGTCTGCTTTCTTCAAAGCCCACTAGGATTTTATTGGCAGTTCCGGCAAGCATTTTTGTTGTAAGTCCCGGGACCGCGTTGCTCTCGTGAACAACTGTAGGTATTCCGAGTGAATGTGCTGCCTTTAAAACCGGATAGCACACGTATCCGCCTGTGCCGATAACGACGTCGGGTTCGAACTCACGGATGATTGACTTTGCCTGTCCAATGGAGCTTATAACGTTTTTAACTGTTTCCGCGTTGTGCTTGAGTCCTTCAAGGCTAAGGCTTCTGCTGATATTCGTAATTGCAACGGTTTTTATCGGAAAACCCTCGCGCGGAACAAGCTCCGATTCCATATTTCCTTCCGCACCCACAAACAAAATTTCGCAGTCGGGCATCAGTTCCTTAAGTCTTTGCGCGACCCCAAGCGCCGGATTTATGTGACCGGCGGTTCCGCCGCAGGTAAATAGAAATTTCATAAATTAATCTCCTCTCCGGCTGTTTTAGGTCAAGCCGCTCTGTTTTCGCTATTCATCTCGTTTTCTTTTCTTTACGGTTTTTATTGTGGGAATATCACGCGAAACGCTGAGAATAATTCCCATTTCAGCAAGTTGCATCAGCAGCGCGGACCCACCGTAGCTGAAAAACGGAAGTGAAATTCCCGTGCAGGGAACAAGGTTTGTGCATACGGCCACGTTGAGTATTACCTGGAGCGCAAGAAGCGAGGTAATCCCCGTGCATACAAGAAAACTGTATCTGTCACGTGAGTGCATCGCAATCCAGTAGCCGCGAACAATAAGCAGAGCAAAAAGCGCCAGAATGAGTATTGCGCCGATAAAACCCAGTTCCTCGCTGATAATTGAAAAAATGAAGTCGTTGTGTTCTTCGGGGAGATAGAGATACTTTTGGCGGCTTTGTCCGAGCCCCAATCCAAAAAGTCCGCCGCTACCAATTGCATAAAGCGACTGTACTATCTGATAGCCGGTGTCACCTGTATCCGCAAATGGGTCGCGCCATGCTGAGATTCGTTCCGACGAATATTGCAGCACAGTAACCGCAAGAACGAACAGCCCCGAAACTCCAGCAAGTCCGCCTATGAACCAGAATAATCTTGCTCCGCCAATAAACATCATAATAGCGCCTAACGCGATTATGATTATTGACGCCGATAGATGCGGCTCCAAAAACAAAAGTCCGACGATTACGCCAAGCACTACAACAAAAGGTACAACACCGTATTTAAAAGTCCCCATAAGGTTTTTATAGCGGCAGATTAGCGTTGCAAATGCCAGAATAACACCGATTTTTGCAATCTCCGAGGGCTGTATGCTCTGCCCCGCTATGACAATCCAGCGTCTTGCACCGTTGCTCTTTGTACCTATCACCAGAACTGCCATGAGCAGTACGATTGCGATTCCAAGCACCAAAAATGAGAATCTGCGGTAGAAGCTGAGTGGAAAGCGCGAAGCCAGAAGCATTAATCCAACGCCCAATACCGCAAAAATCAGTTGCTTGACAAAATAGTAGGTAGCGCTGCCGCCTGTTTCTTTTGACAAATCGTAAAACGCGCTTGCATAGCTTGCAGAAAGAACCATTACTACGCCGATTGCGAGGAGAAGCAGTGTCAGCATCAGAAAAGGTATATCCATAGGTCCGCGAGAAATTGTCGAATCGCGGCTATGGTCTTTTAAAGCGGTATCTTTCCCCTGCACTGTTTTTCCCCCTTTAATACGAGTTTATTGCCTATACTCTGAACCTGCCCCAAACCCCAAAAAACGATATTACAGCAAATACGGCTGATATGCCGGTAAACAACGCAAAAAGTTCTTTTTCGGTCCATTTTTTGCCTGTCCAACCACCCATCTCCAAGTGATGATGGAAAGGTGCCATTTTGAAAACCCTTTTTCCTTGGCTCAGCTTGAAATATCCGACTTGGATAACATCGGAGAGCACCTCAAGGATGTACAATATGCCGATTGTAATGATTATCAGCGGCATATCGAGAGCTATTGCCATTCCGGCTACGGCACCGCCGAGAAACAGCGAACCTGTATCACCCATAAAGACCTTTGCGGGGTTGAAGTTGTAAATTAAAAAGCCAACCAATCCGCCGAGAAGCCCCGAAGAGAAAATTCCGAGAGAAAGAAATTCATTGCCCCAAACGAAGGCAACCGCCGCGTAGAAAATGAAGACTGGAATCGATGTGCCTGTAGCAAGGCCATCCACTCCGTCGGTAAGATTCACGGCATTGACCGTTGCTACGATTACAAATATCACAAAGCTGAAGTAAAGCCATTCCGGCATTGGAATCGGTTCGACATTAAAAAACGGAATATAGAGGTTAGTGGTAAGGGCGCCGAAGCGGCGAAGTAGAAAGACGAACAATGCGGCAACCGCAACCTGAAGCAAAAATTTCATCCCGGCGGTAAGTCCAAGATTTTGTTTCTTTTTCAGCTTTTCGTAATCGTCAATAAAGCCGACAGCACCGAAGGCAAGGGCTAGAAACAGCACGAAAATGTGCCTGTAATCACCCTGCATCATGCTGGGAAACCCAACGGTCAGGCAAACAACCGTGATGGCCGCGATGAAAATAATTCCACCCATTGTTGGGGTTCCTGCCTTTGACATATGCCAGATGGGACCGTTTTCCTTGATTGCCTGACCCGCTTTTATCCGGCGGAGCCACGGCACCAAGAATCTACCCGCAAGTATGGCTGTCAAAAACGCTATAATAAAAGCCAAAATAAGCTTCTCTATCATCGGTTAACTTCCTCCGTCCCATTGTTTGCTTATGCTTTGTCAATGCTACTCAGATGCTCCGCAACAATTTCTCTCTCATCCATGTGGAATTTCGTTTTGCCGATTATCTGGTATGTTTCGTGCCCTTTTCCGGCAAGGATAACAACATCGCCATCCAAGTGGCTGTCAATTGCAAAGGCGATGGCTTCCGTTCTGTCCTCAATCACCTTGTAACGGCTTTTTGGGGCTTTCACACCGGCAAGAATTTCTGAGATGATGTCCGCGGGAACCTCTGTTCTGGGGTTATCGGAAGTGATTATAGCATAATCAGCGAGCGTTGTCGCTATTTCTCCCATAATCGGGCGTTTTGTTTTGTCCCTGTCACCGCCACAGCCGAAAAGCACAACCACTCTGCCTGCGGAAACTTCCTTCATGGACTTGATTACATTTTCAAGAGCGTCAGGTGTGTGGGCATAGTCGATGATTATTGTAAAATCATTAGGGGTCGGGATGACCTCCACTCGGCCTTTAACTCCCTGTGCTGTTTTAAGTGACTCGCAGACCTCGGCCAACGGTAAGTCGAGAAGCAGTGCCGCCGAGATAACGGACATCGCGTTGTAAACCGAGAATTTTCCCGGAATTTCAAGACTGACTCGTTCAAGGCTGCCCTTAGCAAGAGCGCAGAACTTCACGTTTGAAGGGGAAAGTCTGATGTCCTTCGCGACCAAATCGGCCTCAAGTTTTGTTTCGGAATAGGTAAACACGGGGCACTTTGCCCTCTCGGACATATATCCGCCCCATTCGTCGTCGATGTTTATCGCTGCCTTGTTGCAGCGTTCAAAAAGCAGTGCTTTCGCGCCTGCATATTCCTCCATGGTCTTGTGAAAATCCAGATGATCCTGTGTTAAATTCGTGAAAACGGCAACCTCAAAGCGTAACCCTGCAACGCGCTCCAGAACGAGCGAATGTGAAGAAACTTCCATTATTGCATATTTGCAGCCTTCGTCCGCCATTTCACGAAAGAGCTTTTCGAGCTCGTAGGATTCGGGAGTAGTACGCTCTGTGGGCACAATTTTTATGCCTATCATGTTTTGGTTGGTGCCGATAAGCCCTGTCTTTTCTCCCGTACAGTCCTCTATAACGTGCTTTATCAGCATGGTTGTCGTTGTCTTTCCGTTTGTTCCGGTAACGCCGACAAGCTTCATCTGCGAGGTGGAATTTCCAAAGTAGTTTCTTGAAACGAGTGCCAAGGCAACTCGCGAATTACCGACCAAAACATAGGGAACCTTTACGGAAGGTTTTTCCTCGCATAGCACGACAGAAGCACCCGCTTTGACAGCCGCCCCTATGAACTCGTGTCCGTCGCTTTCAAAGCCTCGGATTGCCACGAAGAGATCATTTTTAGCCGTCTTTCGCGAGTCATAGCTGATGTCTCCGATTTCCGTTTCCGTATCGGCACATATTTCAATTGTTTCAACATCTGTCAGCAGTTCCTTGAGTTTCATGCTTACCCCTCCCGTTCCCGAGTGTATCAATATCTTCCGAGATTGCTGGTATCCGCTACTGTGACTTCTATAACTGTTCCGTGAGCAACCGCCGTTCCGGCTTCAACGCTCTGGTTTGTTACAACAACTGATGTGGAATCCGTTATCGGGCCCGAGGCTTTGACATACAGCGCGTATGAACCAAGATTCTGTCTTGCCAAGCTGTAAGTCATACCGGTCAAGTCTGGCATTACTTCCATTTCGGTTGATGGAGTCACATCGCAGTAGATAACAACTTGGCTTCCTGCAGCAATAACGCTGTTTGCGGCAGGTATCTGTGCAGTAACGGTTCCGCCTGTACCGATTACTCTGGCTGTCAGTCCGCTGCTAGTAACCTTTGAAAGGGCTTCGGTCGATGTCATGCCATTGAGACTCGGCACGGTTTTATCGTCCTTTGTCAACTCTTCCGCTGTGTACTGTGGTTGATAGCCCATATAGGGAAGAATATCCGTAAACATTTTTCCAACTGTTGGAGCACCCATCTGGCCGCCACTAATATAAATCCCAGTGCTATTGCTCGGTGTATCGAGAATGACAAGAATTGCAATTTTAGGATTGTCAATCGGCGCAACGCCGATGAAAGAAACAATATATTCTTTGTCACCGCCCGCTACATCTTGAGCAACTTTTTCGCTTGTTCCTGTTTTTCCGCCTATGCGGTAACCGGCTACGTATGCGTTTTTACCTGTTCCCTCAACTTTGTCTCCGACCACCTGTTCCAGCAGGGAACAGACTGTTTTGCTGGTCTCCCCACTGATTACCTGACGAATCACTGTAGGCTCAGTTTTAGAAGCTGATGTTCCATCGGCATTGAGCGTTTCTTTAACGATATACGGCTTCATCAGATATCCGCCGTTTGTGCAGGCGGAAACCGCCGTTATCAGCTGAAGCGGTGTAATGTTGAAGGTCTGCCCGAATGCCGCAACCGCAAGTGAGGACTTTTGATCGGGGTTGCAGAAATAGTTTTTTGACCACCAGATGCTGCCGCTCTCGCCGCCGAGGTCGATTCCGGTTTTGCCTGTAAGTTGGGCGTCGGGGTCTGAGGAGGAATTAAATAAACCGAAAGCTTCGCAGTAATCATAGAATTTTTCCGCACCAACTTTGAGCCCAATCTGTACGAAAGCTACGTTGCAGGAGTGCTGAAGTGCCTGCTTAAGCGTCTGTACTCCGTGTCCGGTGGTTTTCCAGCAATTAATTGGCTCTTCTCGTCCGGGAACATTGATAGAGCCTCCGCAATAAAATGTGTCGTTGGTACTTATAACTCCTTCGTTCAATGCCATTGATAGGGTAATGATTTTGAAGGTCGAGCCTGGCTCATAGGTGTCGCTTATTGCCTTGTTGCGCCACTGTAAAAGCTGTGCCTGATTTAAAAGCTCCTGTTTCTTTGTCTCGTCGGTTTCCGCGTCAATGATTGCCTGAGCGTCTTCGTCAACAAGTTGGTAGTTGTTTAGGTCAAAATTACCGAGGCTTGCCATACCCAGTATTGCCCCCGTGTCAACATCCATTGCGATAGCGCACGCACCGTTTAGCACGTCGTAGTCGCGGACTGCCTGTTCCAGGTGCTTTTCGATGTAGTATTGTATCGTGGAATCGATTGTCAGAACGACGTCTTCACCGTCCTCGGCATCGTAATAATCTTCAAAGTTCGTAAACAGCATATCGGTTCCGGCGGCGTTTTTGGCTCTAACAATTCTTCCGTTCACGCCTGTTAGGACACTGTTGTAATATGTTTCAATGCCGGAAAGTCCTGTATTATCAGTTCCGACAAAGCCGATAACCTGCGAGGCCAGACTGCTGTACGGATAATACCTCTTGCTGTCTTCCTCAATTTTCACGCCCTTGAGGTCATATTTGTTTTTGAACTCGCGTACCTTGTCCGAAACTTCCGGCTCAATCTTGCGTGCTATCATCTGATACCACGACTTTGTTTTAGCGGCTTTTGCAAGGATATCGTTTGCATCAACTCCGAGAATCTCTGACAAGCCCTGTGCTATCACGGTCGGGTCCTCATTGTAAAGGGCTATGTCCCTCGGACATAAGTAAATATTGTCCACACTTGCGCTCATGGCAAGTATTTTCTTGTTGGTGTCATAGATTGTTCCGCGGGCCGCGGTGACCGTTGTTTCACGCACTTGCTGCTCAATTGCGGCTGTTTCATAAAAATCATGGTCAAGAATTTGCAGTTTGAACAGCCTAATTCCCAGTACCGCAAAAGCAACTATGCCGCACACTATTAAAAGAAAAAGTGTGCGGCGAAGCATCATGGCATTTGGAGTATTCGGAGTATTCACATTTCGTTTTTTATCCGGCATTTTTCTCCCTCCACGAGCCTCATCAGTTGAACTTATTTATAACAATAAATAATATCGCTCTGCTACTTAAAATATTCCGCTATAGATGCCAGTGCATCAAAAACTCTGTCAAAGAATCCGTCTTTGCTGTCGCTACTGCTGATTATGACCGCTTTGTCCGGAACCGTGTTTTCAAGATAGAACACCTGTTCTTCTCTCGGTCTTTGCATGCCCAACTGCGTGGTGGCATATTCTTCAATTTCGGTAAGGTTGAATGCTTTTTCATAGTTTATAAGGAGTCTGTTCTGAGCCACATTTAAGTCACTGAGTTGTGTTTCGAGTTGTGCGGAAGTGTCAGTAACCTCTGTAAGCTGGATTTTTGCCATGAGCGAGAAAATGACCAATATGGCGGCACAAGCATAACCGATTATTGCAATAGGCACAATCCCCTGTTTTGTTTTGACCCTTGTAGCGACCGCAGTTTGTTCTCTGAATTTTGGTGGGGCGGGAATTACAACTTGTCTTTCAACCGGTCTGTCCATTTTCTCGCGATATGTTTCGGCTCTGCCGTAATCATATGCAAGACTGCCGTAAACCGTTTCTGCGTTGTATTTTGCGCTTTTTGTTGAAGCAGCCATTTTCTCCCCTTTCCAAAACGTTTATACACTACATCTATACTCTTTCGGCAACTCGAAGCTTTGCGCTTCTCGATCTGGGATTTTCTTCAATTTCCGCGTCCTGCGGAATATAGGGCTTTCTGGAAACACTTTTCAGCGTTTGTACAAAGCCACAGTTGCAAATGGGAAAGTCTCTTGGGCAGGTGCAGCCGTTTTCCCTTGAGGCTATCGCGTTTTTCACGATTCTGTCTTCTAGAGAGTGAAAAGAAATGACTGCAAGTCTTCCGCCGGGTCTCAGTCTGTCTGCGGCAGTTGAAAGAACTTCCGATACAGCTTCCAGTTCGTCGTTTACGGCGATGCGAATCGCCTGAAATGTTCTTTTTGCCGGATGCTGTTTTTCGCGTAGGGCCGCTGCCGGCATCGCACTTCTTATAATATCCACCAACTGCATGGTGGTTTCAATTCTATCGTTTTCTCTGCTTCTCACTATTGCTTCGGCAATTCTGGGCGCATAGCGTTCCTCGCCGAAATCGTATAATATTCTCTTTATTCTGTCATACGACCATGAATTGACTATATCCGCCGCCGTAAATGAGTCGCTCTGGTCCATTCTCATATCGAGTGGGGCATCCGCCATGTAGGAAAAGCCTCTCTCTGATTCGTCAAGCTGAGGAGAGGAAACTCCCAGATCGAAAAGCATACCATCGACTTTATCGATTTGAAGCTCTCTGAGAATATCGTTCATATCTCGGAAATTGCCGTGAACAAGAGTTATTCGGTCCATCAGCGGCTCAAGCCGCATTACAGCTCTCTCAAGCGCTTTTATGTCGCGGTCGATGGAAATAAGCCGACCCGTTTGAAGTCGTCTTGCGATTTCATAGGAATGCCCGCCCATGCCAAGAGTCGCGTCTACATAGACTCCGTCGGGCTTAACATTAAGGCTGTCAATGCATTCATTAAGCATGACCGAATAGTGTTTGTATTCCACTAAAACTCCAGCTCCTCCATAACGGCCGCAATATTCTCCGGTGTTGTTTCAATGGCGTTGACAGCTTCACGGCTGTCGCTGTCCCAAAACTCGGCGTGGTTATTACACCCGACAACCGTCACATTCTTTGAAAGACCGGCAAAATCGCGCAGGTTTTGCGGTATCAGTATTCTTCCCTGAGCGTCAATCTCGCACTTTGCGGCATACGCAAAGAGAGGACGCATTTTTCTTTGTTTAACATAGGGCATTGAGTTTACTTTTCCAGTAAAAACATCCCAACTTTCGGACGAATAGGCGGAAAGGCATTTATCCATAGATAGTGTTACATAAAACACATTGCCTAGGTCTTCGCGCAGTCGTGCGGGGATGGATAAGCGCCCCTTTGAGTCCAAAGTGTGCTGATATTCACCTGTCACGCCTGTTCCCTCCCCGTCTTAATATATTTGTCGAAAGTATCAATTTTCCATTATTCAGTTGCTTCGTGGGATTTATCAACATTTTACGCCACTTTGTCCCACTCATGTGTCCTCATTATAACCGCAGATAAAAAAAAATGCAAGAGCAAAAACAGTAGTTTTTTCTTGCAATTTCAAGCGTTTTTGTGCACTTTTACCCCTTGTGCACTAGACGTAGTATAATTTAATTGTTTACATAAGTATTTTTTTCTAGATATAGAAAATTGCGCCCGAAAAAAATTTTTCTTCGGGCGCAATTTTTTTAAACATTATTTGTTATTCTTCCGACAACTCGTCCGTTACGTCTAAATTTGAGTTCTGGACCTGTGCGGAAGGGCGTGTTCCGGCAAGATTGCGGAAGCGTGAACGCGATTGCTTAACCTCGCTCAGTGCTGCGGCAACAGCCTCTTCGGTGCGTCTTAAGGCATCGTCGACATATTCGTTTGCGACGCGAACCAGCTCCCTTGATTTGGTTTCGGAATTCGTAATGATTTCATTAGCATGAGCCTTCGCAATACGCGTAATCTCCTGCTCTTCAACCAAACGCCTTGCCTGTTCCTCGGCAGCTTTACGGATTGCCTCCGCTTCGCGCTTTGCATTTCCGACAAACTCGTCGCGTGCGGAAATAAGGCGCTTTGCTTCGGCAAGTTCAATGGGAAGCTGGGCTCTGATTTCGTCAAGAAGGCTGAGTACGCTCTCGCGGTTGATCATGCACTTGTCTTTGCCAAGCGGAACGCTCCATGCATCCGCGACAGTGTTGTAGAGCACTTCCAGTAACTCGGTTACTTCGTTTTCCATCTCGATATCCATAACTTACCCCCCGTTCAGGATTTTTTTTTTGATTTCATCCGATACAATTTTCGGAACGTAGTCTGAAAGATCAGCGCCGTAAAGCGCAAGCTGCCTGACAGCAGTAGAGCTCACATAAGTATACTCAAGCTTTGCGGTTATGAAAAAGGTCTCCAACTGCGAGTTGAGCTTTTTGTTGAACACCGCCATGGTGGTTTCGTATTCGTAATCGATATGGTTTCGCAGTCCCTTGATGATTACGGGGTTTTCATATTGCTTCGCGAAATCCGCAAGCAGCTCTATTGAACAGCTTACCTCAACATTAGGCAGGTCGCTAACGACCTTTTTGATGAGTTCAACTCGCTCGTCGATATCGAACAGGGTGGTTTTGTCTATGTTCATGACAACACTTACAACAAGCTTGTCGAAAATATTTGCCGCTCTGGTAATAATGTCAAGGTGTCCCAAGGTAATGGGGTCGAAAGTTCCGGGGTAGATAGCGGTAATCATCTGTAATTATCCATTCCTTTCGCTTCCGCGGCACTTTTAAACCTTCTTGCCGCAGACTGTGAGCTTAACTTTTCCGTATTTGTACTCACGACCGACAAAATACGGCGCAATCATGGGATTTAACTCCGTTTCACAGTTAGTCTCGCAAATAATTATACCACCATCTGACAATATGTCAAACTGAATAATTTTACGAAGCACTGTGTCCAAGAGTTCGCTTTTATAAGGTGGGTCTAGGAAAATGAGGTCATACTTTCCACAATGCCCGAGAAAGGCAACAGCATTCTCTCTTACGATCTCCCCAGTCAGCTTGCATTGTTCAAGATTTGAACGGATTAATTTTATCGCATCGTTGCTTTCATCAACAAAAGTCGCACTCCTTGCGCCGCGGCTTAAGGCTTCAACACCAAGCTGTCCCGTCCCCGCAAAAAGGTCAAGTATGCGCCTGCCCTCGATATCGAACTGCACAATGTTAAAAATTGATTCCTTAACCTTGTCGGTTGTTGGGCGAATTTCCATATCCTTCGGCTCGCTCAGCTTGCGTCCGCGCGCCGTTCCCGTTATAACTCTCATGTATATGACCATTCCTTTCGTCACGCTCAAGTCACAAAACGACCATTAAATTGAATGGTCATAAATTGTGCATGTGTTGTGGTTGCCCGCAGGGCGAACAACACGCAATTAATATCAATTAAGTTTGAAACATGTTTCAAACTTCCTCCATGTCATCGGCAATTGCCGTATCTTCTGTGCCTGATTTCGTTTCTTCATTGCTGTTAAAATAGTCAAACACGGCTTTTGCCGTATTTTTCGGAACTACAGAGTTCAATTCCTCATAAGACGCGCTTTTTATCGCCTTTATTGTCTTGAAATGCTTCAATAGTTCGTTCCGTCGAGCCTCTCCCACGCCTTGAATATCCTCAAGCTTTGACCCAATTGTCGCGCTTCGCAGGCTGCGGTGATATTCAATGGCAAACCTGTGAGTTTCCTCCTGAATAGTGCCTATCAGTGCAAACACGGCAGGATTACCCGTTATTCCCACTTCCTCGCCGCTTGAATAGATAAGCGCGCGCGTGCGGTGTCGGTCATCCTTTACCATGCCCAGAACGGGCATAGATATTTGAAGTGCCTTCAGCACTTTCTCCGCAATCGAAGCGTGAACGGCACCGCCGTCTATAAGCAGGAGGTCGGGCAGTTCCGCAAACGCAGCGTCGCCGTCCAAATAGCGGTTGAATCTACGGGTCAAGACTTCTCTCATGCTGCCGAAATCATCCTGCGATGAGAGTTCTTTGATTTTGAATTTTCTGTAGTCTCGCTTCAGCGGTTTGCCGTTTACAAATACGGTCATCGAGGCAACCATGCCGAAATTGCCCGTATTTGATATATCGAAAGCCTCAATTCGTTTCGGAAGAACATCAAGATTCAACGTGTCTTGAAGCCACTCGAGAGTTTTTAGTCTTCGCTGCACGGCTGTGGTAAAGCGGATGCATTCCTCTTTAGCGTTCATCATCGCCTTTTCCACCAAAAAGTGCTTTTCGCCTCTCTGCGGAACTTCGATGTAAACCCTGTGCCCCGAAGCCTCGGAGAGCATTTGCTCAATATCAGTCAAATCCTCGGTTTCAAAGGGCAAAAGCAGCGTTTTCGGCCATGCGCCGCGTATTGAATAATACTGCCGCACCAGTTCGGAAACCGCTTCTGGGTCGTTTTCTAACGGCTCGTCCATCATTTCAAAGTCTTTTTCCGTAAGATTGGCCCCATTATAGTGCAAAACCGAGAAGCAGGATTTTGCCCCCCTGAAAAAGCCGACGGCGTCCGTATCTGAGCCGCCGGCACCGATAACCGCCTGACGGTTTGAAAGTCCCTCTATAGAGCGTAGCCTATCGCGAATCTGCCCCGCCTTTTCAAAGTACAGTTCATCCGAGGCCTTGAGCATTTCTCGTTCAAGCTCTGCTTTCAGTTCCGCGGACTTGCCGTTTAGTATCATCTCAGCTTCATGTATGCGTGCTCTGTATTCCTCAACCCCGGCCTTTCCAGCGCAGTAACCCGGGCAAGAGCCCATATGGAAATTCAGGCAGGGTCTGCTCTTTCCAAAGTCGCGGGGGAATTTCTTTGTGCAGGTTGGTAGCTGCAGCGCCTTGCAAATCGTCTCAATAATGCTGTAGCTAAGTCTTCGGCCACCAAATGGACCATAGTATTTCGCTCCGTCCGAAGCAATTTTATTCACAATTGTAAATCGCGGACATTCGCTTTTGACGTCCAACCTTATAAAAGGATAGGCTTTATCGTCGCGAAGCAAAATGTTGTAATGGGGCTGATGGCGATTGATAAGCGAATTTTCCAGCACCAGCGCTTCAAATTCCGAGGTGGCAACGATGACATTGAAATCGTGTACCTTTTCAACCATTGCGGACGTTTTTGGCTCGTGCTCTCCACGGAAATAGCTTGTAACGCGGTTTTTCAGTGCCTTTGCCTTGCCGACATAGATTACCTCGCCCTTTTCGTCCAACATGAGGTAAACCCCCGGCATCAGAGGGAGACGATTTGCCTTTTCTTTTAATTCATCTATTAGCAAAGTGTCACCTCCGCAACTAATTATATAGAGTTTATTATACCATAGCCGTGCGGGCTTTATGGTATGTTTTTAAAATCGCGGTATAACAACCGTTCTATCGTTATTATTCCATAAAATTGCAGGCAGTCAAGCGATTTATCGGAAAGCGCGCCCAAATTGACCTTCCCATCTACGAAAACGAAAAAATGGGGCGTGCCAAAACACGCCCCGTCTTATATGGTTAGAAATTACTCTGTGAAATCGGACGCAATAAGCGTTGCCAAAGTGTTGAGAGCTTCTTTCTCGTCGCTTCCATCAGCAACGATGCTAACGGAAGTTCCCTTAACAATGCCGAGTGACAGTACTCCCAAAAGGCTCTTGGCGTTGACCTTGCGGTCTTCCTTCTCGATCCAAATACTGCTTCTGAATTCATTGGCCTTCTGAATGAAGAATGTTGCGGGTCTGGCGTGCAGACCGACCTGGTTATTAATAGTTACTTCTCTAGTAAGCATTATCGTCACTCCTTATGTTATGACAAAATGGCATATCTCCACATGTTTCCTTAGTGCATTTTATCAAGAAAATGTCTCTTCGTCAATCGATTTTAATCATTTTGTGAGTTTGCACAGGTATATTATTTTCTTTACCTCGCTTTTACCTCAGTTCGACAATAGTAACACCGTTTTCGCCCTCTCCGAAGCGACCAAGACGGAAAGTTTTTACCGCTTTGTTTGTTTTTAGGCTCTGAGTAACCGCAGTACGCAGAGCTCCCGTCCCTTTGCCGTGGATGATTGTCACTTTTTCGAGCCTGCCCATTACCGCGCTGTCAATATATCTTTCAAGTACGGGTATCGCCTCGTCGGTCATCATTCCGCGTAAGTCGAGTTCCGCACTCGTAGACATGGTTCGTAGCGTCGCCGCGCTTGTTGAGGAAATCGACGGCTTTTCTTTGGCGTTTTGGTTCTCAAGCAGATAGACTTCATCCTCGCGGGCCGTCACCTTCATTATACCAGCCTGAAGATTTAGCTGCCTGTCATCGGAAATTGCGAGCACATGTGCCTTTACTCCCATGGAAAGTATCTCAACCGCATCGCCGACTTTGACCGGACGGGAGGATTTTTTCTGCTCTCGGTTTTCATCATTAATCGAGGTAAGGCGCTCATTTGCCTCGTTAAGACTCCGTCTTAGCTCTGCGCGGGCTTCATTTTCGCGTATGTGGTCATATTCCTTGCTTTGGCGCTTTCGCATTTCGTCCAGTTCATCAAAAGCTCTTTCCGCAGCTCTTCTTGCGTCGTCAAGAATTCTCTCTGCCTCTCTTTTTGCCTTTTCGTCCGCTTTTTCTAAGCGCACTGTGAGCTCACGGCGGAGCATTTCGGATTTTTTAGCGTTTTCTTCAGCTTCGCGCAGTTTTCTTTCGGTTTCTTCTCTGTCTCTTTCGAGTAGCTGACTCTGCCTTTCAAGCCTTTCGATAGTTTCCTCAAAGCTCGCGCTTGATGTTGTTATTCTGCCCTTCGCATCGTTTATTACACATTGCGACAGTCCAAGTCGCTCGCTGATTGCAAAAGCGTTTGATTTTCCGGGTATTCCGATTAGCAGTCTATAGGTCGGGCGCAGCGACTCCACGTCAAATTCGCAGGAAGCGTTCTGCACGCCATCAGTTGTTGTGGCATACACCTTAAGCTCTGCGTAGTGGGTAGTCGCGGCGATTGCAGAGCCACTGCGCCTCGCGTTTTCGATTATGGCAACGGCAAGCGCCGCGCCCTCGACAGGGTCTGTCCCCGCGCCGAGCTCGTCAAAGAGGAGGAGGCTCCGCTCGTCGCACTGCTCCAGTATTCTAACTATATTCGTCATGTGCGAAGAAAATGTTGAAAGCGACTGCTCAATGCTCTGCTCATCTCCGATATCCGCAAGCACACTGCGAAAAACTGGCACCGTGCTCCCGTCTGCCGCAGGAATATGCAGACCACAGGCCGCCATAATGCACAGAAGTCCCAGTGTTTTGATGGAAACTGTCTTGCCTCCGGTATTCGGTCCGGTTATCACAAGCGTGTCGAAGTCACTTCCCAACTCTATGCTAATCGGAACGACGGTGTCCTTAGCCAGTAGCGGATGACGTGCTTTTCTCAAATATATGCGCCTGTCGGAAATAATAGGCTCCTGACAGTCAAGCTTATAGCTCAGCTTCGCTCTGGCAAAGATACAGTCAAGCTCAACAAGCACATTGAAATCATTGATAATGTCGTTTGCGTGGTCGCCGCATTCTGCGGAAAGCTCTATAAGTATATGCTCAATCTCAAGCTTTTCCTTCGCATGAAGCTCCCGCAGCTCGTTATTTGCCTTAACTGCCGCCATAGGCTCGATAAAAAGCGTTGCACCGCTTGAAGAAACGTCGTGTACAAGCCCCGGAATGCAGCCCTTATGGTCTGCTTTGACCGGAATAACATAACGATCCGAGCGTGTTGTGATAATCGGCTCCTGAAGCGCCTTTGAGAAACTCGGCGAAGAAATTATCTTTTGCAGAGCCTCACGTACTCGTGAAGCCGCCGCTCTTATCAGACGGCGTATGGTCGCAAGATCTGCGCTTGCCCCATCCGCAATTTCGTCCTCACCGATAATACTGCCAGTGATTTTTTCTTCCAGATATTTATTAGCCATAAGTGACGAAAACAAAAAGTCAATGTCAGTTCTGCTGTTGTCGCTGCCGGCATAGGCTCGGACTGTGCGCGCTGACTGCAAAACGCCTGCAATGTCCAGAAGCTCGCGTGTGTTTAGCGTTCCGCCGATGTTAGCTCTCGATAACGCCGAGCGCACCTCGCGCACTCCTCCGAACGAGGGGCTTCCCTTGAGCACCATCATTGTCTTTGCAGCACTGGTTTCGCTCAGTTTTCGCTTAACCTCATATTCGCTGTCATTAGGCCGCAGCGATAGGACTATTTCCTTTGCCGGAAGGCTGACAGCTTCATGTGAAAGAAGCTCCAGTACAGCCGGAAGCTCAAGGGTCTTGATTGATTTTTCGTATAGTTCTGTCATATGTTTCTCCATAGTATGGGTTATAGGATTAATTCGAAAAATTAGTGGCCGCATTCTCGTGACTTTAGTTGTGAGTTAGGCCACAAAACTATACAAACAACCTCATTTATGGTATAATTAACGCATAAAAAGGAAGTGACAAATTGGCAAACAAGGCATACAAATACCGGATATATCCGACCTCAGAACAAGAAATCTTGATTGCCAAGACTTTCGGGTGCGTGAGGTTCGTATACAACCAATTCCTCGCGTTACAAGAAGAACAGTATGCGGAGAAACTTCCACACTTAGGTAAGAACGCCATGAACAATATGTGCAATCAAATACTTAAAGATGGATACCCATGGCTTCGAGAAGTCGATAAGTTTGCTCTAA
>Ga0209125_1001472_pt1 | contig 21890 bp, 18 predicted proteins | sample BarGraIncub1131A_FD_184503 | JGI IMG/M metagenome (GOLD analysis project Ga0209125, IMG submission 184503) | Arctic peat soil microbial communities from Barrow, Alaska - Barrow Graham LP Incubations 11-31A (SPAdes) (version 2) | ecosystem: Environmental > Terrestrial > Soil > Wetlands > Peat...
CATCAGTGAAAGCGATGTATAGCAATTTGACTGAAGCTGAACGTTCCGAATTTAAAACGCTGATCTTAACAAATATGAATACCAATAATTTACTTAAACTTCAACAAATGTTTAAGCTCTAGTAGGTTGCAGCGGGGTTTTAAGAGAATCCTATAATGTGTTACATATGACTACAACATAGAGAGAAGACTAATACGACTTGTTGGTTCAAGAGGCTTAATGATATGGAAAAAGCGACCATCATGATGGTCGGCTTACATTCAGATCACATCCTACAAGGATTGGCGATCCTGAATCAACAGTCACCCACTGATTTCAGACAGGTTACTGACTACAGTATGCCCAACGTCTCCGATAAAGTACTGCGCATCATTCTTTCCTATACCGACTACGTAAATCGTGTCGTATGGTGCAAAGACGAGACATCGAAATAACGAATCATTCAACCCAATTTGGGATAGGACCCAGTGCAGATCACTGGGTCCTATTTGATTTGACAAGTAATCACCACAGGTGTACGCTTAATACGTAAAAAGTCCGACAAATGGATGCATCTAAAATTTAATTAATATAAATAAGTTATTGTTTCCAACAATGCGAAACAGTTCTTTGCGTATATAGGCATAACACTTATCGTATGCATACAAAAAACTATTTATAATTGAACGAAAAATGATTAGGGAATACTGAGAATTCAGCGTAACAGAAGCGGAGAGCCTAAAGCAGGGATAACCAAATTTCAATAATAAGACTAATTAACTAGAGTTCTGACATACAGATAATTGGAATTAAAAAGCAGAAGATAAGGGAATATTGTTAACTCATAGTGTGTAAATGATTCAAACAAAACACACGCACAGTCAGCAAAACGGAAACTTTTTGGAAACACGATCATAGGTCAAAAAAGACAGATAAAATCATAAAATCCATCTTAATTCGATGAATTTCGAACATATCAATCAAAACTAGCCAGTATCGTCTTAAATAGTCGAATAAAGGTGTATTTAAAAGTAGCAACCGGATTGGAGAAAAAATTACTAAATGGGTGTAAAAAAGGACAGGCAAATGTGAAGAATATAAAATACAGAAAACGGTCCGAATTAACCCCCATAGTATGTTTGTTTATTGGAATAACAAGTTAGAATTTAAACTAGTTGAGCTTTGACTAGGGAAGTAGAAAAGCTAGGCTTTCTAGATTAGTTGATAGTTGAATTGTTCGAGAAGAAAAGTTTACAATAAAAAACCATATTCCGATGAGATTTGAGAGGGGGGATTCCCATTCAAAATTGGCACGTAATACAGGTACTGGGTGGAAAAGAAGACAAGATAATCGATAAGGTAAATCTAACTGAAGAATGCCGGGCATTTACTCCTAAACGTGTTAAAATTTTGAGGAGTGAAGGTAAGACAATCAAAATTAGTGAGATTCTGTTTAAAGGGTATGTTATCCTTGAGACAGATCTAAACTACATTGATTTTAAAAAATTACTATTCGAGTACGTCAAACCCCTACAAGGGTTTGTTCGGCTATTAGAACATGACAGAGTTGGCACAGAAACCATCTTACCGCAGGAAAGAAAGTTTATTGAATCATACACTAACCATGAAAGAGTGATTGAACCCTCAATCGGTTTCATACAAGGTGATAAAGTTATAATTACAGAAGGACCTCTGATTGGGCATGAAAGTGATATCAAACGCATAGACCGACATAAAAGAACGGCTGAACTAGAATTATCGATGTTTGGCAGATCTCAGACGATTCATGTTAGTTGTGAGATTATCAGTAAAACCAGCTCATAATGATTTCCGCAATAGTTGCATAGGCACTTTGCGGTTTAATTAGTTTATCAAGTACTACACTGCGCGAAGACGTTTGGGGCGTAGCCATGATTATTTGTGTTTTCAACCCGGGAGGTGAGAAACAATATGCAACTTAAAATTCGGCAAACATGCTTATTTTTTATCGATGCTGTTTTGATCAACATCGCTTACTACTTAGCTTATTACCTTCGTTTCGGAGGGAAGATTACAGCGTTCTATTTTGAGACGTATTACACATCATTTTTGATGGTGACTGTTGTTACGCTGATTTCATTCAGATTCTTTAATCTTTACAGAAGCTTATGGCGTTATGCCAGTACAAGTGAATTGATTAATCTCTTTTTAGCTACCACGAGTTCAACTGCTATTGAAATCATTTTCATCTATGTGTTCAAATTAGGAGCACCAAGATCGATTATTCTGATTGCGTGGATGTTGATTATATTACTGGTCGGAGGGACACGTTTCTCTTATCGTATTCTCAGAAATAATAAGAAAAATATCGATGCGATTACACATCATAAAGCAAGAACTAGGTTAATGATCATTGGGGCAGGGGATGCTTGTACAGTCCTGTTAAGAGAAATTGAAAATTTACGAAGTGATGCCTATTCAGTGGTAGTGGCACTGGATGATGACCCAAATAAGAAGAACATGACAATCAATAATATTCCGATTCATTATGGAATCAATAACTTAGTCGAAGTAGCAGAGCAGAAACATATTGATGAAATTATTATTGCCATACCTTCAGCCAGTCAAACTAGGATATCGGAAATATTGGATTTATGCAGAGAAACATCGTGTACAATCAAAACACTTCCTAGCTTAGAGGATATGTTGGATGGTAAGATCAGTTTCAAATTGATCCGAGATAAGAAAAATATAACTTCAAATGAACGACTTTGGTTATCATCTCCGCATATGAGTGATGAAGGTTTGGAAATCAAGTATGTGCAAGAAGCTTTTGATACAAATTGGATCGCGCCGCTAGGAAATAACGTAAACATGTTTGAAAAAGAATTAGCTGAGAAAGTCGGATCACAGTATGCAGCAGCGTTAGTATCCGGAACTGAAGCCATCCATTTAGCCTTGAAAGCTGCAGGTGTCGGTCAAGGAGATATCGTTTTCTGTCAATCATTAACCTTCTCTGCGACAGCCAATCCGATCATCTATCAAAATGCGATACCAGTATTCATCGACAGCGATTATGAGACATGGAATATGGATCCAAATGCGCTGGAACAAGCGTTCATCAGATATCCGGAAGCCAAAGCAGTTTTAGTGGTTCATCTCTATGGACTATCAGCCGATATGGATAAAATAGTGAGTATCTGTAAGAAATACAATTCGATATTGATCGAAGATGCAGCCGAATCATTGGGAACAACATACAAAGGTAGATATACCGGCACTTTCGGAGAATATGGAATCTACAGTTTCAACGGAAACAAAATTATTACCACATCCGGCGGTGGAATGTTGATCTCGAATAATGAAGAAAGAATCAAAAAAGTACAGTTCTGGGCGACTCAATCCAGAGATGTCGCGAGACATTATCAACACAGCGAACTAGGCTTCAATTATCGTATGAGCAATATCGTCGCCGGGATCGGACGCGGACAATTGCAAGTGTTGGATAAACGCGTAGAAAAGAAGAGATACATTTTTGATTACTATAAGAAAAATTTAAGCTGTTTGGAAGGCATCGAGTTTATGCCGCATAACTGCTGGAATGAACCTAACTTCTGGTTAACCTGTATAACGTTGAGTGGGGAAATTAAACCATTGGATATTATGGATGCGCTTGAAAGAGAGAATATAGAATCCAGACCAGTTTGGAAGCCCATGCATCTACAACCATTTTTTGCAAAGTATGACTTCATCGGAGACGGAGTTGCTCAGAAGCTATTCGAAACAGGAGTTTGCTTACCTTCAGATACTAAGATGACAGACGGAGACCTAAACAGAGTCGTAACAACGATCAAGAAACTTTGGGGTGAAGTATGAAATTTGCATCAGAAGGCATCTATAACGAATACGTAAAAAAAGCATTTGATTTCGTACTTTCATTTGTTGGGCTTATTGTGTTAAGTCCGCTGTTACTTGTTGTGTACTGTTTAGTTAAAAAAAACCTTGGTAGTCCGGCGATCTTCGTTCAAGAAAGACCGGGATTGAATGAGAGAATATTCAAACTCTACAAATTCAGAACAATGACAGATAAAAAAGACAGTGAAGGAAATTTGCTGCCTGATGGTGAAAGATTGACGAAACTAGGAAAGTTCTTACGTTGCACTTCCATTGATGAACTTCCCGAACTCTACAATATTTTTAAAGGCGAAATGTCGATCGTAGGGCCAAGACCTTTGTTAGTTCAGTATCTGCCTCTTTACACCAAAGAACAACGGCATAGACATGCGGTGAAACCGGGATTGACCGGACTTGCTCAAGTCAGTGGCAGAAACGCTATAAGTTGGGAAGAAAGGTTCAATCTTGATTTAAAGTACATAGATAACATCAATATATTTACGGACATTCACATCGTTCTTTTAACGATTCGGAGAGTCCTTTTCAGAGACGGAATCAGTTCAGATAATGAAGCAACTATGGAATGTTTTACAGGAACAACGCACAAAAGGTTACAGTTATGAAAAACCAACTGTTAATCATTGGTGCCAGCGGACATGGGAAAGTAGTTGCAGATATCGCTTTAAAACTCAACAAATGGAAACAAATATTCTTCTTAGACGATGATGACTCGATTGTTGAAGCAATGGGCATTAAAGTGATCGGTAAAACTGCCGATGCTTTTTTGCATATAAAAGATTCAGATATTTTCGCTGCTGTAGGGGATAATACAACAAGAAAAGAGATCCATGAAAAACTTGAATCTCTTGAAGCTAACATTCCTGTTCTGATTCATCCTAATGCAGTTGTAGGAGATGATGTATCAATAAAAAAAGGTACAGTTGTCATGGCAGGTGTAGTCATCAACTGTTGTACAAACATTGGCAGAGGATGCATTATCAATACAGGTTCAATCGTGGATCATGATAATAAAATTTCTGATTTTGTTCATATTTCACCTGGGGCACATTTATCTGGCAGCGTAAGTATAGGTGAAAGTTCTTGGATAGGAACGGGTTGCGATATTATCAACAATATTTCAATCACAAATCACTGCATAATTGGGGCCGGATCAGTTGTGATAAAAGATATTAGTGAATCGGGGACATATGTTGGTATACCATCTCATAAAATATAAAAGGTAAACATTTTTAAGTACTCTTGTTGATAAAAAAGGATTGAATTTTCATCCTACTAATTATATTTTATTTTTTTTAGTAGTTAAATTAATTTTTAATTTAACTATTACCAAAAAATATAATAATTCGAAGTATTAATCGTCAAATAGAAAAGTTTAGTAATTCCTACAATAATTGAATTAGGAGGACGATAAGAAATGAATGTACTGTTTTTAACATTAGTTGATTTTTCCAACTTTGAAGAATCAAATATATACTCGGACTTAATGAACGAATTTTTAAATGAAAATCACTACTTATGTATAATTTCACCAACTGAAAAAAGGAATAAAGAACACACACATATTATAAAAACAGATAAATACGAGATTCTAAAATTACAAGTAAGTGATATACAAAAAACTAACATCTTTAAAAAGGGTATATCCACTTTAACAATTGGAAACAGGTATACAAATGCTATAAAAAAGTACTTTTCGAATATCACTTTTGATTTGGTCTTATACTCTACACCACCTGTAACATTAGGAAAAGCTGTTAAATATATAAAAAATAGAGATAATCCAACCACTTACTTGCTTCTAAAAGATATATTTCCTCAGAATGCAGTGGACCTTCAGATGATTAGAAAAAATGGAATTGTTTCTATATTATATAGATATTTTAGATATAAAGAGAAACAGATATACGAATATTCTGATTATATAGGATGCATGTCACAAGCTAATGTAGATTATCTATTAAAGAATAATCATGGTCTTTTGCGAAATAAAGTTGAAGTTTGTCCTAACAGTTTAGAACCAACTAGTACGATTATTAGTGACATTGAGTCTAAACAAATTGAAAAAAAATATCAATTACCTAAAGACAAAATTCTTTTTATCTACGGAGGAAATTTAGGAAAACCGCAGGGAGTTGATTTTCTAATAGAGTGTTTAAGATCTAATATTGGCAATGATGATGTATTTTTTTTGGTTGTTGGTTCAGGTACTGATTATTATAAGATAGTTAACTATGCAAATATTGAAAAACCTCAAAATCTTCGAATCATTGAACAATTACCAAACTATGAGTTTGAAAGATTAGTTAATGTATGTGATGTGGGATTAATATTTCTCGACTATCGATTTACAATTCCCAATTTTCCGTCAAAAATTCTGTCGTATATGAGAGCTTCAAAATCCATTTTAGCAGCTACAGATATTAATTCTGATATTGGAAAAACTATAAAAGAGGGCAAATTTGGGTATTGGTGTGAAAGTCTTGACAAAAATGAATTTAACAACATATTACATGAGTTTTATGATGTTGAAAAAAACAAAATAATGGGGTCGAATGCTAGGTTACACTTTGAAAAGCACTTTACGGCTAAACACTCATATGAGGTAATAATCAATCATTTTAAATGATGCTATCCGGATTTTTAAATAGTATGCATAATCTACTAAATATAGAGACTGGGTTGAAATTCAAAATAATTCTAATAAAGCGAAAGAGGCAATAATAATGGGAAAAAATAGGGAATATCAAATATGTTCAAATTGTGTTATGGATACGAGTGATTCGCTTATTAAATTTGATGATAAAGGATACTGTGATCATTGTGGAAATTTCTATAATAATATAGTTCCTAATTGGCATCCTGATGAACTTGGCTCGATAGAACTTAAAAAAACAATTGATCAAATAAAAAAAGATGGAATCGGGAAAAAATTCGATTGCATTATTGGAATAAGTGGAGGTGTAGATAGTTCGTATTTGCTCTATTATGCTGTGGAAAAATTAGGATTGCGACCATTGGCTTTCTCTGTTGACACTGGTTGGAACTTAAATGTGGGTATTGAAAATGTTGAAAAAATAGTAAAGGGTCTTGGCCTTGAACTATATACAGAAGTAATAAATTGGAATGAAATGAAAGATCTTCAACTTGCATATTTTAAATCACAAGTTGCTTATCAAGACACCCCACAGGATCATGTCATTTTTGCTTCTCTTTATAATTATGCTACAAAAAATGGGATTAAATACGTTCTCACCGGAGGTAATTACTCAACGGAATGTGTCAGAGAACCATACGAATGGGTATATCTGAATGATTTACGACAAATAAAGGCGATTCACAAAAAATTTGGCAAAGTTCCATTAAGAACTCTTCCACTTTGTGGGATGTTTAAAAACAGACTTTACTATAGATATTTTAAAGGTATGAAAATTATTAAGCCACTGGATATGATTACATACAATAAAGCTGATGCAATATTAACTCTAAAAAACAGATTTGGTTGGGAGCCTTACGCAAATAAACATTTTGAAAGTGTTTTTACTAGATTTTATGAAGGATATTGGCTAGTGAATAAATTCGGTTATGACAAAAGGAGAGCTCATTTTTCTAGCCTAATTTTAACTGGACAGATGACGAGAGATGAAGCATTAGCAAAACTATCCGAACATCCCTATGATGTCGAACTTGCGAAGCAAGACTTAGAATACGTAGCAAAGAAGTTAGGAATATCCAAAGATGATTTTATAAGCTTGATGAATGGTCAGAACAAGACTTATAAAGACTATAAATCAATTGCTTGGATTTCAAAATTAGCAATTAGAATTGCGATATTTGTAGGTATTGAGAAAAGGCAGTTTAGATAATAAAAATTAAGGAAAGAGAGATATGCCATGATAGCGGTAATTGATTATGGAGTAGGGAATGTAGGGTCAATAATAAACATGCTAAAAAAATTGGGAATTCCATCTGTTCTAACATGTGAAGTGGAAGAAATAGTAAAAGCGGATAAGATAATACTACCAGGCGTGGGATCATTTGATGTTGGAATGCAAAAACTCAAAAAAAGTGGACTTATCGAAATATTAAAAAAGCATGCTCTGATTGATAAGAAGCCAATGCTTGGAATTTGTCTTGGTATGCAAATGCTTGGAATTAGTAGCGAAGAAGGTATTGAAGCTGGATTGAATTTTATTCCTTTTGTTAATAAAAAATTTGTTTTCGATAATAACTCTATTAATAATAATCTTAAAATCCCTCATATGGGTTGGGACTTAGTCTATCCAACATCACAATTTGAACCAATTTTATCAGGTCTTGATACTAAACAAAGATACTATTTTGTGCATTCATTTTATGCAATCTGTGAAAATACGGAAAACATTATTCTGGAATGTAACTACGGATTCAAATTTGCCGCTGCTGTGAAAAAAGGAAACATTTATGGTGTTCAGTTTCACCCAGAAAAGAGTCATAAATATGGAATGGCATTATTGAAAAATTTTTCAGAGATCGATTGATATGTTTATGAGACCAAGAATTATACCCTGTCTTTCAATTATGGACCATGATTTGGTGAAAACAACTAATTTCTCTAAACCTAGATACCTAGGGGATCCAATAAATGCTGTTCGAATATTCAATGGTAAAGGTGTAGACGAACTATGTATCCTAGATATCACTGCATCATCAAAGAATCGAGGACCTGATTTTAACTATCTTAAGGATATAGCTAGTGAAGCTTTTATGCCTTTGAGTTATGGTGGTGGTATTACAACTATTAACCAAATTCAAGAACTTTTTCATATTGGATATGAAAAAGTTATAATTAATACTTCCTTCATCAAAAATCCAAACTTGATAATTGAAGCTGTTCATGAATTTGGAAGTCAAAGTATAGTAGTTTCAATTGACGTTAAGACAGATATATTTGGTAAAAGAAATTGTTTCTATAATGACGGAAAAACAAGAATGGATATTGATCCAATATTTTTAGCTAAAAAGGCCGAGCAATTGGGAGCTGGTGAGATACTACTAAATTCGATTAACAAAGATGGTAATATGCTTGGATATGATGTGATTCTTGTTTCAGAAGTCGTTAAAGCAGTTTCGATTCCTGTAATTGCATGTGGTGGAGCAAAAGATATAGATGATTTACAAATCATTATAAATAGAGCCGGAGCACATGCAGCTGCTGCAGGTAGTATGTTTGTCTATTACGGTTCACAAAAAGCTGTTTTGATTACAGCGCCAAGTGAGGAAGATCTTATAAATATTGGATTGTTTAAAAATGATTAAAATAACAAAAAATGATTCAGCAATTGCATCAAATACTCATATTAAGACAGGACAGGAGACTTAAATAAAATGAAATTATTACTTACAGATAATGCACATATCTATAAAACATCTGATGGCAAATATTATAGTCCATCAATATATAGTAATGAGTTTTTTCAAAGATATTTAGATGTATTTGATGAAGTGAGATTTATTTCGAAAACTAAATATGTTGGAGAGATTGATACGACGAACTACTTACCAATTACTTGTAAAGGCTTAGAAATTTTTGAATTGCCTTGGTACCAAGGCTTTAAGGGAATGATTTCCAATATTTTTAAACTAATTCCAAGGTATAGAACTTCATGTGATGGATGTGATTGTTATATTTTTAGAGTAGCACAGATTGAAAGTTATCTTGCATATTTTTTAGGAAGAAAGAGAAAAAAACCTTTCGCAATTGAAGTTGTAAATGACCCTGCAACATTTACGAATCTCAGCTATCTTTTCAGGAAAGTAAATATATTAGTTTTAAAGTATCTTGCCAAAAGAGCGAATGGGGTCTCTTATGTTACGCAGAGGACACTTCAAAAAATTTACCCAAATACTGCAATGTGCTTAGGAGAAACAAGTAATCATTTTCAAAGTTTCTATTCTTCCATTGAGTTGAATACATCAGATATACGAAATTTTAAGGACTATTCAAATCCAAAGCCACAGTTTGAGTTAATACACGTTGCAAATTCTATTAATAGTAATGTGAAAGGACATCTAACGGTAATCAAAACTCTCAAATCTATTAGAGATAAAGGATATAATGTGTCAATTTGTTTTATTGGAGAAGGTACATCGGTTCCTGATTTTAAAAAATTTGCAGAAAATCTAGGTGTATTACAATATGTAAATTTTATTGGGCGATTACATAGTAGAGAGAAAATTATTGATAGGTTAATGATTAGTGATTTATATTTTTATCCAACTTATCTTGAAGGGTTGCCAAGGTGTATCATAGAAGCTATGTCTGCTGGATTACCATGTTTATCTTCGCCGATTGCGGGAATTCCAGAATTACTTGAAAAAAAATATTTATTTAATCCTTTTGATAGTGATGCATTTGCAGAAGAAATTATCAGACTAATCAACGCACCATCTGAATTAACGATTATGAGCCAAAAAAACATACAAACGGCAAAGAAATACACGAATGATGAATTGAATATTAGAAGAAATGATTTCTATTCAAAATTAAGGAATCTTACAGACAAATCTTAACTAGGAAATTAAGGTGGTAAAAAAATGGAAACAAAAAATGTTGTGATCATTTCTAGAAATGATTTCCCAGAAGGAGATGCTGGTTCAGTGAGGGATTTCTCGTTTGCTAAAATTTATGAAGAAATGGGTTATAACGCTTTTTGTATTTGTTTAGGCCACTCTGCTTCAGGTTTTTTTAAAAAAGTGAAATTTGTCAGTATTCGAATAGAAAAAAATAGTTTCTACAAAAAAATGGTTTCAGAATTTGGTTTCAAATCAAGAATGAAAATAGTTCTAAATGATTTTGTTAGAAATTATGGAGATATTGATTTAATCCATGTTGTTGATCTACCAATTAATGCAATGATTTTTATTAAATACTATGCTCGTCATAACCAAATATTGATAGTTCATGATAGTGTTGAATGGTATTCTTCTACAAATTTTAAATATGGGAAATTTTCTTATGGTTACATTTCAAAAACGATACTTAATAGGTATATAATTGACAAGCAATTTAAGGTATATGCGATAAGCAAATATTTACAATCATATTATTCCAATAGGAAAATTGAATGTATAAGAATTCCAGTAATTCTTTGTGTGGAATCTTTTCCTAAGACAAGTTATATAATGAATAAAAAAAAGCAATTTGTTTATTCTGGCTCACCTGGAAGAAAAGATAATTTAAAAGAAATATTGCATGGTTTTGCTTTACTTCAAGTAGATTATTTGAAAAAACTGAATTTAAACATAATAGGGTTAAATAAAGAACAACTTTTAGAAATTCCAGGTTTGCAATTATCGGACATCGAAATCCTTGGAGACTCTTTAGTAGTATTTGGAAGAGTTAGTCGTATCGAGGTGCTAAAAATACTTAGAACTATGGATTTTTCATTACTTCTTCGTCCGGCGAAAGAGAGATACGCAAAGGCAGGTTTTCCAACAAAAATAGTTGAAAGTCTTGCAAATAGTGTGCCAGTAATATGTAATATTTCATCTGATTTGGGGGATTATCTTAAAGATATGGAAAATTCGATTATAGTTAGTGAATGTGATCCATTAGCAATAGTAGAGACAATAAAGAGAGCAATGAATATTTCAAATACTGAATTGTGTTCTCTTCGCAATAATGCAAGAAAAACAGCTGTAAAGTATTTTAATTATCAAATATATAAAGATAATGTAACTGAACTTATTACAAAAAAGGTCAAGGGAATCGTACTATGAAAACAATAAAATTAATATCAAGACTCATAAATGCAATAATAAACAGAATTAAATGCGTAGTTGATCCTAACAAATACGCAATAGAGTTAGGCGTTAAGCTTGGCAGTAATGTGAAATTCTACTCTATGAAGCCAGGAATGTTTAGTACAGAACCATGGTTGATTAAGATTGGAGATAATTGTCATATTACGGATAATTGCATATTTACAACACATGATGGAGGAGTATTAATCATAAGGAACGAAATACCAGACTTAGAAATTACTGCTCCAATAATTATTGGAAATGATGTTTTTATTGGAGAAAATACAACAATATTGTTTGGGACAAAAATTGGTAATAGATCAATAATTGGTGCTTGCTCATTAGTTAAAGGTGAGTTTCCGGATAACTCAGTAATAGCTGGCGTTCCAGCAAAGGTTATAGAATCAGTAGATGAATACCGTGATAAAGCAGCTAAGAAGTCGTTACATCTAGGTCATTTAGATGCAAGAGATAAAGATATTGCGTTAAGAGAATTTTATAAAGGAAAAGGATGGTGAATTGTTGATGCATACTCTGTTTTACATTTTTCTAAAGATATATGTTTTTTTTAAATTTAAAAAAGTAACTATTTCTTACAAAACTCGTTTTAGTAAAAAAACTGTTTTTGAAGGCCAGAATTATATTGGAATTGAAACTTACATTGATGGATATATTGGGTATGGTACTTATGTGGGAAATGAAAGTGTAATTAGGGCAATAACAGGAAAATATTGTAGTATTGGTCATAAAGTTAACATACTTACTGGAACTCATCCATCGCATACATTTGTGTCAACTAGTCCTGTATTTTATTCTATTCACAAACAAAATGGAACAACATATACAGAGACACAAAGATTCGAAGAAATAGTTTATGCAGACGAACTTAATAAGTTTGGTGTAATTATTGGTAATGATGTATGGGTAGGGTTTGGTGTTTCGATAATTGGCGGTGTATGTATAGGAGATGGAGCAATTATCGCGTCCAATTCTTTAGTTACAAAAGATGTCATGCCTTATACAATCGTTGGCGGGATACCAGCTAAAGAAATTGGAAAAAGATTTGATGATGAAAAAATCGAGTGGTTATTAAATTTTAAATGGTGGAATAAATCTGAGAATTGGATAAAACAAAATTCTGATTATTTTTTAGATATTGATAAGTTTATTTTGAAAGAAACAAAAAAATAAAAACATCTAGAAGTGAGAGTTTCAAGTAGAAATGAGGCGAAAATGATCAAATATTCCATACCTTTAATTGCACTAATTGGATTAGTAATTGGCAAAATCAAATTTAAAAATATGACTAATCCTTTATCAATTTTTAATTTTTTCTGGTTAATTTTGGGGATATTAATGCCACTGGGACTATTTGGAGTGGACAAATCTAGCAATTATGCAAATTTGATCATTTTATATGGAATTGTTTCGTTTAATATTGCAGGAATTATATTTTCTCTACTACCAAACTTTAGGTTGTCTTTTGGAAAAAACTATTCATCTCGTTTAAAAAATATTTATTCTTTGAATTATAAACTTTTGATGTATGCAATATATCTAGTACTTTTTGTCTCTTTTTTAAATGTTATTACTCCAATAAAAATGTTGCTCAGTGGAAGCAATTTGAGCAGTATTCGGGATGTATATTTCAATAGCACTGAGACTACGTCATTATTTAAATACTATCTTGAAGCAATAATAATTGGCCCAATCAGATATATAATTATAGCACTAGCAATTGTAGATCAGTTCATTGGGAAAAAAAAGAAAAGCTTAATAATAGCATCATTTGTAATCGTTATATTTTCAGCATTAACAAGTGGAGGTAGGTTTATTTTAGTGAATAGCGCTATGATGTTATTCTTTGCATTTCTTATTTCTTCACGTTTTACAAAAATTAAATTTTCACAGAAAATTGAACTAATTTTTGGAGTTGGAGTTCTGATTATGATTATTATCTATTTCACTCAAGATAGATCAACGACGCTAAACAACAACTTTGATGTTTTTACAAAATTACTGCAAACATCTTACCTTTATTATGCAGGGAGTATAACTTATATGGGTAAACTAATCGAAATGTTTCCCAATTTGTCCAACTCTACATTTTCAGCAAATTTTTTTGCAGGACTTCTAACTCCAATTTTTTCTTTGTTAAGTTACTTAAATATTCTTTCATATCCAGCTTTTCTAAGTGTTATAGGAGTATTTACTGGAATTCAGATTAAGATTGGTAATAATGTCTTCTATAATGCATTACCAACAATATTTATGTACTTTTACATTGATGCTGGATTAATTGGTGTTGTTATAGGATCAATGATTTTTTCGATTACATGCATTTATATTTATTTGAAAATGAAAGTAAAGAAAGACATATTATGGTTTGCAATATATTTGCTTATTATAATTCAATTAACAAATACAAGCACTCGCTGGTTTTTCTATACATCTAGTTACTTTTTGAGTTTTATATATTTAAGACTTTTTTTCTTTAGAACTAAAGTGAAAGGAGATGTTTAAATGAGTTATGCAATTGTAGCTATAGGATACAATCGACCGATTGCAATAAAAAGGTTATTAGAATCAATCTGTTGTTCTGATTTCGGGAATGATAAAGTTGACCTCATTATTAGCATTGATAAAGGTGAAAATCAATCAGAAATTGCTAGTATTGCAAGAGAAATGAATTGGATATATGGTACTAAAATAGTATATTTACAAGAAACTCGTCTCGGATTAAAAGAACATGTACTAAAATGTGGCGATTATGTTGAAAAGTATGAGGCAATAATTATGTTAGAGGATGATCTTACAGTTTCACACGAATTTTACAATTTTGCCAAAAATGCAATTCAGTTTTATAAAAACGATCAACGGATAGCAGGAATATCTCTGTATAAACACTCAATAAATGTTGAAGTGTCTCGACCTTTTGAAGCAAATAATAATGGTTATGATATATTTTTATTGCAATTTGCACAATCGTGGGGTCAATGTTGGACAAAAGAAATGTGGAATGATTTTAGAGAATGGTACAGTGTTAACTCTAAAATGGTTGTGTATAAAAATGAAATTCCAAAAAACATTTTGAAGTGGAATGAAAATTCATGGCTTAAGTATTTCATGAAATACATAATTGATGAAGATAAATATTTTGTATATCCACAGGTTTCATTATCCACTAATCATTCAGATGTGGGAACACATAGCGAGTTAGAAAATAACGATTATCAAGTGCCATTACTAGAAAAATCATATGGATTTAGATTTGCACATTTTGAAAAATGTGTAAGATATGATGCTTTTTTTGAACGTGAAGATATTCTTAAACAAATTCCTTTTGTGAAAGAAAGAAAGGTATGTTTAGATTTATATGGATTTAAAACATTATATAATGATGCAGATATTTTGATATCTACTTCAATATTACCATACTTCGTAGAGAACACATTTCAGCTTAAATATAGGCCTCATGAAATTAATTGTATAAATCCTACAGATGGAAAAGGTGTATTTGTGTATGATCTGCATAGAAAAACTCAAAAATGTCCTGTAAACAATGAAATAGTAATTATAAGATATGATATAAAAGCGACAAACTGGAAGAAAACAATGAGACATTTTGAATATAGTTTTACTAATTCTTTGAGAATAAGAACTAGGAAATTTTGGGGAATAATTGCAAAAAAAAATTAGGATAATTACTAATTTATTCATTATACTACTATTAAATTTTCATACTATGAAAGGTTCTGCAAATGAGCAATCTAAAGAAGAATATAGTCTATAACATTAGTTATCAGATGTTGATGCTAATTCTACCAATTATAACAACCCCATACATATCAAGAATTCTTGGCCCGGAAGGTATCGGAATATATTCTTACACAAATTCTATAGCTAGTTATTTTGTACTCTTTGCTATGTTGGGAGTTATAAATTATGGAAATAGAAGTATTGCAATGATACGTGAAGATAAATTCGAGTTAAGTAGAACATTCTGGAGTATTTATTTACTGCAGTTATTAACTTCTATTCTAGCAATCATATTTTATATATTCTATTTTTCTTTTTACGTAAAAGAATATCAATTAATTGTTTTAATACAAGGAATATATCTTATTTCTGCAATGCTTGATATTAATTGGTTTTTCTTCGGAATTGAACAGTTCAAATTAACAGTTACAAGAAATGTCTTTGTTCGACTTGCATCTGTGTGTTTGATTTTTATATTTGTAAAAAATTCTGGAGATCTATGGATTTATTCAATAATAATGACAGGTGGTATTCTTATAAGTCAGATTATTCTTTGGGGAAATATTAGGAAGTTCATATTTTATGTACGACCAAAATTCAATGATATTTATAAACATTTGTATCCAAGCTTAGTTTTATTTATACCTGTGATTACGATAAGTATTTATAGAATAATGGACAAAATAATGCTAGGTTCGATGAGTTCAATTTCTCAAGTAGGTTTTTATGAAAACTCAGATAAAATAATAAGTATACCAATGGGAATTATTACTGCACTTGGAACAGTAATGTTACCTAGGATGTCTAATTTAGTGACAAAAGGGAACCATGAGTTGAGCGCAAAATACATCAGAAATTCTATGCAATTCGTCATTTTTTTAGCCTGCGCTATAACATTTGGTTTGGCAGGTATAGCTCCTATTTTCGTTCCGATATTTTTTGGTACTAAGTTTTTAGAATGTAGTAATTTGATAATAAACCTTTCTCCTATTATTGTTTTCGTTTCTTGGGCTAATGTAATACGAACTCAATATTTGATTCCGAATAGTAAAGATAAAATATATATAATATCAGTTTTAATAGGAGCTTTTTTAAATTTTGTAATAAATTCATTATTAATTGGTAAATTCGGGGCTGAAGGTGCAGTTGTTGGAACTGTTGTTGCAGAAATGAGTGTTGCTTTATATCAAACTATTATGGTTAGAAAAAATCTTGAAATTGGTTTATATCTCAAAAGTAATTTTATGTTCATTTTTTTTGGATTAATAATGTTTCTAATTGTTAGAGGCATCGGGAACTTACTCAACTCAAATCTACTAACACTAACAATAGAAGTAACTGTTGGTGCTATTGTATATATTGCTCTCAGTTATATATATATGTACAAACAAAAAAGTGATCTTATCATAAACTTTCGATTGAAATTGACAGGAAAGAGAAATAGGTAAAAAAATGAAATTAGCTGTTGCAGGAACAGGGTATGTTGGATTGGTTGCGGGTGTTTGTTTCGCGGATATGGGTCATGAGGTTATATGTGTTGATCTGGATGAAACAAAAATTGAACTTTTAAAAAAGGGCTACTCACCAATTTATGAGACAGATCTAGAAAAATTATTAATATCAAACACTAAAAGTGGAAGATTAAGTTTCACCACTAACTATAGTGAGGCTTATAGTAATGCGGATGCAATTTTTATTGGAGTTGGAACGCCTGAAAAGTCAGATGGATCAGCAAATTTATCTTATATTGCTACTGTTGCAAAACAAATAGCAGAATCGATAAAAAAGGATTGTCTTGTCATTGTAAAATCAACTGTACCGGTTGGCACAAATGACAAAGTTGAACAATTTATTAAAGATTTTTTAGTTTCTAATGTGCACTTTGAAGTTGCTTCAAATCCGGAGTTCTTAGCTCAGGGATCTGCTGTTCATGATACACTTCAAGCAGCACGAATAATTATTGGTACTGAAAGCAAATGGGCTGAAAATATTCTTAGGGAAATTTATGAACCATTTAATATTCCGATAGTATCGGTAAGTAGAAGATCTGCAGAAATGATGAAATATGCAGCAAATGATTTTCTTGCTCTGAAAATATCATACATGAACGATATTGCAAACTTATGCGAATTGGTAGGGGCAAACATCCAAGATGTTGCCAAAGGAATGGGTTTTGATGAGCGAATTGGGAAAAATTTCTTAAATGCCGGAATTGGTTATGGTGGATCATGCTTTCCCAAAGATACTAAAGCTCTCGAATTTCTTGCGAAGCAAAATGGATATCAACTCAGAACAGTGAAGGCTGCTATAGATGTAAATACTGATCAGAAAACTATTTTGTATAAAAAAGCTTGTCGAAGACTTATTACTTTTAATAAACTAAAGGTTGCTGTTCTAGGGCTAACATTTAAACCAGGAACTGACGACTTGAGAGAAGCTGCTTCACTTGAAAATATTCCATTGTTATTAGAGCAAGGTGCAGAAATTGTCGCATATGATCCCGCGGGAATGGACAATTTCATGAAGAAGTTTCCAGAAGGTAAGATTAGTAATGGGAATATTAAATATACAATAAACGCTGAAGATGCATTGAATGATGCAAATATCTGTTTTATTTTCACTGAATGGCAAGATTTCAAACAAATCAAGCCTTCTATCTTCAAAGAATTAATGAGAACTCCTCTAGTATATGATGGTAGAAACATATATGATTTAACTGAAATGAAAAACGCAGGTGTTGAATACTATTCCATTGGTAGGTAATATTTTCAAATAATGGGGGACGAAAAATGAAGACTAACATGATTATTGACGATAAAAAATACCTTATCACAGGAGCAGCAGGCTTCATAGGATTTTATCTGTGTAAGGATATTCTTGAAAAAGGGCATGAAGTTATTGGAATTGATAATCTCAATAGTTATTATGACGTTAATTTAAAAAAATCAAGATTAGACATTTTGAAGTTATTCAAAAATTTTAGTTTTATACATGGTGATATATCGGACAAAGATCTGATTTTAAGGACTTTTGAAAAACTCAAGCCCCATATTGTTGTTAATCTAGCTGCCCAAGCAGGAGTAAGATATTCGATAGAGAACCCAGATGTGTACATACAAAGTAATATTGTTGGTTTTTTTAATATTCTAGAGGCATGTCGATATTATCCGGTTGAGCATTTAGTATATGCCTCATCAAGTTCAGTTTATGGTCAAAACCAGAAAGTTCCTTTTGAAGAAACTGATATTGTTGACCATCCAGTTTCATTGTATGCTGCCACTAAAAAATCAAATGAACTCATGGCTTATACTTATAGTCATCTTTATAAAATACCTACTACAGGATTAAGATTTTTTACTGTTTATGGACCAATGGGAAGACCGGACATGGCTTATTTCAAATTTACTGATAAATTCTTTTCTGGAGACCCTATTAGTATTTATAACAACGGTGATTTTGAACATGATCTATATAGAGATTTCACTTATATTGATGATATTATTGAAGGGGTAACAAGAGTTATTCAAAAGCCTTCAACCGAATCAGTTCCTTATAGAGTATTGAATATTGGTAATAATCAACCTATAAAGCTAATGGAATTTATAAAATCTTTAGAGAAAGCTCTAAGCAAGTCACTAGTGAGAAACGTTATTTTTGATAAAAGATTCGAACCAATAAATGATGAAGACGTACCAGCAACGTATGCTTCAACAGTTCTATTACAAGATATTGTTGAATTCAAACCGAATACGAGAATTGAAGTTGGTTTACAAAAATTTACAGACTGGTATGTAGTTTATTATAATTCGATAAAAGATTTGTAAAGGGAAATTTTGGGAAAAGAAGACAAAACTTCTAAAATATGGAGTACAGTAAAAATCAATTTTTCTTTAAAAATTTAGTGGAAGGTCACTACTAACTTAACTTATATTTCTTATTTATACTAAAAAATCATGCATCAAACCTAAATTTTAATAGAATAAATGAATCAAACATTCTACACAAAGAACATGGAGATTAATATGTTTGAAATCGAAGATGAGACAACAGTTATAAATGCAAAACTACTACTTGAGGGCTTTTGGTATTCGGAATTGCCTGATATTCTGAAAATGGATAGTTTAGCTGAACGATTACCTATTGTTCTCGACTTAATTAAAGAAAAAAAAGCAACGAATTATTCTTATGATACAGACAATTTAATTGTTGGCTTTTTGAGTATATTTTCACCCACATATATTTTTAAAAAAGGTGTAGAGGCTATTGTATATTACACGTTTAAAAAAAATAAAAGTTGGCGTGAAATGCAAATTCCAAACCTTTTACATTACATGGGATTTATTTATAATTCTCTGTATGTTTTTGATGAATTATTTGGCGAATTGTACCTTAATGACACTAATTCACTACTAGTTGAAAGCTCGAATTCTTATGTTGTAATTGGTGAAACATTTAATATTACTAGAGATTATGATGGTGAAAGTTTTGATATCGAAATAGGTACATTTTCGTCTAAAAACAACAAAATGGGTTCTTCAATAGTTTTTGTGGACAATAAAAAGAGATATTTAAACGTTGAAGGTTCTTACATCTATTCGCTAAAAATGGATATTGAATCATTTTATCCAAATATGTATACTCATATGTTTGATAAAATGAAGAATTACATTCCATATAGTACATTGGGAAACAATAAGAATTATTTTAAGTTTTTAGATACTTACAATATGGAAATTAATAGTAATCAAACTAAAGGTATTCCAGCAGGTGTTTTTTCGTCACACATATCATCAGAATTATTTATGCTTTGTGTTGATTTCGAAATTAGAACAGAGATAGAAAATTTAAACATTGGGTACATAAGATATGTAGATGACCTAACATTTTTTGCTGATTCGCTTAAAATACTTGATGAAGTCAAAACGAAAGTTCAAAAAATATTGAATAAATACAGGCTTAGAATTAATGGAAATAAAACAGTAACTATTTCAAATACTCACATACCTATGTTAACAGATATTTCAGAAATTTATAGTTTGTTCCCGGTTTTAGAGATAACGGAAGAAGTTAAATCATTAAGCTTTATTGATTACTTAAGGATTAAAGAATATGTTTTGACATGCCTTATATCTACACGAACATCTCAAATAAAAACATTGCTCTCAATACTAACATCAAGAATCGAATGTAAGAAGCTTTCAATTCAAGATTGTGAATATGAACTATTTTGTTATTTACTTAAATTAGTTTGGGAAGACGAAAATCTTGCAAGTCACATCTATCGACTAATAAATGAAATTTTGATACTTATTGAAGATAAAGAAAGGTATATTAAACAATTAGCCTTAAAAACCGAAATTATTGATAGCGAGTTTTCCGATACTTTGCTTCAGATTTGGCATTATTATGTTATTACTCAATTTAGTTCTGATTTTGAAAAAACTGCATTATTCAACATTCCCAAGCAATTTATTTATAATCCAATCATTGTGGCAATGTTTGTGATCTCAGGAACCAAAAAAAATAGTCATATTTTTAAATACATTAAGCAATCGTATTGTAAAGAAGATATTACTGAAGATTGGAAATCAAGAATAATGTTTTCAAAATGGTGGATTTCACTTTTCAAAATCAAACAATTTGATAATTACAATTATGATAATTTCATGAATTCAGAGGCTTTTCCAAAAGTGCTAAAAGAGTTTACTAAAAGCGAATAGTTATTTCGAAATGAATATTTTTTTGGTTTACTAAGAAGGAATAAATCTATCTTATTTAATGTGATTTTTTCTTACTAATACATAAACAAGTGTTATACTATTTCTAGCAGTTATTTAACATATAGGGGGGTCTTTATGGGACTAAAACAACTAAGATCATATGCACAATTACTCGTTCGCTCAGGACTGAATGTTCAACCCGGACAGACTGTGCTTATTGAAGTGGATGTCGAGAATGAACATTTCGCGAAACTGGTGGCTGAAGAGAGCTATAAGGCGGAAGCGAAGCAGGTCGTCATCCGTTATACGGATGCGGTGCTGGACAAATTCAAGTGTGAACGTCAGACAGCGAAACAGATCCGTGAGGTTGAATATTGGGAGCGTGAACAGCTGGATCGCTATGTGCGTGAGGGTGCGTGTTCACTGCTTTTAACGTCATCGTATTTGGGGTTGATGGATGAATTGGACAGTGAGAAAGCGACGGCGTATCAGCAGCGTTCCAATGAACTTCGCAATGTGATCCGTCATCGTATTCAGACGCATCACATTCAATGGTGTATTGCGCCGGTGCCGAATAAGTATTGGGCTGAAGTGTTGTTTCCGAAAGAAGACGAGCAGGATGCGATCGAGAAGTTTTGGAAAGTGTTGTTTAAGTTGATGTATATGAAGAAGGGTGAAGATCCGGTCGAAAATTGGAACAATCATCAGTTGCGTATCAAAACGAAACGTGACTGGTTGAATACATTGGAATTGAAG
>Ga0209125_1001474_pt1 | contig 21855 bp, 11 predicted proteins | sample BarGraIncub1131A_FD_184503 | JGI IMG/M metagenome (GOLD analysis project Ga0209125, IMG submission 184503) | Arctic peat soil microbial communities from Barrow, Alaska - Barrow Graham LP Incubations 11-31A (SPAdes) (version 2) | ecosystem: Environmental > Terrestrial > Soil > Wetlands > Peat...
GTGGCGGATAATTTTACCGAGCGTATTGAGCAGAAAATATTTCATTGTGAGATTGTGGTGGATTCCGAAAAAGTGAAACGGGAAGAAGGCAAATACAGGGAAATTCCAATTATTACTGACTTTACGGACGAAGATGGGAAGGATTGTATGACTGAGAAAATACAAGGAAATTATAATCGCATCAAACAGGAAGTCAGACAAATCGTTGTGGATGAACTCCTTCGTATCAAGAATGATCCGGCTTTGGCACATCTGCTCCAACTGAAATAGTGGACTTACTTCATTTTGTCCGAAAAAAAGTAATAATTTCGGACAAAATGGAGTATTGAATATGCATACCATTAAAAAATAACATAGGTGTGACTGAATGCAACGGAACAATGGATTGGGTGAACTGAATGAAGCAAATTGACCGCCGAGCGTTTATATGTGGATTACAGTCTGAATAGCGAAATGATAGGATAGGATTCCAAGTTTATCAAATAATTTATCAATCAGTGCTTCTGTAGTCATTATCAGAATCTGTTTCATTGGTTCTTGGACGAATTTTGGATTAGTATTTTTTTACTGGCAAACATTAATTTGAAAAGTTCCTAAAGCTGAAATTAATACATTATATAGAAAAGAGATACTTTATATTTATTAGTCACTGGTTACAGACCAGCGCCAGTCTGGGGAAACCTGACCGCTCTTTGCTTGTTCAACTAAAATGCTTGTTCATTGCCAATGAACAAGCATTTTAGTTGAACATCATTAAGTATCTCCTACATTTTTTTTTGAATCAAATGACTCAATATTTTTATTTTTTCTAGTCTGTAGTCAGATTTTCAATTTCACATCTTTCCAAATCATTTTTCTCATCCATCAGAATTCTAAGTTGTCTATTCAATTCTACTTTTCTATTAAACTGTTTACAGTTTTTAATTGAAGCAGTTAATTTTTCAACACTTAAGTTGAGTTGTTTCATTTTTTGTTCCAACTCAATAAGTTTAATAACATCTCTATCCTTAAATGATTGTTTTCCTGATATTTGGAAACATATCTCTGAAAACACAAAATCTAAATTGTGTGCCAATTGCAACACAAAGCTTGATTCTTTTTGAGTTTTCCACTCTGTTGTAAACGTCCAATCCACAACTGCTTGATTCTCGTTGGTTGGATGTGAATGCTTTTGAGAAATAGAATACATCAAAAACTCTTCATGTTTTATTTCAAACAAAATAGGATATGGAATAACACGGTTCATCAGCAACAACAATTCGCTGATATTAGACTTTTCTTTTAGCTCAATCTCAAATATCTGAATCTCTTGTACTTCATTCCCTTGCAAATTTATGGTTTGCAGTGAAAGTTTATTAGCCCATTTTATCTTTGCTACAATATTAGTAAACAACTTTTTCTGTTTGGGTGTAGCATATTCATCAAAGGTGTTTTTTGGAATAGGCTTATCTACAATGGTTGAAGCGGGTAAATCAAACATAGACTCTAGATTAGCGTACAATTACAAATGAAATTAATTTAAAATCCTCTTTCCCTTTTATTTTACTTCCCAGAGCAGTTGTACCTCCAACTTTGAAAAGTGATAAAATATCTTTTTCCTCTTCTGTATTCAAAATTGACTTGATACTCTGGTCTAATAAGTCAGAATAGGGTTCCATTTTTCTTCCATCGCTAGTTTCTTTATTGAAATCTGTACATAACTCCTCAAATGGTTCTTGATTTCCTTTGCATAAAAGTCGTAAAGCATCAAGGGTTTTCTTTGCTTGAGCATGATTAAATATCACAGTGCCATTATTCTTAATATAAACCAAATAAAAAGGGTGTAAACGATTTTGCTTGTCAATATTTACTTCCTTATTTATGTTTTTCAGAATGAATACTACGCCAGACTCAAATCCATCAGTTTGTTTTGCAATAGCAAAAAGACCACCGGGAATACTTTTTTGAACGCCGTACTGTTTTATAAAATTCGACAAATCGATTCTAAAATCATTTAACCCTAAATCAGTAATTGAAACCCCTTCTCTTAAATCTTCCAAATCGATTACTTCATCCTGCAACTTTTTCAATTGAGCTTTGCGGTATTCCAAGTCCTTTTCTTCCGTATTGAGAATATTATCATCACCTGTACTTGTCAGGTTGGTAATCAACATTTTGCTTTCTACCTTTTGTTTGAGGTTGATATAAGCATCCAATGAGACATCGGGCCAGAAATTGACCAATGTAATTGAATCGTTTTTAGATCCAATACGGTCTATTCGACCAAAACGTTGTATAATACGCACCGGATTCCAGTGAATATCATAATTGATTAGGTAGTCACAATCTTGTAAGTTCTGACCTTCCGAAATACAGTCAGTACCAATCAATAAATCAATTTCCTCATTTATATTTGGGAATGACAATTCTTTCCCCTTTGACACTGGGGAGAAACAAGTCAATAAAGTATTTAAATCGGCATGAATATGAGGAGCTGTACTCTTACATTTGCTACCAGTAATAATTGCTGTATGCAATTGGTATTGTTCCATCATCCATTTACTGAGTGCCTCATAAAGATAGTTGGCTGTGTCGGCAAAGGCTGTAAAAATAATAACTTTCTTATTACCAAGGTTTAAAGTTTGTTCTAATTTTTCACTTATCAATTTTTTGAGCATCGATAGTTTTTTGTCACCACCGGTGGAAACACTCTCAGTTTGTGTCAATAATGCCTCCAAAGCCTCTTTATCAGCGGTTAAATCTTCTTTCCAACGAGTTTTATCAATATCCGAAAGATGAATTTTTATCTTTTTACCAATTATATTCTCCTCATCACCCCAATCGTTGTCCAAATCCATATCATCAATTTCATCTTCCGAATCCAAACCAACATCAATTGTACCGTCAGTATTCTTTTCTATCAAAGACAAATAAAAGTCTACCTGATTCAGAATTCCACCAACTGTAATCCTGAATGAGTCGATACTACTTTCAATACGCTTTAGTAAGTTGATACGCATCAATATCTGCAAACTCTTTTCCCTGTCGGCTTGCGAGAAAGTACTGGCTTTTACTTTCTGGTCGTATTTCTCAGCATATAATTTTACCTTACTCTTTAAAACATAGTTGATTGGCGTATAAATCGAAAGATTAAGTAACATCAACTGTTCGGCAATACTTTGATAATTGAGCGTACTCTTTTCTGTTAGTGAACTTTGTATCGAAATTGGTTTGTTCCGATGCGGAAATTTACCGATTGCGGTTGTATCGTAATAAGTGGTAATGTGTTTTCTCGAACGGGCAATTGTTAAACTGTCCAGTAATTCAAAAAAGTCAAAGTCCAAACGTTCAAGTAGCGTTTCAGTAGTGCGGTTTTCATTTGGAAATTTTGACCAGATATTGAAAGCAGTTTGCGCGCGTTTAAATATTTCATCAACGCCTCTTTCTGTTTCCAATTTTTCATCAATATTGGCAGCAAATCCCTCATAAGCCAGAGCTAATTGATTTTTCAAATCGTTGAACCGATTATTCACCGGTGTAGCAGATAGCATTAGAACTTTTGTCTCAATTCCTTCTTGTATTACTTTACGTAAGAGCTTTTGATAGCGATTTTCGCGCCCAACAATGGTATTGTTATTCCGGAAATTGTGTGACTCGTCAATCACAATTAATCCATAATTACCCCAATTAACATTTTCCAAATGGCGACCATTACTTATTCCACGTTCTCTGGATAAATCAGTGTGAAAAAGTACATCATACCTAAATCGATCTGCATGAAGTGGATTATTCTTATCGTTATTGCAATAGGTATTCCAGTTGTCAGCCAATTTTTTCGGACAGAGTACCAACACATCTTTGTTGCGCTTTTCGTAGTATTTGATGATACCCAACGCCGTAAATGTTTTGCCCAAACCCACACTATCTGCCACTATACAACCGTTGTATTTTTCCAGTTTATTGATGGCTCCAATTACGGCATCTTGCTGAAAATTATATAGTTTGTTCCAAATCACGGTTCCTTTAAATCCAACGCCTTCGTTGGGCATATTATCCACCGAAATGTCTTTCAGAAAATCATTGAAGATATTGTATAGCGTTATGAAATAGATAAACTCGGGACTATTTTCTTTGTAAGTAGTCTCAAAATAAGCCAACACTTGTTCCGTAACATCTTGCATCTGCTCTTTGTTGGACCATATCTGCTCAAAAAGTTCGAGGTATTGTCCACTTACCGGATAATCGAATTTATGCACAAAAGTGGTAAATCCTTTATTGGGTGAAGTTCCCAAATCGGCTGAAGTAAAACCTGCCAACGGCGAATAAACCACATCATTAGTCGTATTCCCTTTTACGTGTATCATGCCGTTTATAGGACGGTCGGCATGAACAGTACTTTTAAACCGAACACGTTTCTTTATCCATTCGCTGCACTCTTTTGCAATAGCACGTTGGTTGAGTTCGTTTTTCAATCGCAACTCAAATTCACCACCACACAAATGCTGTTCGTTGTAAATGTGAGGAATATAATATTCACGCGACTCTTTCTGAATACTATCCGACACAAAAGTTGGTGAAGTGAAAATAAAACGCAGTTCATCAATCTCTTTCAACTCCTTTTTGAGGGCTTCAAAAGCATAGATGGAGAAAGTAGAGGCAGCGATGGAGAGTTTACTTCCTTTCTGCACATCCTGCTTTAGCTCATCGCCTAAACGGGTATTTATGTTGTCGATTAGTTTCATTTATGTCTATTCAACTTTAATTCTTACTCTAATGCGATTAATTCCCTATTTATAATCCAACCTTGAGGATTATTTTGTTCAGAATATTCTATAGCATTAATTATTTCTAGGGGAATATTCTCTTTTTCAATAGCAATGCAAAGTAAATCGCTAGCCCTACTCATAGCAACATGGGCAAATTTCAGGGCTTTTTTCTTTCTCTTTTGATCTTGATTGTTGTTAATGTATGGTATGAGAAAGTGATCATTAAAATGAGCTGAATCATATTCATAAAAGTAAGTATCTAAATACAATGTAGCTTTATGGGTTTCTCCTTTTACTCCATGAATTGTATCAATGTAAACTTTTGTTTGAGGATACATTTCAGTCACAAAGATGTTAGATGTTTCAATTCCGGCAATAGGTATTGAAATTTCCTGATTTTCAATGAAATGTTTAATTTTAGAATATGCAATAGACCAAAAAGGTACAAATTCATGAATAACATATTTTTTTAGTTCGAAATAAACATTTTCCGCAAATGATTCACCATTATTGAGCATTAAAGCCCACTTAACAAAATTTGATTTGAATTTAATACAAAAAACTTCATCCTTCTCAGCCATTTCTGATATTAATGTAGTTTTTGTAAAATTTCTGTTCAAAGTACTTTTACAATCTGCACGGTATAGAATTTCAATAAATATATTGTAAAAAATATCAGCGTAGCATTTTACACCTCTTTTTTCCAAATTGTCTAGTTTTGGCTTTCTCAAATATGAAATTAAATTATCATAGATATTTCTTTCATTTATATTTTTGGGAGAATATGCTGTGTAAAAAGATTTTATAGTGTATTTTTCATCTTCACGAGTAGTTCCTACTCGACCTACAACTTTAAACTTTTTATTCTTTTCATCTTCTATTTTAAATCTATTAATTAGCTCAATGAATTTTGGTATTACATTGGCTTTTCTCTCATTGTCAAATATTATGATGTGTGGAATTATACTACTTTTATTTCCATCACCAACAAATTCATTTGAAATATCATTTCTACATATACATTTTATTCTGGATGCAATTTCATCACCAAATCGCATACTTTTGGAAAATTTATATGTGCTTTCGGCATTCAAGTCTGGATTCCACCCATTTTCATCTTTTTCGCTTGAATCGTTATAAATTGCCTGATTTGGATCTCCAATTCTTTGTACAACAATTTTATCAGAATCAAATGGAAAGAGTTGATTAATAATGTTTAACTGATGAACATCGGTGTCTTGCATTTCATCAATAAAGATATAATGAAATCGTTTCTGAAAAAAATGTATAATTTCAATATGGCTATGAATATATGTATTACTTAATAAATAAGCATCTTCATAACTTAAAATTCCATTTTTTAATAAATTATTTTTTATTGCATTAATTTCAATATAACCACTATTATTCTTATCAGCATAAATAGTACCACCTCCAATACCATTGATATATTTCTCTGTTTCAAAATTTAATTTCATATTAACAAATATATCAATGGCTTTTTTATCTGAATATTTTGCTAAACCATAGAACCGATTTTTTGTAACACTTGATAAATCCCAAAATTTAGATTTATGAGCATTTTCATATCTCTGATTATCTATAACATTAATATTTTTATTAAATCTGACTTTATATTCTGGAATAGCAAGAAACTTATCAACAAATGACTGAATAGTTCCGAAAAAGTTTGGATGTGCAAATAGCATAGTACTTTTTGCACCTAATTTACTTTTTATCTCATCTATCGCCACGTTCGTATGAGTGAGAACGCAAACACCTCGACCATCATCAAGTGGCATTAATTCAGATAGTGCTATAAGTTTGGCTAATAACGCTGTTGTTTTACCGCTTCCCGGGCAAGCAACTAAATCAATAGACTTATCCAAACACAGAATAAATCTTCTTCTTTCGTCATCAAATTTCTCTCCATTTAAAAGAATTGATTCTGCAAACTTTAGCTGTTCATCTAAAATTGTCATCTTTCTACTGGCTTGGTTACAAATTCTATTGCCTCAACGATATATTTTATCTGAGAATCTTTTAAAATAACATTTTTGTAATGTGTTTTATTCGATAACAAAATTTCAGCTAAGTATTGTGCTGTTACAGCCTTTGATGCTCCATTATTATCAAGTGTTTTATATATTTCAAAAGCAATTCTTTTGGAATCAAATTTTTGATTTGTCAAATTTTGAATTTTGTTTATTGCAAGTTCTTTTCGTTTTTCTATTTCGGTTATAGTCAAACCTTTAAGATTCTGATTTTTTATTCTTGATTGTTGTAATTTAGATATCTCAATGGCCTGAAATATCTCGGTTTGAAGTTCACCAGTTGCGATATCATATTCCATTGTCCACAATGGTGAATGAAACATTTTTACTCGATTTTTAGAAGAATCATATATTTTTATTTTTTTTGATTCTGTTGTATCTACTTTGTTTTTTGTGTTTTGAGTAGTATTCCCTGATATTTTTTGTATAATATCTAAATCAGTAATACAAGCTATGGGCATATTCATTTTTTTTCCATCGTTTCTTTTGAATATTTTCAAATATCTCAGAAATGCTTTACTTCCAACATTCACAATTGACACTCCCCATTCATGAAGAGGTCGTCCAATTATATCGGCAATAATTGGTACTAATAGATTTTCGGCATCTCCTTCTACAATTATTACACCCTCTGCAAAAAACAAATTCGCCTTTGTTGCATCTAAAAATCGTTTAATAAATCCATAATCATCTTCTTCTAAATCCGTCAATCCTTTTTTCAATGGATATACTTCATTATTTTTACAAATTAGTAATCTATCTAAATCAATTTTTGATGTTAGGTTCGTACTATGCGTAGTTAATATGAATTGTTGATTTGTTTTTCTATTTAAAAATTCAATTAACCGCATTTGGGCTTGCGTATGCAAATGAGCTTCAATCTCTTCAATTAAAGATAATTGTAATCCATTTTTGTTCTTCTGAAGTAAAAGTAGTTCAGTAGCAATAAACAAAAGATTCTGAGTTCCTAAGCCTGTTTTGTTTTCATCAATTCTAAGATTTAACGACTTCAATATTTCATTAAGTTCTTTTTTCGATATGTCTATTTCAGCTTCATATTTATCGGTTGACTTTTTTCTTTCTGAAATAAATTTAGAAAAGTTTTCCGAATTGATATTTTCAAGTATTTCTTTCCCATCATCTTTAAAATATCCTTCAATACTTTCATTAGCAGTTCTTACATATGTTTCAAGCTTATGTTCTTCACCTTTTTTCTTTTGAAGTAATGGGTAACTTCTAAGTATCTGAGCGAGTCGCGAACGATTTCCAGAACTTAATTCTGAATCTGCATCACGAAGAGGTTTTAAGTATGTTGTTCGTAATAAATTTCGGGCATTCCCATCTAATTGAACTCCTTCATCATCACTTCCAGCTTTTATATCAATAATAATACGTCCATCATCCTTTATTTGTCCAGACAGCCATACTCTTAGAATAAATTTATCTTTTTCAAAACTGCCCCATTCAAGAAACTGGCCTGCTTCTTCATTTGTAAATCCTTTCAACAAACACTCTATTTTTAGGCGTTTGCTTCTATCTCCACTTCTTGAAGTAAAAAAATCAGTATAATCTAATCTTATTAGTTCGTAACTTTGCGTATTAAAAATATGTTTTATGGCATCAATGATTGTTGTTTTTCCAGAATCATTTTCACCAACTAACAGATTCAATCCTTGCTGAAATTCAACGACAAGACCTGGATTTGATGGGCAAATCATTTTTCCGTCCTTCGTTGAATACTTCCTGAAATTCCAAAGTTTAAGAGTGTGTAAATACATAGTATCAGATTTATTTAGTTTCTTTCCCTATCTCATCCCCACCAAATCCAACATGCCCTCATAGCTCTTCACCACATGGTATTTCACTTCGCCGTTACTTATTTGGTTGAAGTGGACTTCGGCGCAATGTTTCTTTAATTTTTCTACACCACGCAAGTTGAGTTCTGATTCTGTGCCTTTTGTTTCGGCAATGAAATAGACATTACGCACCTTGTCTTGGTTGAATACTATAGCCCAGTCGGGTGAGTATTTACCTACCGGTGTGGTAATGTAGAATGATTTAGGAAGTTTGGCATATACCATCACTTCTTCGGCGGTGTCCAGTTGTTTGGCAAATTCAGTCTCTATGTTTGAGTCCGTTATCAGATAATCGTAGATATGGTGTTTCAGCATATCACTTTGTAGCACAGCACGACTATCATTGCCAAACACAGTGGCAGCATCGAAACGTTCGTCCGTTTTGTGGTAGCTGATGTGGTTGACAATCAGTTGCGATTTTACTTCGTTGATAATAGTGCTACATTTGGCAATAAATTCTTCGGGATTTTTGCCAATAAGCAGAAAGCGGGACTCTTTTATTTTGCTCAAAATGCTTGCAATGCTTCGGCGTGTGAGGTTGGTAAGCGCAACTATTTCGCCTACAATATCGTATCGGGTATCACTGTAAAGTTCCGTGTTTAGCTTTTTCACCGAACGTGCGGTTTGTTTAATTCCTTCGTGCTTTTCCAGTTCCAATTTGGTACTTTCTGTCAACTCTCCACTTTTCACTTCGTAATAACGTTCGGAAATGGTTAAGTTGGCGTTGATATGAATTACTGCTTCTTCAATCAATTTTTCACTGTCGAAATGCACTTCATAGATTGTTTTCAAATTTATTTTGCTCCACAAAGTCTGAAATTCCACTTTGTAGAAATTCTTATTGGGTGCAATGCTTTGCGTACTACGGTCATTGTCTATTTTAGGTAATTCTCCCGACGATAAACCGTTGAGCAAACCACCAATGGCAGCACAGTATTTTTTCAATTCTTCCGGTAGTGGAATTTGCCCTTGTGCAATGGCTTCGCGACCAGCATCCGTCAGTTTGTTTTCTTCGTTGATAATTCCGCCAATTGCCAGTTTGAGAACTAATTTTTCTGTCTGTTGTTTGGTTAAGCGCACACTTTCGCCCTGTTCGTTGGTAAGTAGTTTGCCCAAAAAGAATTCGAAATCGGCTTTTTGTGGACGATCCTTCAGGTTGTCGGCTATTTCGTTTTGCAAGCCTTTGGCAAAAGCTTCGTAACTTTCGCTGGCTATTACGGTGAGTGCATTTATTTCCTGCACCTCATCTCCAATGGTATCGTAATCCTGACGTGCACCTTCTAAGTTCACACAAAGTCGCATACCACGTCCCACTTCCTGACGGCGACGAATGGTAGCATCGGAATGCTTTAAGGCGCAAATCTGAAACACATTGGGATTATCCCAACCCTCTTTCAGTGCCGAGTGAGAAAAGATAAAACGTATCGGTTCGTCGAAACTTAACAAACGCTCTTTATCTTTCATAATCAGCTCATAAGCACTTTGGTCGTCACTTTCTTCGCTTCCACGTTTCACAGTAGAATCAATGACCCGTTTGCTTTTTTTGTCGATAGAAAAATAGCCGCTGTGAATATATGAAGCATCATCGCGGTTGAGATAAGCAAAGTAATTGCTTGGTTCATAACCCCTATAACTTTCTTTTATCGAATGTTTGTGTAGATATTCGTTGTATTGTTGCTGAAACAAATCCAGAAATTCGCTCCGAATGGCTGCATATTCTTGTTCAAATATCTGAGCGTACTCGCCCGGAACTTCTACTCCCAATTCGTCATACTGGCGGTATTTTTCCACATGGTCTATGAAAAACAATGTCAACACTTTAATCCCTTTGGCATAAAGTTGTTTTTCCTTTTCGAGGTGCGAAAGTATTGTTTCACGTATCTGAATGCGTCGGAAATCTTTCTCATTCATATCGCCCACCGCTTCGCCCGAATAAAGCACTTGACTTCCAATTTCCACTTTACCCAGATAGGCATCGATATTCAAAACATTACAACCCTGATAGGCAGGCATTCCTCCCGAAAGCTCATGCAAATTATCGCCCACAGTCAGTGGTCTTCGTACACGTTTTACTTGCTCCCCTTGCCGTATTTCATATTCCACCAGAGCCACCGGTGGTTTTCCACTACTAATCTCAATTCGTTCAAGGTATAAGTATCCGGTAGTTCCGGTTGAGCCTTTGAGGTTAATGCCTTTTACCTTTATGCGTTTTACCAATTTTTGGTTGTAAGCATCCAAGGCGTCAAGCCGATAGACTTGATTATACATTTCTTTGTGTGTAGCCGAATAGCGCAAAGTAAAAAGCGCATTGAATTTTTGCATGGACTCCAATGTTTGTTTGCCATCTACGCTTTGCGGTTCGTCGATAATCAATATCGGATTTGTTTGAGCAATAATCTCAATGGGGCGTCGCGAACCAAACTGATCCAACTCCATATCAATACGGCGGGCATTCTCGCCACGCGCATTGAATGCTTGCGTATTGATAATCATTACACTAATGCGACTATCGGCAGCAAAGTTTTCAATATCCTGCGGACGTGCCGAATTGTAGATAAACGGTTTTATCTTGTGTCCGTATATTTCTTGAAAGTGCGATTGAGTCACTTCAAACGATTTGAAAACTCCCTCACGAATTGCTATGGATGGCACAATGATAATGTATTTACTCCAACCGTAATGTTTGTGGAGTTCGTACATGGAGCGAATATACGTATAGGTTTTACCAGTACCCGTTTCCATTTCTATGGTAAGGTGAAAGCCTGATTTTTCACCTTTGGGGCGTTCAATATTTGTACTTTCTATCAGTTCATTTTGTCGCTGAACGGTTTGGATATTTTCAAGCACCTGCGATTCGGTTATGCTTATCGGACGGTTACGATAACCGATACTTTCGTTTATCTCCTCCTCATAAGCTATGCTTTGCATACCAGTTTCGGCATTTTTCGATTTGCGTAATATCTCTTTGGTGCGTTCCAGTGTAAACTTTGCCGTTTGCAAGGTTTGTCCTGCAAATGCATCCACCACCGCTTTTACGGCGTGCAACTGAAAAGCTTGTTCTTTAAATTGTAGTTTCATTAATGTTTGTTTATCAAAGATAGAATTCTTTTTCCAGATGCAGTGGTCTGATAGGTTTGATTGGGATTAGTTTTTTCGTCGGGAAATTCCTTCTCTATCCAACCTAACTTAATTAATGGATCAAGATATTTTGACCTATTTTTTGATTGATTACTTAAACCTAGCAACTCAAACAAGTCTTCTCTTTTCATCCTAACAATAAGTATATCCAGCATTTCAGAAACTCTCTCATGAACTTGAGCATTTATTATCTCAATAGCAGAATGACTAGCTCCGTTACTAGCTCCGTTACTAGCTCCGTTACTAAAAGCAATAATATCTTCTATATTGCTGAATAACATAGCAGTAGCTCCGTTACTTTCTCCGTTACTTTCTTGGTTGCCAACTAGGCTATGCGCGGGCAAAGTTGTCAAAAAACAAGTGAAATCTTTATCGGTATCAAATATAGGGTCAGATGAGCCATTGTCTGCCATTGCCTTGTATATAGTTGGGAAACCAGTTCCACGACCTTCTGTAAGTCCAAGTTCTTTTAGAAAATCACCTATACGGCGATTGCGGTATTCGCGGGAAACAATTCTTTTCTGAGTTTTTAAAACCGTTGCATTTACAGGTGGAACAGGACCCGGATAACTCAGTATTTCTATTTTATCTGGCCAAACCTGAACTTCAATGGGCGAACCGATTTCGTAACTCTTGTGATATACGGCATTGGATAATGCTTCTTCCACGGCAGCATACGGAAAGTTATAAAAGCGATCCGCTTCTGCTTTATTGCCGTGCTTTATGACTTGTTCGGAAATAATATTAGTCTGTAGAAAAGACAATGCATCCCTGAGTTGTTTTTGCAAAGGTCCTTTGAAATAATGTTCGGAAAAATTTGAACCCGAATCCTCTTTGTGCCATACCAATTCAATTTGACAACGACTAAAAAAGCGTTCCGGCTGTTTACAAAAAAACAACAAGCCCACATTAACTGGTCTGATATTTTCGTTGGCACCTTTGGCAATAAGCATGGCGCGGCACAAATCTTCAAAACTCAATGTCTTACTTTCCTCTAATAAATCACTTTTTACTTCATGTAGATAAGCTTGAATAAGCCCTAAATCCATATCCTGTAGTGAGGATAAGTGATTGATGCGGTCATCGTACGGGATACGCGCCGTTAATTCTTGAAGTTGACGCAACGTTTCTCCTCTGGCAATTACACTATTTGAGCCAATACGTACGTATGGTTCTCTTCCGGATTCCTTACCAAGCGAGATGGGTGCGGTGTACATTCGGTTATCTCCTGCCGGACACCATAATACTAAAATGTGTTTTCCCTGTAAAATGTACGGTTGTATTACTGGAAAGTAACTGGGCTGAATTTTATGCCCCAACTCAAGAATCTTTTTCTGAATAGAATCCAGTTGTTCGGCTTCCAAACCAGTCGGAGGAAAAATAGGTTGACCTTCATTTTCGGCAATACCTATCACAATATAACCTCCACCCCAGTTGTGCAAATCATTGGCAAAGGCACATGCCGAATGTATTACATCTTCCGGATTCCAACCCTGCTTAAACTCCAGGCGTTCCCATTCCACGGTAGCACCATGCAGCAAATCCTCTATGTTTATGGGTAAAGCCATATTTGAATATTGATTAATTGTTGATTACTAATATTTAATTTCAATAATTTAATGTATCTTTCTAAAGATTTATCAATTTACTGGAACAGCAACTGGTATTGAAATTCTAGTTCTCACTTCTTCATAAATATCAATATCTATTCCCTCTGCAACTTCTAGAGTTACTGTTAATGCATATGGAATTGGAACTTTAATATCAGTCGCATCTTTTTTACAAGTAACCTTAATTGCAATATTTTCACCATCTTCAAATGCAATTGCTTGTTCCCCAACAAATATTTCATGTTGTAAGGTACCTCTTTTAACTGCATTATAGTCTGCATCATCCCTATCCACGCTAAGTTTCTTATTATCTGCTTCAAAATATAAACTCGCAGTTCTGTATTTTTGTGTGTTTGGAGCAATCGGAGTAAACCAAGCCAATGTTATAGTCAATTTTCTTCTATCATTTCTAAGTGAGAGCGAAGGTGGCAAAGGCAATTTGAAAATATGAACTTGATCTTCTATTAGTTTGCCATATCCTAGTATAGTAACTCTTTGTTCTGTGCAAGTATTAACTTTCTCTATATCTGGTAAACCATATCCTATCCAACGTGTAACTATATTTTTAATTTCAGCATTTGAAAATGAGCCATTTAAAGTGCGAATTAAATTTGTTTGAATGTCACCCCAACAACAACCATGAACGAGCATACTTTTTATTAGCAATGTAACGAACTCATCCCCATTTAATATATTCTCTTGTTCTAAAATGCTTTGAATAGTTTTGTGACAAAATACAGCATTCCTACTAATTAATGCAGTTGCATTGCTTGTTCCTCTTTCGTAAACTGTTTTATTAAGTGTAGAATCAGGAGCAGCAACTTTATTTCCAGGAGTCCGTTTATATTTTGAAATGCGTAATACTGCTGGTCGGGTTGAAATAATTGGTTCTTCATAGAATTGTCTTCCCCCATAAAAAACCATATCTGGTTTTATAGATCTTCTGTAACCATTTCCAAAAGCAGAGATTGTACTTGGAAATAGCATTTCACTGGGATTTATTCTATTTTCAATTGGCAACAAAACAGAATTATCAAAATGAAGAGCACCAACCGTAATGCTATTTATACTTTCCGAAGGTGAAAGTATTCTCCTATTTCTGTAGTCAGAAACAATTTTTGATATTAGAGCATTTTGTCTTTCTGAAGCAGTAAGTGCCTGTAAATAGGTGTAAGTTTCATCAAAGGAAATATCTTTTGCGTGGTTTCCTGCACTAATAGTAAATAGGACGTTATATTTAAAGCTCAACCAATCTAGCACTTTTGCTAATGGGCTCAACGAGTAATAGAACATTCTTGTTGGATCTCCTATTGAAATATTTATTATTTTAATTGTTCTTATTGCATTAAAACCATCTTCACCTTCAAATATCCTCTTTACTGCCCTGTGTATTAAATCTACAAATAAAACATCATTAGGGACACATTCAGTGTTTCTATTTGTTGATGGTTTCATTATTGGTCTCACATAAAGTGGACTTTCAAGAGGATTCTCATTTTCATTCAAATCTCCATTTACAATTAATGAGCTCATTGCCGTTCCATGATTCCTATTCTCAACTCCATAAAACTCTTCATAACCATCCGGGTCATCAATCATTAATCTATTTACTAATAATGAGTGATTTGCTAATGGTAGTCCATCAAAAAGTGCGACTATTGGGCTTCCTTGTGGCAATGGTTTTTCAATCACTTCAATGGGTTGATATTCATCTTTATTTGGAGTATCACCTGCAATGATTTGACCAGTTGGTCTGAAAAACATTACATTATCACATTTGACTAATTTGGTATTTGGAGAGTTGACAATTGTTTCAATTTGAATTGCCGGTAATTCTGCTAAAATAGCGTGGTATCCAATTTCGGAAATAATTGAACTATCAATTATTCTTCCTCCTACTGCATTTATTAATGCTGAAATTGTTCTCTCACCCTCTCTTCTTTTTATTTCTGAAGTTCTAAACCATAACTCAATTTCAAATTTAATATTATCTCTATTTTGCTCTAGCTCGAATTTCCAATTTTCTAAAATTCCTGTTTCCAACATTCTATCATTAACATCCCACCGACGAATATCTTTCAATTGTTTAAAAACATCCTTAAATTTTGCAAGTCCTTTTCTGAATTTTATTGTTGTATCCTCCTTATATGTTTCCCAAAGTGAGAGCATCTCATTTAATGCTCTTTGATTAGTCATTGTAAGAAATAATCTACCATTAAGAGTTTTTTCGGGCTTCTTAACATCAAAAAAATTATTGTCCGGTGCAATTTCATCTTCTTCAATTTCGCCTAACCATTCCAAACCTTCAATTTTTTTTACTGCATTTGAAAAATCAGCAACATTCCCAATAATTTCAATAACCAAAACCTGTTCTGAATCTAAACCATCTATTCCCTGTTGAACCTCAACTCTTCTTGAATCAAAAGTTTGTTGTAAAGTGCTAAAGATTGGAGTAAGTCTTGTTCCCTGACTATCAATATTTGGAAAGTTAATGATTCGAGGAAACATTGATTTTTTTTCTCTAATAGCTCTTTCTGGTTGAGGAAAAACAAGTAATGGTAAATTTGGCATAATTCTATTGATTTAAGGTGTTAAATTCTACTTTTGAGGTTTTGCTTTTCCAATTTTTTAATTCGTTTGAAATGATTCCTTTTATATTAGAATTAGGTAACGACAAAATATATTGTCTCAAAATCGAAAAACCAAACTCTTCAATTTCGGCATAATTTGAACCTAATAATCGTTTTGCAATAGTGCCTGGAGCATATTCCAAACTTGTTTTATGCCGCAACTGAAAATCTTCAATCCATTTCTCAATATTTGAACGTGTTGGCATTGGTAAATTTAGTCTGACCTGAAAACGTCGCCAAACAGCACGATCTAACAATTCGGGATGATTTGTAGCTCCAATGACAGTGACGTGACTTGGTAAATCGTCAATTTGCAAAAGTAATGAACTTACTACCCGTTTTATTTCACCAGTTTCGTGCGTATCACCTCTTTCTTTTCCTAATGTCTCAAATTCATCAAAAAACAAAACACATTTTCTTGTACTTACAAAATCGATAAGTTTTCTTAATCTTACAGCCGTTTCACCTAAATATGCACCAATAATACTATCATATTTCACAACGTACAGAGGAACCATTAATGACTCTGCAATAGCTTCTGCTAATGAGGTTTTGCCATTACCAGGAGGACCTATTAATAATATCCTGTTTCTTGGTTCTAAACCATAAGACCTTAGCAAGTCAACCCGATGTTGCTCGTTAACTATTTGATTGCATATATCAACCACATCATTTGGCAAAATAAGATCATCAATCTTTTTTTCAGGGACAATCTCAATAATAAAGTTTTCTGATTTACTATCAATCGAACTTTTACTTGCTAATACGTTGTTACTTGAATTTTGCTCTTGATTCAAACTATTGAGTTCTGCATCTAACTTTTCAGCTAAAACAGTATGTTGCTTAGATCGTTCTTCTGCAATTATTGCTTCAATAACTTTTCTTTGCATCATTTTATTTCCGTTTAAACCATACTTAACTAGGCTTATCAATAAATCAGCTCGTGCCATAATCTATTATTATATCTAAATTGTTTTTTTTAAGGCAATGTTTCTTCATTACCAATTCTTATATTTCCCTTAATTTCTCCATATTATTCTTTGGAATGATCAAGTTTGTCTCTACACTACCTTCATTTCTGTATCCACACTCAATTGCTTCAACAATTGCCGCACATTTTCTTTGGCTGTATCGCTGACAAAGGAGTGATCGTGGAATACTATGCGCAACGGAACAAAGGGAGCCACAGTGCGTACAAACGCCTCGTTAATTCCCTCATCAAAGCAGCAATACAACGCATTGCCATCTACTTTGTAAACGGTTTTACCTGCTATTTCGGTTTTTTCTATGGGTAACGACAACGGCAAGCCCCAGTCGAGCATTACCTGAGCCACCAAGTCATCAGCCGTTCTTTCTGGCTTAATGTGGTTGGCAAACAGTTCATCCATCATTTTCTGTTTGTAGTCCTGCGGACGGTAATACACATTCTGCATATTACTGGTATCCAATCGATAAACACGGAAACCAATATCTGTTATTTTGTTTTGCGTTTCGTGTTCTGTGTCAAATAAGGACGCGCCATTTTCCTGTGCCTTTTGAGACGCCGCATGCGACGTCTCAAAAATTCTGGCACCTACACGTCGGATACGTTCTTTCCCTATCTCACAGATATTCTGATAACCTGCTTTATAGGCTTCGCTTTTTACATCCGTTTTTTCGGGTAGTTGCACCATAATAAACTTACGGTTTCCACCATCCTCGGCATTTAATTGCATTACGGCATGGGCGGTGGTGGCTGAACCTGAGAAGAAGTCGAGGATTATGTCATCGCAATTACAAACCTGAGGAATCAACGTTGTAAGTAAGGATAACGGTTTAGAATAATCAAAAATATTGCCATCAAGTAATGTCTGCATCAATTTTGTTGACTCTGTATTTAATCCAACCTTATCAAATAATAGAGAAGAAATAGGATTAAAATTACTTTTCAATTCATTTAGAAATCTTTTTTGCATCGGTCTTTTTGATTGATCTTTTGGAAAAACAACCCTTTTTTCTTCTAACATTTTATTCATTGAAGATGGTATAAACGACCAAACTCGATTTGGATTAAATGGATATGAGATTCCACTAACTGGATCAACTAAATCATATGCTTGATTAGGACGCATTGATGCAGTCATTCCTACTGTTAAATCACCTAAAACCCATGGCCCTCTTGGATCATTATCTGGATTTGAATAGTTTTTAAAATCTTTCTCCAGTCCTGAGAACTTTTCTAATAATCCTTTCATATAACAAAGAACATATTCATGGTCAGTAGAAACATTATTATCAGAAAGTGCGGAACTAGCTCTTCTTTTCCAAATAAAATCTGCCACAAAATTCACCTCTCCAAACACCTCGTCGCACATTTTCCTAAGGTTATGCACCTCATTATCATCAATAGAAATAAAAATCACCCCATCATCATTCAGCAAGTTTCGGGCAAGTTTCAGGCGTGGGTACATCATGGTTAGCCAGTCGGAATGGTAGCGTCCGGCAGTTTCGGGGTTTGGTTGCATCGGATCTTTTGCCAACAGCCGGTTACCAACTTCATCTGTAATTCCACTTTCAAAGTTGGAAGTTTCAGCATCCTTAGCAAAACTATCATTATACACAAAGTCATTACCGGTGTTGTAAGGCGGGTCAATGTATATCATTTTTACTTTGCCCAAATAGCTTTCTTGCAATTGTTTCAGCACTTCCAGGTTGTCGCCTTCAATGTATAGGTTTTCGGTGGTGTCAAAGTTTACAGAGTCTTCCCGCACCGGTCGCAGCGTATTGGTTGTAGGCATATTGGCGGTAACTATGGCTTCGCGCTTGCCGGGCCATTCCAGTCGGTAGCGTTCTTTTGGTCCTTCCACTATGTCACGGCTCAGCTCTTGGCGCAGCAAATCAAAATCAATGGCTTTGCCTTCGGCAGTTTCAGTTACACAATTTGGGAAAAGTGCAGCAATGCGCTTTATATTTTGGTTCACCATATCGGGGGTGGTCATATCTAGTTTTTCAGTCATATAGTGTGGGTAATTAAAGTCGTTCGTTTTTCTGGTTTATCAATCAATTCAATTGTTGTCGTCTAAATCAAATAGATACTTTTAGTATCATAAATCACTTTCTATTTTTGCATTAATAATTATATTCCATTTTCTATTTCTCTCGCCAGTTCTCTCGCCCGATGATTTCAATAGTATAGTTGTTGTATTTAATTTATCCAATTTATTTGCAAAAATAGCCGCCAATTTTGTATTGTCTAAAATGTTTTCGGCAATATAACCTGCCCGTTGAAACACACTCAAGGGAAAATCATTTTTTACTACCTCTTTCATCTTTGTCAGGTTAATACCTTCCGATAATTCTTCAAGTATTGATATGATACGGTTTAATCCACCCATTGCTTGTTCAAAATAAATAAGGTCAAGAAAAGTCAATTCTTTGCTCGAAATATTAAAATAACCGGTATCCGTTTTTTTCTTTTCAATTCCAAACAATGGAAAATTTCTTTTTTCAGTAAAATTAATCAAAAACCTTTCATTATTGATTTTTCTGGGTTTTGGCTTTTCCGAAACAATATCAAATTCCTGTGGCTGTTGATGCGCAGCACCGTGAAACATAGCCGCACTATATAACCCAACATAATAACTCTTAGTTAAATAACTCATTAACTCATCAATGTAAAACTCAACAGGAATTACTCCCATGTTTTTAAATTCATCGGGTATAATGGTAAAAAAACCTCTTCGTATATTGATTATATCTCCCTTTATTCTAAGCCGATCAAGATCTTTTCTGATATTTTTAATAGACTTGGGAATATTGTTTGTCAAATCTTCTATGGTAAAAGCATATCTACCATTGGCTCTAATGCTACGAAGAAAATCAGACGTATGTTTTATTGATTCACTCATATTCAATCCCTAATAAAAAAACATTCAATTAACCCTCTTTGTAGGGGTATATTGCACACAAAAATACAATAATAATTCTATATCAGTATAATATACGTTGATTTATTTTGATAATTCAAAAAAAGGATTTGTAGGAATTTATGTAAAAGTTCAGTTATATGTTATTCCTTTAGCATAAAGGCTATTGATTAAGCTTCCTTCGCCATTCTTCCGTTGGTAGAAAGTGTTATACCTTTAGTTTTATATTCAATATGTCTGGAGATAAAGGAGATGGTGAAACATAACTCAATTTCATTCACTTTGAATAGAAAATTTGGAAAGGAGAAGAGAATTAGAGTTTTGATCCTCATTACCGATTTAGTCAATCAGTATTTTTTTTAATTTCGTTTTGAAATTGACTTTAGATACAAAAAAATCGTATAATATTATGTAACATCAAAAAAATAGACTAATTGTGAATACGAAATAATTGCATACAACACCAACGACAAAGGCGGCCAAAATGAAGCTTGAAAATTTGGGACAAAATCGCAACATATAATTTACAAGAAATATAACGTATTGATAAGTAAGGATAAAATGGATTAGGTTCAAGTACCTCCAGCTCTAAACCATTAACCTCCATTTCCTCTATGCCTATAAAATCACTGCCGAATATTTTGGTGGTAAAATATTAAACCTTCATATCCCCGGAGTTATTCTTAGATATTAACAATATCATTTGATAAAAAAGGAGAATTCCTCCTAAAACCACTGTTAATTTAGAACAATAGGCTTTAAGAAGAATTCAACAGATATAAATATTTGTAAATAATAGAGAAGCTAATTATTTACAATATTACTAAGAGCCTCCCTCTGAAAAAATAACTTTCAAAAAATCAATCTTCTCTATTTGAGGAACAAGAATCTGGTAATAATAAGTAATTGTTTCTTCGTTCAATCCATTATCGACATATTCAGGAGTTATGACAAATTTATAGAAGTTTGGTTCACAAGATTTGTAAAACTTATAATTAAACTTCAAAACATTTTTTTTACTGTAAAAATGCCCAATAATAAGTTGTTGTTGAGTAAAATCTATGTGGGGATGACAAGTTCCTATTACGTTATTATCATACTCTACTTGATTACCTATAATTGAGTACTGTTCACTGGAACTTATTTGCATGTTGAGCACAGCATCGTTGCAGTTATTTAAGGTTGAGACACCCACAGTTGAAGATGTGATATCCTTGCTCACACAACATTCATCCTTGGAGCATCCGCTCAGTCCAATAATAAGAATAATTAGACTGAGTTTTTTTAAACCATCTATTCTTAAAAGAATATTAGAGCACAACATAGGAATAAGATAAAGATAATGAGCTTGTACTACTGAGAGTTGAAGGAAGTATTTTGTTAACAGCTTGTCCTAACATATTGGTTTTTACGATTATTTTGTAGGAAGTTACTGTCATTGCATTGCTTCCACTATTGAAAACATACGCGTATATCTTTGTATTACTAATGGTTTTGTCTCTTTTCCCGTTCATCATCCAGTTCCATCCGTCTATTCAGACGTTCCCGCATTTTGTCAATATAATAGGTGCGACTATCGTTTTTACGCCGTTTCATATCCACGTAAGCACTGTAACAGTCTTTGACTTCCATGCCAAATTGCGAGCTGATAAAACTGGTCAGTTCGGTGATCGGCGTTTCCCCGTTATTGATGCACCGCATTTCAACAAGGCCATAGATGAGTTCCACCAACTCGACGGTACTGCCCGTCCATCGGTAGGGTAATACATTGTTTCTGTTATTGGATTCGGATAATGGCGGCAATTGATGGAGTTGAATATATGCCAGTGTACGGTGGATAAATAAAAGGGCTTTGCGGGTATAGAGATAACAAGGATCGGATTCTCTATTCCTATCTGTGTTCAGACGGCAACATTC
>Ga0209125_1001476_pt1 | contig 21813 bp, 27 predicted proteins | sample BarGraIncub1131A_FD_184503 | JGI IMG/M metagenome (GOLD analysis project Ga0209125, IMG submission 184503) | Arctic peat soil microbial communities from Barrow, Alaska - Barrow Graham LP Incubations 11-31A (SPAdes) (version 2) | ecosystem: Environmental > Terrestrial > Soil > Wetlands > Peat...
CAATGGATCAATAAGGCAGTTGCAGAATCTGGTGAAAAACGGGCCGAAATAGTTGAAATGCTGGGGCGCAAAGGCGATCCCGCGCTGTTGCCGGCACTACAGATGGCCTTGACAGATACCTCTTCCGACGCCGTAAGACTTGCTGCCATTGAGGCCATCGCGAACATCAGGGACGAGAATGCTGTAAAAGTTCTGGAGGAATATCTTATAAGTGGCCAGGATGTTACTGTTACCGCGAAAGCCTTGTCACGCAGACTGGATGTCGCACACATGGGAAGGTTGTCTGCTGCACTTGAGACCGCTCCAAAAGCCGCGAAAATTGAAATTATCCGCCAGATCGGCGCGAAGGCAGTGAAGGCGGATTTTGCACAAATTCTGGCATACACCTCCAATGCAGATCAGGATATTTCTGCTGCAGCCTATGCAGCCCTTAAGAATCTCTCTTCGGAAGAAAATATTCCAATCTTACTCGAACTGCTGAAGACAGCTTCTTCAAAAGAACAGATTGCCGGTGTACAGTTATCCCTAATCAATGCCACTTCCCGTCTTAATAATGAAGAAAAGACAAAGTTTATCAGTCAGCTGAGCAATTCCGCAGATCCTGGACGGACGCTTGAAGTGCTTTCCCGGTTAGGGAGCAGAGAAGCTTTAAATAAAGTAGTTGATGCATTTTCATCTCAGGATCAGGTCATTAAAGACGCTGCTTTTAATGCTTTGTTGAAATGGAACAGTGCAGATGCCTCTGAGGCGCTCTTCCAGATTTGTTCCACCGACAAGGCTTACCAGGTCAGGGCATTCAAAGGTTTCGTTGATCTGATTTCCCGTTCTACCTTGCCGGACGACCAGAAATTGCTACAATTCCGCAAACTGATGACCCTGGCAGCCAACAAGGAGCAGAAACTGATGGTACTCGACAAGCTGGGTGATCTCAAGACTTTCATTACCCTGGTTTACGTATCTAAATACCTGGATGATAAAGATTTAAAATTTTCTGCAGCCTCTGCTGTTATGCAGGTTGCCCTACCGGGATCCGGAAAGACGACAGGTCTGACCGGGGAAATTGTAAAAAATGCCCTGACAAAATCTTTGCCTTTGATCAAAGGTGCCGAAAGCGACTACGACAAGGAAAAAATCAAGAAATACTTGGCTACCATGCCGGATGAAAAGGGTTTCGAACTCATGTTCAATGGCAAAGATCTGAAAGGATGGAAAGGTCTTGTGGGTAATCCTGCCACAAGGGCGAAAATGACGCCGGAGGAACTTGCTGCCAAACAGATAGAAGCCAATGCCAAGTCTGTTAAAAACTGGAGCGTGAAGGACAATTCGATCGTCTTTAACGGAGCCGGAGATAATCTCTGCTCTGACAAACAATATGGTGATTTCGAGATGATTGTCGACTGGCGCATTACGAAAAAGGGCGACAGCGGCATCTATTTGCGGGGTTCACCGCAGGTTCAGATCTGGGATACTTCCCGGGTGGAGGTGGGAGCGCAGGTGGGATCCGGCGGACTCTACAACAACGCCAAATACAGGAGCACTCCGCTGAAGGTGGCTGATAATCCGATCAACGACTGGAATCACTTCTATATCAAGATGATCGGGGAGAGGGTAACTGTTTATTTGAATGGTATCCTGGTAGTGGATAATGTAGTGCTCGAAAATTACTGGGATCGTTCGATTCCGATTTTTCCGAAGGATGCGATCGAGTTGCAGGCACACGGTACCGATCTGGCTTTCAGGGATATATATGTCAGAGAGATTAATGATAACCGTTATGCGGTGACACCCGGGGAGCAAAAGGAAGGATTTGTACCGCTTTTCAATGGCGTCAATTTTGAGGGCTGGACGGGCAATACCGTTGATTATGAGGTTAAAAACGGGGAAATTGTGCTGAATGTTGACAATGGTCCGTCGCATGGAAACCTCTTTACCCAGGGCGAATACCGCGATTTCATCTATCGTTTCGAGTTCCAGTTAACCCCGGGCGCCAACAATGGTCTGGGTATTCGCGCACCGCTGGAAGGAGATGCTGCGTATGTCGGTATGGAACTCCAGATACTGGATGATGATGCGCCAATCTATTCACAGTTGCAGCCTTACCAATATCATGGTTCTGTTTATGGCGTGATTCCTGCTAAGCGGGGTTCATTAAAACCTACCGGACAATGGAATTACGAGGAAGTTGTGATAAAGGGCAACAATGTGAAAGTTGTCTTGAACGGCAATTTTATCACGGATGGTGACATTCAGAAAGCCAGTCGCAATGGAACGATGGATCATCGCGATCACCCCGGACTCAATAGGGCCACCGGACATATTGGCTTCCTGGGTCATGGGTCGGTTGTAAAGTTCCGGAATATCCGGATTAAGGAATTATAATTTGGAAAATGTGGAAATGAGACTCGCTCCAGCGGATTTGCAATCCGCTGGCAATATTTCACCAGTGGATTACAAATCTGCTGGAGCGAGTGAAATCTGCTCCCTGAACTTGCCGAAGGGCCCACATGGATTAAACAGATTGCTTCCATTTCCGGATAAACTTGTAACTTTGCCCCTATAAATTTCCACATTTTCCAATTTCCACATTTTCCAATTTATTTTTGATGAATATTGAATTAATCATAAAAGATAAGGTAGCAGAGGCGATCCTCGCGCTTTACGGACACACCGTCGAAGCTTCACAAGTACAGGTGCAGCTTACCCGTAGTGAATTTGAGGGTGACCTGACCGTGATGGTTTTTCCTTTCCTGAAGCTTACCAGGAAATCACCGGAGGCAACAGCTGCCGAAATAGGGGAGTACCTTGTATCGAACTTAAAGGAAGTTTCGTCTTTCAATGTAGTGAAGGGGTTTCTTAACCTGGTGATTGACAATAGCTACTGGATCGAACGGCTGAATATCGCAACAACAACAACAACTACAACAACAACAACAACTTCTACTACGACTACCACCACACAACCCCCTGGTGCGGTAATTTCAATTCCGAATGAAACCTATGGATTTGTTCCAGTTACTGAAAACTCGGAGCTTGTAATGATCGAATATTCCTCCCCAAATACCAACAAACCGCTGCACCTCGGGCATATCCGCAACAACCTGCTGGGATATTCGCTGGCTGAAGTGATGAAAGCCAATGGTTACAAGGTTGTTAAGACGAATATCGTCAACGACCGGGGTGTGCATATCTGCAAATCGATGGTGGCCTGGCTGAAATTTGGAAATGGTGAAACGCCCGAAACCAACGGCAAGAAAGGCGATCACCTGGTGGGGGAATATTATGTGAAATTCGATCAGCTGTACAAGCAAGAGATTGAAGCGTTAATAAAATCCGGCAGGACTGAAGATCAGGCCAAAGAAGAGGCTCCCTGCATGGCTGAGACCCGTGAAATGCTGCTCAAATGGGAGGCCAACGACCCTGAAGTCCGTAATCTCTGGAAGACGATGAACAGCTGGGTCTATGCCGGTTTCGATGAAACCTATAAAACCCTGGGCGTCGATTTTGATAAGATATATTACGAATCCGATACCTATACCATCGGTCGCGATGAGGTTTTGCGTGGTGTCAAAGAGGGAATTTTCCAACAGGAGAGTGACTCTTCTGTTTGGGCTAATCTGGAAAAGGAGGGCCTCGACAGGAAGATCCTGCTTCGTTCGGATGGTACTTCCGTCTACATCACCCAGGATATTGGAACCGCCCAACTCCGCTACCGAGATTATCCCATCGATCATATGATCTATGTAGTTGGTAATGAGCAGATCTATCATTTTCAGGTACTTTCCCATTTGCTCGACAAGCTGGGGTACAAATGGGGAAAGGATCTTTACCACTTTCCATATGGTATGGTAGAACTTCCCAACGGAAGGATGAAATCGCGCGAGGGAACCGTCGTCGATGCCGATGATCTTGTAGCCGGGATGATCGATGTGGCAAGGTCTGTGTCCCTGGAACTAGGTAAACTGGAGGGTTACAGCGAAGAAGAGAAGGAAAACATATACCGCATCGTGGCGCTGGGAGCTCTGAAATATTTCATTTTGAAAGTCGATCCAAAGAAGACCATGACCTTCAATCCCGAAGAGTCGATTGATTTCAATGGCAACACCGGACCATTCATTCAATACACTTATGCCCGCATCCGGAGTATCCTCCGAAAGGCAGGTGAAACCGGCATAGCCATCCCCGGAAGGGTAGAAAACAATGTGCTTAATGAGAAGGAGCGGGTACTGCTGAAGACCATCTCACTGTTTCCGGAAGTGGTTAAGGAGGCCGGGATAGAGCATAGTCCGGCGATTGTAGCTAATTATGTTTACGATCTGGTGAAGGAGTTCAATTCTTTCTATCACGATTATTCGATCCTGAATGAACCTGATCCGGCCGTTCGGGATTTCAGGCTGGTAATGACGCAGGCCGTGGGAAAAATTATTAAAAACGGATTTTCACTTTTGGGTATACAGGTGCCGGAGAGAATGTAAATAACCTTATTTTGCCGGATGAAGGCAATTGTATTTTGCCAAAAACAATTAAATTTGCAGTTCAATTTTAAAAAGCGGAAGTAGCTCAGTCGGTAGAGCATCAGCTTCCCAAGCTGAGGGTCGCGAGTTCGAATCTCGTTTTCCGCTCTTGAAAATAAGAGAGTTAGATTAAATTCTAACTCTCTTATTTTTTTTGGGTGCAACATAAGTGCAACAAATCGTTCCAAATGAGATTCGACTTGAGTAAAGGAGGATTTGTGTTTTTTATTTTTGTAAACTAATTTCCATACCCGTATTTAAAATTTCACATGCAAACGGATTTTCAGGAGTAAAATCCTCAGAACTAATAGGGTGTGGTTCAATTCTTGTATCTATATAACTTGCCAGCGATAACATTTGAACTTGTAAATCAAAGTAATTTATTCTAATTCAAACCACGGTATAACGAAAACAGTTTTGTCTTCGGCCTCAGCGAAATGCCTAAATTCGTTGGTCTTATTGTTGTAAATATAGTCTTTCTCCCATTCCTGGTGGTTGCTTTGTACTTGCGCGATCGCATCCAGAATAAAGTACAATTCCTCATTGGTCATGGTTGGATGGAGTGACAGCCTGATCCAGCCAGGTTTTTGGGATAAATCCCCGAAGTTGATCAGGTCGGTGATGTGTTTGGATTTTTCATGGGATACATCAAGCAGGAAGTGGCCGTACGTTCCGGCGCAGGCACATCCGCCGCGTACCTGAATCCCGAATTTGTCATTCAGTAACTTGACAACCAGGTTGAAGTGTACCTTCTCAAGATAAAAAGAGATAATGCCCAGACGTTCATGGATATTATCTGCCAGAATGTGCAATTGAGGGATTTTTGGCATCACCTCAAAAACAATTTTTACGAGTTCTGCCTCCCTGGTTCTCATCCGTTCAACTCCCATCTGATTTTTTAACTGGATGCTGAGCGCAGCCTTAATCGTCTGGAGAAATCCGGGAGTTCCGCCATCCTCGCGGGCTTCGATGTCATCCACATACTTAAATTCGCCCCATGGATTGGTCCAGTCGACTGTTCCTCCACCCGGGTTGTCAGGCACTTCGCAGGTATAAATGGCAGAGTTGAAAACCATCACGCCGGAACTTCCGGGACCGCCCAGGAATTTGTGTGGTGAGAAAAAGATCGCATCCAATGCTTCAAGCGGATCAGCGGGATGCATGTCGATTTTGGCGTAGGGGGCAGAAGCGGCAAAATCAACGAAGCACAGGCCGCCATTCTCGTGCATGATCTTGGCCATTGCCTGGTAAGGCGTTGAGATACCTGTCACATTGGAGCAGGCGGTAAAGGATCCGATTTTCATTTTTCGGTCCTGGTATTTACCCAATTCCAGGCGAAGCTGGTTCAGATCAACCAATAAGTCCTTGTCCGGTGTTAATTGCACCACATCCGCGATGGTTTCCAGCCAGGAAGTGTGGTTGGAGTGATGCTCCATGTGCGTGATAAAGACGACAGGGCGCTCTTCCAATGCAAAGCACTCCTGTTTGCAAAATTTTGCCATGGACCTGAAACCCAGAATACGTTGCAGTTTATTGATCACGGTAGTCATACCGGATCCGGCATTGATAATGACATCTTTCGGACCGGCATTCACATGTTCCTTGATCAGGTGCTGGGCATAGTGATAGGCCTTGGTCATCAGAACGCCGGTCTCACTAGCATCGGTGTGGGTATTCCCGACAAATGGGCCAAATTGGTTGATCAATGTCTCTTCAATCGGGTAATATAGCCGACCACTGGCAATCCAGTCGCCATAGATAATTTTCTTTGTACCGTAGGGAGAGTTAAAGGTTTGATCAATCCCAACAATATTCTCCCGGAACTTCCTGAAATAAACTTCCATCTCTGAGGACATAAGGAAATTATATTTTATGCAGTTTTTATCATTGACCTGATTCCTTCGATGGGATTGTGGTTGTTCACTCTGTCTTTCACCACCAGGGTGGTAACTGCCACGTCGGATTTCTGACTGAAAAGCATATCATGTCCGACACACAATCCCATTGAAATATTTAGTTGCGTCTGTTTTTCTTTCAAAAATTCTGCCTGTCCTGCAGGATTGCACATAATACTGCTTCCTTCAATTCCCAACATTTCATTTTTTGAGACACGGCCCCATTTGCAATCAACGCTGAAAACTTCAAAGTCAGCGGATAAAAACTGTCTGACAGCAGCGGCTTCTTTGGGCATGGAGACACAATGGGCAATCCCAATTCTTTTTACTCCTGCCTGACGGGCAAAATTGCGGATTTCCTCCAAACGGTTTGATCCGCGGACATAAGCCAATTCTGCAGCGTTCATCACTTTCTTTGAGTCGGTATCGTACAATTCCTTGACCATATTGTTTTAAATCAGTAATGGTGAGATTATTTTGAGGCTTTAAGAAGAAAAATCGGAAATAACTTTGGTGTCTCTCCTGCAACCTCTCTTTTCACGGTATAACACAGCTCAAAGTTTACACTTTTAAACCCGGCAACGAGAAGTTCCTTTTTGAGCTGTTCCGGATCAAATCCCAGATGGACATCAACCTCTTCTCCGTGAAAAGATCCATCCTCGGTGAAAAGATCGGCAATGGCCAAAATTCCTCCCGGTAGGAGCATTTGGTAGAATTTTTCGAAAATCGAGTGGATATCTTTGATATGATGCAATACCATTTGATTGAAAATCAGATCGTAAGATGCATAAGGTCTCTCCTTTTCGAGATTCATGAATACCGGAGACAGGTTAGTGGCATTCCGGTTGTGAACTTTCTCTTCCATCACTTTGACCATTTCTGCTGAACTGTCCATCATGGTAATATGGTCCAGTTTTTCGGCCAGGAGAAAACTCAGGATCCCGGTGCCCGCACCGTATTCAAGCGCTTTCATTTCCTTGCGGAGCGGGAGTGTTTCCTGCATCTTTAATGCGATCGCCTGAGAGCGCTCCAGGTGCATAGGGTTCTCATCCCAGGTCCTGGCTTTATGATCAAAATTGCTCATTCATTTTTTTTTAATCAACGGTAAATTTACTAACTAATTTTTCTTTTTGCAGAGTAATTCAAACTTCCATTCGGGCAAGCAACAACGCACTGTAAGCATTTTGAGCAAGTATAGCTGCTCCCCGGTTCTTCCAATCCCGGTTTGTAGAGACTAAATTTCTGCGGCTCCATAGCTACAATATAGCATTGTTTATCGCATTTGCCACAGGTAATGCAGCTATCCTGATTGATTTGAATGCGTAAAAATGAAAATTTGTTCAGCCATCCGGAAATCCAGGCAATGGGGCATCCAACTTTGTGATACTGGTATATCTGCCTGACTTTTCCATCGGGACTCATTCTCATCATGATTTCCATGATCAACCCCATTGGACAAACCCAGCGACAAAAAACTTTCCCGAAAACAACACCGAGCACAGAACCTACCAATAAAATGTACCACAAAGAAATATGATAATTCGAAATAGCAAGGTACAAAATAACTCCTAATATTGAAAGAATGATCATTCGATTGCTTACAAGCACCTTAAAAACTTTTCTCATGACGGAATTTTATGCAGAAAAAATGAAATTTGAAAAATGTCTGAAAATACCCACTTTCGTTACTTTAGCGTAATTACCCCGCCCACGTTTCATCCAATGTCCAAAGAATGGCATCGGAACGATGAATGATTTATTGGTATTCCTGAAGACGAAAGCTGCTCCATTATTTAATATTTTAAAATCTGTGATTTGCTTATGAAACGTGGTCATTTCACTGTGTTGATCTCATTCAGCAAGAATTCTTTTGATTTGATCCCAACAAAACGGTTAATCTCTTTCCCTTCTTTGAACAAGATCATCGTTGGGATACTCCTGATGTTATATTTGGAAGAGATAATCCGGGCAATTTCCACATTGACCTTTCCAACACTTTTTTCCCCGGTAAGTGAATCAGATACTTCATTCAATACCGGAGCCATCATTTTGCAAGGTGCACACCAGGAAGCCCAAAAATCGACCAGTATCACCCCTTTTTTGATCTGTTGGTTGAAGTTTTGATCTGTTAATTGTTTAATCTTTTTGTAATCAGCCACAACAGGCATATTTTTCATTTTTCTGACCGACCAATACAGGTACGCAATGAACGCAATGACGGCTACTCCAATAACAGCAACTATTTGCATAATTTCAATTTTTTAAAATTTGTTAGGACTGAGGGGGATTTAGGGAAATAAATTGAATTCATTTCGCTATGCATGAACGGTAAAAGTAAACACTTCGTTTAATATGGCAGTTATTTGAGCTCTTGTTTGAATACTTGAGGTCGCTTTTACAACTTTCCCATTTTTGTAATAAATGGTAAATGGAATACCCATGAAACCACGAACTTCAGGCAAATTGCGAATGACGTGTGATTCTGGATTATCAAATTCCATATCACAGAATTTTACATGGGCATATTCGTCTTCAATTTCTTCTGCAATTCCATATACCGGGATACACATAGGTCCCATGCGACCGCATACGACCATTACGTTTTCGTTTTCATTAATTACTTGTGCATGCTCTGCTGCACTCTCAATGTGTTTCAAATTTGTATGCAACATAACTTTTTGTTTTAATTTTTATGACACAAAACTACATCACAAAATATGGCTAGTAGATATTTTTGTAATGAAGCACATCGGCTTGTGAATTGAGGTGCGACAACTTTTTTATTGATTTAGTTCTACCTTAGCAGCAACAATAATTTCAGAAAGTGTATGAAGACAATACTTGAAATAGACAGTGATTTTATTTGTGACATACAGGCTCCCTGTTTCCAAATGCTTTCGATAGAGGAAATAGAACTGGTTCGAGCAAGTAAAACGCAAATATTATTCCGTAAAGGTGATACCCTAACGAAGCAAGGTACATTTACATCCTATGTATTGTTTGTCATCAAAGGATTGGCAAAGCAATATATCGAAGGAGAGATTAATAAAAGTTACAACCTTCGGGTCATACTACCAGGTGAATTTGTTGGTCTCTCATCGGTATTCTCTAAAAGTGTTTTTAATTACTCTTCAGTTGCAATAACAGATTGTCAGGTATTTTTGATTGAAAAAGAAGCGATTGCCCAAGTTGTAAAGCAAAACGGTGTTTTTGGTTTCGATATCATAAATCGGTATTACGAACATAACATCAACTTGTTTAATGCACTTCATAATGTTCTTTTCAAACAGATGAATGGTCGTTTAGCTGATAGACTGCTTTACATAGATGTCTTAAAGTCTGAAAATCCGGAAATTTTTCAATTGCTTTCACGTAAAGACCTTGCAGACTTTGCTGGTATCTCAACGGAGAGTTGTGTGAAACTGTTGAAAAATTTCGAGAAGGATGGACTGATTGAATTAAATGAGAAGGATATTGTGATTGTCAATCAAAAAGGATTACTTGAAATAAGCAAAAAAGGATAAATTCAGCTAACGTTAATATATGCATTAATAAAAATGCATAGCAAATCCGTTCTCCAGAATCAGAGATAGAATTATACCTCCCAGAATAACCCAAATGACATCTACCTTTCGCACCAACAATGCAAAAGCAACTACTGATCCTTTGATCCCTTTCAATTTTAAGCCGATATAGGCGGTTAACTGCATGACAATTGCTCCGGGAATTATCTGACAAAGGGCAAGACCTGAATCGAATGTATTTGCATCCAACCATTTTCTTTTATCAACAATATGTTTCCGGATATGAGCCGACATAGCAAGACCTCCAAAACCGGTTAACCCTATCCAGAAGAAAGAGAGGAAGAATTCAATATAGGATGGAGTTTTCTTATGGTTCATATTTGAATATTGCCTTCGAAATGAAGCTTGTATCACTCCTAATTCAGAAATATTTCCTTACCAGTATAGTTGTAGAATAGATGTGCTTCACATTCATTAAACATCTCTGAGTATTTTTCCACACCAGTACAATGGCAAACTCCAATTGATTTTGGTTGTAATAGTCTGAGATAGTGCGTTATCTCCACATATTGTTCGATAGTACAATCCTTCATATGAAAACCTCCAAGAATCAAGCCTACGGGGAGTTTAAAATGTTCGGTAGTTGTGGTGCAAATATTGGTTATTCCCCTGTGCGAACATGCTGTAACAATGTTTATTTGCTCATTTTGCATTATTGCCAGGAATAGTTCATCCTCAAATTCATCAGGAAAAAACTCTTCTCCCATTTTTATATTCAACCCCTTGAAATGGGTATCGGCAGAATTGTATAGGTCGATGTCGGGCATTATAAAAACATTTTCTGCTATTTCAGTTATTTTGTCAACAAATTGGAGTCTATCCATTAGTAATTCATTTCGAGATAGTGTTCCTATAAATCGGTCGTGGCTTCTGTATTTGGGGGTGAAAATATCCTTTTTGGCATAAACCCTGGCTTTTTTGTTTTTTTCGAGGAAGGGATATAAGCCTCCGGTGTGGTCATAATGGCCATGTGATAGTACGAGAGAATCTATTTCTTCAATTAAAACACCCATTTTATTGGCATTTTGAAGAAACGAACCACTTTGTCCGGTATCAAAAAGAATCTTGCTATTCTCAGTTTCGATGTAAATGGACAATCCATGTTCGGCATACAAACCTTGTTGATAAACCAGGTTCTCAATCAGAGTAACTATTTTCATATCCCAAAAGGTATTTTAAGGGTTAATGCCAAATTTCGACCGGGATTGAATAAGTTGACTTCTTTAAGAGTGGAAAGATGATCAACATATTTCTTGTCAAAAATATTGTTAGCACTCAATGCGATAAAAATATTTTGGCTGCTTATCTTAATATTACCCCCTATGCTCAAATCAAAAAGGGTATAACCATTTGTATTTGTTTCATCGGGTGCAGCATTGTTCTGATTAAATGCTGTATTTGAATTCGCTGAAATAAATGCTTTTTGTAAAAACAACATTTTCCGTCTTTCGGCACGGAGTTCGAATTTAAGTTTTTTGGCAGGGACAAATGGTAAATAATCACCATTTTGTTGTTTGCCGATTACTGTTGAAAATGTTGTTTCGAAATGCAGCCAATGGATATACTTTGGGTGAATGTGTATTCCTGCTTCGCCTCCAATCAAGGTTGAGTTGTTTTGCATGTATTTGTATATACCGATACCGGAAGAGGTTTTATCCCCTGTTGGTGAAATAAAAATGTAATGGTTGATGACATTGTAAAAACCGGCCAGGTCAAAACTAATATTTTCCTTGTGGAGATGCATGCTTAAGTCGGTTTCATAAGACTTTTCAGGAACCAGGTTTGGATTGCCAACTTCATAACGCGTTTCATGCTGGCCGTTCGACGTTAGTTCGGCTAAATTGGGTGTGCGATATGCAGTAGCAAAGTTCGCCCGAAGGAAAAGCACTTCTGAAGCATTATAGGTTGCCCCCATAGAGCCGCTAAAACTTCCATAACTTTTTTCCAATGCCTTGCGGTAAGTGGTTGGATCGGTTGGTAAACCTAAAGCCTTCGAAGAGATGGTTTTATTATCGTAACGAATACCTGTCTGCAATTTCAACCTATTAAAAAATGTTCTTTGCAACAAGCAGAAGCCCGAATAATTATTGGTAGTTGCATCGGGCAGTAAGATTGTTTCCCTGTCATTCAGATTTTCGTTGGTTTGATTCATGCCCTGAAAACCAAGGATATATTCCGATTTTGTATCGGAGGGCAAATACAGTTTCGCCTCGTAGGTCAAGGTTGCCAGTTGCATCTGGAGTTGAAAGACATCAATTTCACCAAAGTGTATGAGTTCCGTGTTTTGAAAAGCTGAATTCAAGTCCAGTTTCATTTTCCCAAAATAAATTTTGTTTTGCGATGACACCAGATCAGTGTTCAACTGTTGGTGGAATATATCATTTTTACGGCCTCTCCCGGAAATTTCCTCAATTGCTTCTTCCTCAACAAGTCCAAGATTTTGTTGGTTGTGGTCGTAGAATAATTTAAAAGTGCCAATATTTCCAGCATATCCCGCATTTGCTTTCACTGAATATTCGTTAAAGCGCGAATTGGGTGCAAACGCACCACCACCCTGCAAGAAATCGGCGTTTGTTTTCTGGCCAATTCGTAATCCTCCAAAGATGTTTTTGGATGCTCCTTTTATTCCTAAATTGTTCGTCATCCCAAGCGTATTGGAAAACATTTGCAGGTTGTAATCGCCTGCTATAGTGCCAACCGGAGTAGGTTTTTCCTTGATGAAATTGATTACCCCACCAATGGCATCGGAACCATACAATAACGAGGCTGGCCCTTTAATAATTTCAACATCATCTATCCCGAATTCATCAATGCCAAGCGGATGATGACTTGAATATTGGTAATTTTCGAAACGGACTCCATTGTTTAAAACCAAAATATCATTCATTGACAGACCCCGTATTACAGGTTTTGAGACTCCGCTACCTTTCGAGATCATATCTACGCCAGGCACTTTGGTCAATACCTCGGCAAAATTCGGCGTTTGCCTGTTGTTTAAAGGGTTTAGTCTGAGAACATCAATTTTTACTGCATTTTCATGTTGCGATGATACTGTACCTCCCGTTACCACAACTTCCTGCGATTCGATAACAGCTTCAGAAAGCGATATATTTAATTCGTTTGTTCCATTTTGAAGGGTCGCAGTTTTAATTTCAGTATTAAAACCAAGGTACGAGAATTGTATTTTCACCTTTCCTGTTGGGAGGTTTTCGATCCGATATTCTCCGTTTTCGGCGCAAACTGTGCCTTTGTTTTGTTCCGGCAAAAACACGGAAGTACCGCCCAACGGATTGCCGCTTGTATCCGTCACTCTACCCTCAACAAGTGTTTGTGCATTAGCTATATAGCAAAATAACCCCATTAGGAGTGTTATTAATATTTTCTTCATTTTTGTTACGATTCATTAATATTGTCCAATGATTTAAAGCAAATTTTGATACTAAATCATTAGTCACAGGAGGGCCACGTAACAAAAGCGAGAGGTAATACGATTTTTCAACAAAAACAGTTTTATAAGAATAAACAAATCTCCTATAAACCTCTTTTACAGATGTTTTTAAATATTTATGTGCAGATGTAAAGTTCGAAAAATGAAATGCACAAATGGGACATTTTTCATGATAAACATGAAAATATTTTTCGTTTTTGGGTGTGAAGTGATAAGCATGTTCGTGCCTGTGGATAGTTTGAACAACCAAAGGACTCAAAAATATCCAAAGCAGGAATAAGGGGATTATATGGTTTTTAACTTTTTGCAATTATTTTTGGTTTCCGTTGTACAAGTAGTTAAAACTCTTTGATAAGCTGTGCAGTTTTCAACCGAAATACTGTGCAATTTTCAAACGGTATTTAGTTAGATATTTATCTATTCAAAGCTTCCTGTTTTGAGATTGGTATTTTAAACATTTAACTTTTATGGGATATTGTTTTTCTCTATCGCTTGTAGAACAAAATCAGGAGCTGTACATGGTTTCCAATTCTCCCTGCGAACAAAAGCCAATTCCGTTTCGGCTTCATTAATCAAATCATTCTTTTCGTTGAAGAGCTTGTAAGTAAACCAGATCCGCACCCCTTTTATAGCTTTTAACGTGGTTTGAACTTTGAGCAGGGCATCGTAATTTGCAGTTTTAATGAACCTGAAATTCATACGGATTACCGGAAGCATATAGCCAGCTTCTTCAACCGAATGGTAGGAGATACCAATGCTGCGAAACAGTTCCCAGCGGGCAGTTTCATAGTATCTTGCATAATTTGAATGGTGTACAGTACCCATTTTATCGACGTCAGGATACATCACCCTGAAGGTATATTCGTGGGTTAACATTCTGTCCAATTTTCATTTAAACCAATCAGGTGATCCGTAATGTGGTCAAATCCGGCTTTTACTTCACTATCCTTAAACAGCTCACCAAGTTTTCCCACATCACAACTGGCACAGATGGTTTCGTTTATTGGGATTTGAGCAATCAATGGGATGTTGTATGTCTCGGACAAGAGTTCACCGCCACCTTTCCCAAACAGAAAATACTTCTCTTCAGGATGGTTGGTTGGGGTAAACCATGCCATATTCTCGATTATTCCCAATGCCGGAACGCCAATAACACTATCCTGCAACATTCCGATTGCTTTCTGAACGTCTGCAATCGCTAGCAATTGTGGAGTGGTAACTACCAAAGCGCCGTCTATAAAAAACTCCTGCATAAGCGTGATATGAATATCCCCTGTACCCGGGGGGGGTGTCAACAATCAAATAATCCAACTCTCCCCAGTCCGTTTCGGTCATGAGTTGCTTGAGTACATTGGAGACCATTGGACCCCGCCAGATGGCGGCTTGCTCCGGGTCAAAAAAGAAACCGATAGACATAATTTTGATCCCGAACCGCTCAAAGGGCACCATGACTTGCTTCCCCTCTTTTCCCAATAAAACAGGACGTCCAACATCCTGAAGATTCATTAAAGTTGGAACTGAAGGGCCAAAGATATCGGCATCAAACAAGCCGACTGAGCAGCCTTCTGCTGCAAGCGACATCGCCATTCCTGCTGCGACAGTTGATTTGCCTACTCCGCCTTTGCCCGATACAACCAAAATAATGTTTTTAATGTTTGGTAGCTTAATTTTGGGAATTGGATGTTTTTGATCCATAATGTATTGTTTTTAGTGTTTTTAATTTCGTTCAATCTTATCGATTGAAAATTGTGTTATAAATAGAGATGATTTCTTTGCTCGTTTCCGACTCCGGTTTCCATTCCACAATACTTTGGCAATTAATCATCGCTTCGACAATTTGGGCATCAAAAGCGATCCTACCAATAACAGGAATATTATTCTCTTTGCACCAGTTTTCGATTTTGTCGGAAATTGACTCATTAAGATCAAATTTATTGATCACTACATAGGTGATTACCTTGAAATTGGAAGTGATTTCCAGTACACGTTTCATATCGTGAAAGCCGGAATTGGTTGGTTCTGTTACTACAATGGCTTTGTTTGCGCCAGTGACTGCGGAGATAACCGGACAACCTATTCCCGGGGGCCCATCAACAATAATAGTATCAAAGCCCGTTTCCTGAGCAGTTTTTCGGGCATTTTCACGCACTACGTTCACCAGTTTACCCGAGTTTTCTTCCCCGGGAGCAAGGCGGGCATGTACCATCCGTCCATTTCTGTAATTTCCAACATACCAATAACTTTTATCACTTGGAATCATTTGAATGGAATGGGAAGGGCAAATTCGCGAACACAACTTACAGCCATCACACGATGTTTTGGAGATGACAACTTTTCCGTTACGGAATGAGATGGCATCGAAGCGGCAATAATCAATACAAAGTCCGCAATTGGTGCAGGTGGTATATTCGATGACCGCCTTATGTCCGGTAGTGAAATTCCGATCGTAATAATTTACAGGCTGCAAAATCAGATGGAGGTCTGCAGCATCCACATCGCAATCGGCAATGATTGTATTATTATTTAAAGTTGCAAACGCCGCGCTTAAACTTGTTTTACCGGTTCCCCCTTTACCGCTTAGAATTACTATTTCGTCCATCCCTTTGCTGACTTTTCAATGGTTTTTAATAACTCCATGAACTGAAGTTGATAATTTGGTTTCTCCTCCACCACCAAAAGGCCTTCAGAATAGATTTGGGCAATCTCCCTGTCGAAAGGAATTTCCATTAACAACGGGATTTTGTTACCCTCAAGCCAGTCATAAACTTCCCGGTTACCAAGCCCGGCGCGGTTTACAATTACACCGAATGATTTTTTAAGCTGCTGTAGCGTTTCGACTGAAAGTTTCAGGTCGTTCAAGCCAAATGGAGTTGGTTCGGTCACTAAAACGACAAAATCGGCATGTTCAACAGTGGCAATAAACGGACAGGAAATTCCGGGTGGGGCATCAAATATGGCCAAATAGCGATCATTCACCTCCTTAATTGCCCTTTTAATAACAGGGACCGGTGAAAAAACCCCAACATCGGCACAGGCTTCGATAATTTCGGCATGGCTATTTAGGTAGAACGACTTAACGATTCCAATTTGTTTTTCCTTTTCAGTAATTGCGCCGAATTTGCATGCCACTGAACAAGCACCACAATCGTGGCACAAATCTTCGACTACCTGGATAAATTGTTTTGCTGGAAGATATACAATAGCATTGTAATTGCAGTATTCGAAGCATTTACCGCAAAAAACGCAACGTTCGGGATCAATCACCGGAATGTTTTGGTTAACGGCACAACTGCTGACGGAGCCCCCGGTAATGAATTCAGCCACATTGGGTTCTTCGGCATCACAATCCACAAGCGTAACCGGGATTCCAGCTTTTTGAACCGTCCAAAAAAGATTCGTAGATACCAAGGTTTTACCGGTTCCACCTTTCCCACTGGCAATTGCTATTTTCAGATTTGAATGATCAGTCATACTTTAAACGGGTTGGCTCGTTGGAAAGTGTTGGTAAGATAGCTTCTTTCAGAAACTCAGAATTCCATGTATTTAGATTGCTGTGCGTAATGAAATATTTCTGTGGGATGGGATGTGTCCCAAGAACGACTTTCATCCCATACTTCTCAGGAATGAATTCTTGGAAATGTTTGATGTAAGGACATGGCGGATAACCAACTAAAAAACCGGTGGCAAAATGAACATGCGTTACGCCATTCTTTTTCATCTCTTCAGGCACATATTCGATATTCCCTCCCGGACAACCGCCACAGGTTGTAAAGGCAGCTAATTCAACCTCTTTGTTTTGATAAATGGAGAATGCCCCCTCCCGGTTTTGAAAAGCACTGAAGCATTTTCCACCGGAACAACTGCGATATCGGTCGCAGATGATGATCCCTATTTTTATTTTTTTCATGGTCAATCAATTTTTCAATTTCGAATGCGTTAACCGAGGGTTATAAGCCACAAAGGAATTAACCGGTACTGATAGTTCATCGGCGATTACCTCACATTTTACCATTAAGAGGAAATAAACATCTTTAGTTGTTTTGCCCAACAAACCTTCCAAATTACCTTGCCCCTTTGAAATGATTACATCAGCACGGTCGAATACCTCCATAAACTCATCTGAGCAATGTTCCAGAATGGTTGATGGGGCATCGTAACCGTTCGATATTACATCAGCGACCAAATCCATCCCAACATATTTTGCATCATCCAGGGTGGCATCGTTAATAACCGGTGCTCCCCTGACAGCATAAATCAAATTGGGATGCATGATGGTTTCGATGAATAATTTGTCAAAAACAATCTCGCCACAATTGTCACCAAGGTAAAGCACAGTTTTTGCATTCGAAATGGCTTGTTTTAATTGAAGTGAATTGTCAATGGCAAAATTGGAATTCAAAACTTTGTCGATAGTTGCCTGAAGATTAAAATCATTACTGATCCCATAATCAATAATATTTCCGGCGATTGCAAGTCGTAATGCAGTGTCAAAAGAATTGGGCGCTTGATTAACAATTTCTTTCAATTTGGGATACAAGTGCAAAACCAAGTCGTTGCTTTGCTTTTTTGCTTCTTTATAAGGATCAGGATTGTGGCTAAACTGTTTTAAAAGCAAATGCAATTCTCTCGACAGTACCGGTACTGAAAAGCTATCCTTTGCATAGTTGAATAAACCGAACATATTACTGGCAAACCGTTTTTTCTCTTCGGCCTGAAGGTTTCCATTTTCAAGCAAACGTTCAAAAGCCCTGGCAAAACAGAAGAAACAACGATAATCCGGGTCTACTTTATTGTTTTCTTCAATGATTGCAGTCATGCTTTCCATCGTGGTTACAATAGTTGGCACTAAGGCTCAATTTATTGTCAATAAGATCGCCGACCAATTCCCGAGCCGATTTTATAGGTGCACCTACGAAAACATTTATATTTTGCTCATTGAACAAATCAATCGCTTTTTGGCCCATACCTCCGCCAATCACATCGGTTACCCCAAATCCGGCAACCCAGCGAGGGTACAAACCCGGTACATGTTCGGGAGGAGTTATCTCTTTTATATCGGCAATTACTCCATTTACCACATCAACAATTGCAAATTGTTGGCAATGCCCAAAATGGGCACATAAAACTCCGTTTTCCATCGGAATAGCAATTCGTTTGTTCATCTATCTTCCTTTTATTTGTTTATAATTTATAAAGGAGGGTTAATCTTCTCCTCCTAAAAGATTCTAGTTACCACCTCTGAAACGGTGTTGCCGACCCAAGCTTAGACCAACTCCACCATGACCGCGTCCTAGACCTTGGCCGCATCCCATGCCTTTGCCCAATTTTTCAATTGCTTCTGCATCTGTCACTGTTCTGCATTTTCCTAATCCCCGACCTGTTTGAGACCCTTTCTTTTCGGGGCCGGTACCATCCATTTGTGGCATGATTTCTAATTTTAATGGTTCAACATTTTTATAATTTCGCTGATCTTTTTTTCCGGGTCATTTAGTACAACCAGCTGAATTTTAAGACAATCAAATAGTGATTTCACCTTAGCTCCGAACTCACCAGATACTACTTTGATGGCCCCTTTCGATGCTATTACCTGAACGGATGCCGGACCCGCACCTTCAATATTTTCTTTATTAAGGTTAGGAATATACTCTGTGGCTTGAGTTTCGGTGTCGTAAATCACGAAATACGAACAGCGGCCAAAACGGCTGTCTAACGTTGAATCAGGGCTGTTACCGGTTGATGTAATTGCTATTTTCATTTACATGGATTTAATTTTATTTACAATTATGGTTTTTTCTCCTTGGTGATGGTTCATTGTATTGCTCTATTTCTTCTGAACCGCAAAGTGCACAATTCCTTAATTCCTGCTCCTTCTTCGGATGATCGAAGCAACAACTGCAACTGTCACACGAATACCATTCACTGTCAAAATAAACTTTGCCCCCTTCGAAGACTATTGCCGATCCCTGAACGATCGCCTTGGCTATTTTACGCCGGGCACTTTCATATATGCGGGAATAGGTGGGTCTGGAAATCCCCATGATCAGGGAAGCTTCCAATTGACCATTTAGCTCATAATCACTTAACCTAATGGCTTCATATTCTTCGAAATGTAAAACAACCGGATGGTTCCCATCAATTATTCCAACAGGTCTGAATCCCTTGAAGTGCGGGGGATTGTTCATTCTTCGGATCAGTTTTGGCCTCGGCATTATAATGACCATATGTTCATTACAAATATAATGAACATTATATACAATAACTAATTTTTAAATATTTGTTTTCCGCAGATAAAACAATAAATGAAAGCCATAAAAGTCAACTACGAAAAAATGCGCAGAGAAATCGAAACGGCCAATCGTCATCAATTTCGGATTAGCCGTTATTGATTTGTGCCATCCATCGAGGAAAACTCAGTATCGCCTGTCATTGATTTAGCATTTTCTGCTTTTTACTCCACTTCCTACAGAATTATCATGGTATTGTTCGATGTCCTGTGAACCGCAAAGAGAACAGTTTTGGATTTCCTGTTCCTTTTCCAGATGATTAAACCAACAACCACAATGGTTGCAGGTGTACCAGTCACTGTCGAAATATACTTTGCCTCCTTCGAATACGATCGCTTTACCTTCTGCAAATGCCTGGGCAACTTTGCGTCTGGCACTTTCATAAATACGTGTATAGGTAGGTCTTGAGATTCCCATTTTATGAGCCGCCTCCACATGTCTGTCTAATTCATAATCGCTTAAACGGATGGCTTCATATTCTTCATAATTGATAACTACAGGATTGTTTTCTTCTGGCAATCCTATTGGTCTGAATCCCTTAAAGTGCGGGGGATTGTTCATCTTCCGAATTCTCTTTGGTCTAGACATAATTTATGAACAAATGATTAATATATTTATAATGAACATATGCTTATAATTAAATATTTTTTATTACATTTGTTTTGATAAAATCAAGATTCGGAATTTAAGCATTAATTAAAGTTATTCAAAATGAAATCTTCAGTTGTAAAAATGTTTTTAGTGATACCAGTCTTATTTTTCATGGATTGGATTATTATGATTGTTTTTGGCTGTACTTCCTGTTTTTTTGGAGCGGGTAATGTTTTCTACAATACCATATACTATTATTTTGGTATTGTTCTACTGATTCTTACGATTTTGTTTATTACGTACATAATTCTCATTCCATATCTTCATCGCAGACTTCATATTTAACTGCATTCCGGAAGTATGGAATTAATTGCTAATCATGAGGTAGTTTCAATTCTCCGAATAGGGGATCGGGCACCAGGATTTCGAGCTGTAACCTCTCAAAGATCTATTTATTTTCCAAGTGAATTTAGTGGAAAATGGTATGATACACCATGAAGAAAGCAATACCAACACTGTTCGGGCTGTTTTCTTCATTGACCCGGATGCCATGATTCGTGGAATGATGCATTATTACTGAAGTGATGATAAATAATACCGCTATTGTTTTTGATGACATTTTACCTAACATCCCCCTTTAATTTTTGTTGTTTTCGCAACAACGGGTTCCGTGGAGTTTTTAAGTGCCTCTACCAACATTTTCATATCTGTGGCTTCTTTTTTCCTAAAATTGTAAATGTTTACCTCTTTTTTCCCGGCATCAGTACCAGGAGCTTCCAATTCGTAAAACATTTTCTTAAAATTCGCTGGTGATTCGGTTAGCAAGTAGTTCTCTGCTTTACCAATATACTCTGCCATCAAGTAGCCTTTCCTAGCAGCTTGCAAATCGTCCGCATAAAAGTAATTTGCCTTGTGTTTTTGATAGAGAATATTATTCCACTGCCTGTCATTCATTTTGTCGATAGGTATATTGATAGCAAAAGGCAAATGATAAACTTTAAAGGCTTCAGAAGTTCTTACATCAATGATATTGATCCGATAATAATTGTTGACTATCTCATTTGCCAGCTTATCTGCCGGAATTTCTACTGACCCAAGGTTGGCGTGAATGAGAGCCTGATTAACCTTCGACTCCAGTCTTGTTTTTGCATTGGGTAAAAATGCAGTCACCGTCAATAATAAGAATGCAAATCCAACGCCTGCCGAGTAAATAATTACCTTCCTTTGAGGTAATTTAGATTGAATGCCATTCACTCGATTTTCAATCAACCTAGTGAGATAAAAAGAGATAAAGGCAACTGCCGTAAGAAGGAATGCAAACAGAATTTTAGACATCCCCAATTTTTCGTTGATTAATACAGGTCCCCACGCCTCGGCAAGGTATATTTTTTCGAAGAGAGGATACCCCTCTGCAAATGCCAAAACCCCAAGCCCTGAACCAAAGACAAAGGCCAGACCGTCTAGCTTTCCGATCGCAGCGGCACAAACACTGGTTCCTGG
>Ga0209125_1001477_pt1 | contig 21791 bp, 24 predicted proteins | sample BarGraIncub1131A_FD_184503 | JGI IMG/M metagenome (GOLD analysis project Ga0209125, IMG submission 184503) | Arctic peat soil microbial communities from Barrow, Alaska - Barrow Graham LP Incubations 11-31A (SPAdes) (version 2) | ecosystem: Environmental > Terrestrial > Soil > Wetlands > Peat...
AGCGCACGTGCATCGTCATCGTCGAGATCGAATCGGTGAAGGGCAGTCAGGAAATGGGGGTGGTGGTCGATGCGGTCAGCGAGGTGCTGGAAATTGCCCCCGGCGACATCGAGCCGCCGCCGGAATTCGGGGCACAGATCCGCAACGACTTCATCAAGGGCATGGGCAAGATCCACGGCAAGTTCGTCATCGTGCTCGACCTGAACCAGGTTCTGTCGGTCGAAGAGGTCGCGGTGGTCGCTACGATGAGCCGTCTGGAGGCACCGCCGCCCGCTGTCTGAGCCACCCCATATTTCGTCAAGGGTGGCAGGACCTTCCGCCGCGCGAGCTTCCGGCTAACCGAATCGCGGCGCGCCCAGCGAGAAACCCGCTGCGCGCGCCCTAGTCGTTCAAGGCTTGCCCCGAACCAGTGAAGCTTGGGCGTCCCCTGATTTCGTCACGCGGGTCGAACCCGGACAGGAAAAAACGCCGGCTTCGGTCACCATGGCGTCGAGCGGGATGTCGTGCGGTTCGGGGGCGATCGAGTCGACGCGCGCCAGTTCAAAGCCGACGCCGATGGCCAGGAGCGGCAGGCCCTGCGCGCGGAATGCGGCGAGCGTGCGGTCGAAGTAGCCGCCCCCGTAACCAATGCGGTAGCCCCCAGCGTCGAAGGCATTAACCGGCAGAAGCAGGGCTTCGGGCGCCAAAAGATCGCCTGCGGCGGGCGACGGGATGCCGTAGCGGTCGGCGAGGAGCGGCGTTTGCGGCGTCCAGGCGCGGAAAGCGAGCGGCGCGTTGGCGGCCATGACCACTGGCAGTAACGCGCCAAATCCGGCTTGGCCGGCGGCCAGCCAGGCTTCGAGCAGCGGCCGCAGGTCGGGCTCGTTTTTGACTGGCCAGCAAAAACCGACGCGTTGTCCTCCGAGTTGCGGAAAGGCCTCGCGCAAATTCGTGCACAGCACGGCCGACAGGCGCGCCCATTCCGCCGCAGGCAGGGCTAGGCGACGTGCGAGCAGCCTTTGGCGCAGGGCGCGACGTTGCGTAAAAGGCGTTTCAGCGTCGTTTCCGGCACGCATTTCCGGAGTATTTTCGGTGCCCATGTGTTATGCTAAAAGCCAGTGTTTACCGGTGTTCCAGCTTAACATGAAGCTTTGCTGCAAGGTTTTCCTCGTTGTATCCGCCGCCGTCTTGTCCTTGGCACACGCCACCGTCGGTGCGGCACCGGCCGATGAACGTTTTCTCGCCGCGCGCGACGCCTTTCGCCTGGGCGACCGGGCAAAATTCGAACGTATTGCCCCCGATCTGCAGGGGTATGACCTCGAAGCCTATGTCGATTACTGGCGCATTTTGACCGATCTGAGGGATACCGATCCGACGGCGATTCGCGCTTTTTTGTCCGCCAACGAAAATAGCTACGTTGCCGAAAAACTGCGTGGCGACTGGCTCAAACAGCTCGGCAAACGGCAGCAATGGGCCGAATTCGATAGCGAATACCCACGCCTTGCCCAGCCGGATCAGGAGCTGCTTTGCTACGCGCTGCAGAGCCGTCGCGCTCACGGCGACGCCAGTATGCTCGACGACGCGCAGCCACTCTGGTTGACCCTGCTTGAGCCACCGGAACCCTGCTATCCGGTGCTCGAGGCCCTGATTTACGACAAACGCGTGCTGGCCGACGAAGTCTGGACCCGCATTCGTCGCCAGTTCGAGGCGAACAAGCTGGCCGCGGCGCGCTATACCATGAACTACCTCCCGCCGAGCCAGACGCCGGACAAGAAACTGGCGGAAATGGTCGCCGATGCGCCGCTACCCTGGCTGATCCGGCTGCCGGCCAACGTGGCGGAAAACCGTATGAATCGCGAGCTGGCGGCGCTGGCCATCAGCCGCATGGCACGCAACGATCCGCGGGTGGCGGCCGACCAGTTGAGCAGGATCGAGAGCCGCTTGCAGGCGGGCGAAAAGGGCTGGGCGTGGAGCCAGATCGGCTGGCAGGCCGCGCAGCGGCATATGCCGGATGCACTGACGTGGTACCGTCAGGCCGGCGATGCACCGCTGTCCGACGAAGTCGCGCAGTGGAAGGTCCGCGCCGCGCTACGCGTGCAGGACTGGGGAACCGTCCGCTCGACTATCGAAAAGATGCCTGCGGCGCTGGCCGAGCAGCCGGCCTGGACCTACTGGCTGGGGCGCGCCTACCGCGCCGGTGGGCGGCTGGAAGAGGCCAACACGCTGTTCCTGAGGATTGCCGGTCTACCCAACTTCTACGGCAATCTGGCCGATGACGAACTTGGCCGGCCAACCCTGGCACCGCCCAAAGCCCTTGCGCCAACCCGCGAGGAACTGGCGCAGGCCGCTGCCAATCCGGCTGTGCAGCGCGCGCTGGCGCTGTTTCGCCTGAACCTGCGCACAGAGGGCAGCAAGGAGTGGAGTTGGGCGATGCGTACCATGAGCGATCGCGAACTGCTTACCGCGTCGGATATCGCACAGCGCGCCGGCATCTACGACCGCGCCATCGCCGCGGCTGACCGCACGAAGAACGAGCACGACTACTCCTTGCGCTACCTCGCGCCGTTCAGCGATCAGGTGCGTCCGGCGGCGAAGAGCCAGTCGCTCGACGATGCCTGGGTGTATGGCTTGATGCGCCAGGAAAGCCGCTTCATCACCAGCGCCAAGTCGACGGTTGGCGCTTCTGGCCTGATGCAGTTGATGCCGGCCACCGCCAAATGGGTGGCCAGGAAGATCGGCCTCAAGGACTACAACCACGGACAGGTGAACGACACCGACACCAATCTGTTGCTCGGCACGACCTATATGCGGCTCGTGCTGGAGAGCCTCGACAACCACCCGGTGTTGGCTTCCGCCGCCTATAACGCCGGGCCGGGCCGGGCGCGCAAGTGGCGTGCCGACGTCCCGCTGGAGGGCGCCATCTACACCGAGACCATCCCCTTCAGCGAAACGCGCGACTACGTGAAGAAGGTGATGAGCAATTCGGTTTATTACTCAGCATTGTTCGATGGCACGCCGCAGTCGCTCAAGAGACGGCTCGGTACGATCGCCCCGCGTACCGGCGGCGAGGCGAAAGGCGAGGAATTGCCGTAAAATCGTGTTTTTTCCGCTACTTATTCATCGCTAGGGCGCTATGGAACTGAAGAACGTACTGTTGATCGGCGGTAGTGGTTTTGTCGGCGGCTGGATTGCCAGCCGTCTTTCCGAACGCGGCATTCGCGTCACGATTCCGACGCGTCGTCGGGAAAATACCAAGCCGCTGATCGTCTTGCCGATGGTCGATATGGTGGAGGCCGACGTCAATGATCCGCAGCAGCTGGCTGCGTTGATGCAGAATCAAGACGCGATAATCAATCTGGCCGGCATCCTGCACGACCACGATTCGCACCAGCCTTACGGCAAGGGCTTTGCCGCTGCCCACGTCGAACTGCCAAGAAGAATCATTGCCGCCATGCGGCAGTGCGGGGTGCGGCGTCTTGTGCACATGAGCGCGCTCAACGCCGCGATCGATGCGCCGTCCGAATATCTGCGCTCGAAGGGCGAGGGCGAAGCCGTGGTGCTCGCCGCCACCGGCGAGCTCGATATCACCGTCTTTCGTCCCTCGGTTATCTTCGGGCCGGGCGATGCCTTCCTGAACCTCTTCGCTAAACTGCTCAAGCGCTTCCCTGTCTTCCCCCTCGGCATGGGCGCGGCGCGCTTCCAGCCGGTCTATGTCGGCGACGTGGCCGAGGCCTTCGCCGGCTGTCTGGACGAACGCGCCGCCTTTGGTCAGCGCTACGATCTATGCGGGCCGAAGACCTATACCTTGCGTGATCTGGTCGAATATACCGGCGAGCTGACCGGCCGACGGCGTCCAGTGATCGACCTCGGTGACGGCGGGCTGGCCTACCTGCAGGCCGGCTTGCTGTGGCTGCTACCGAACCCGCCGATGTCGCCGGACAACCTGCGCTCGATGCAAGTCGATAGCGTCACCGACGGCGCCCACAACTATCCGGGATGGAATCCGGCACGCCTCGAAGCGGTGGTGCCGTCCTACCTAACCACCATCAAGCCCCGGGCGCGTCTCGACGGCTATCGTCATCGTGCTGGCCGGTGAGCACGCAAGGTCGCGTCATGCTCAAACTGGTCGTTGGTGATCGCAATTTTTCGTCGTGGTCCTTGCGGCCTTGGCTGGCCGCCAAACAGGCCGGCCTGCCGTTCGACGAAGTGACGGTACGGCTGCGCGCAGCCGACGCCAAAGCCGCGATTCTCAAGTATTCGCCTTCGGGCAAGGTGCCCTGTCTGATCGATGGCACGACGCTGGTCTGGGATTCGCTGGCCATCTGCGAATATCTCGCCGAACTGGCCCCAGCGTTGTGGCCGACCGACCGTGCGGCGCGTGCTGAGGCGCGTTCGGTGAGCGCCGAAATGCACGCCGGCTTTACCGCGCTGCGTCAGAACATGGGGATGGAAATTCGCGCGGCGAGGCCCGGCGAGGGACACAGTCCTGAGGTCGACGTCGACATCGCGCGCATCGTCGCCATCTGGGAAAGTTGTCGCCAGCGGTTTGCGGCGGGCGGGCCTTTCCTGTTCGGCGCCTTCTCGATCGCCGACGCCATGTACGCGCCGGTCGTCTGGCGCTTTCAGACCTACGCGGTCGCCCTGCCACCCGCGACACAGGCGTGGACCAAGGCGATGCTGGCGCTGCCGGCGATGCGCGAATGGCAGGCTGGTGCGCTGGCCGAAGCCGGCTAGGTCGCGGATCATGCAAATTTTCACCGTCGGCGGGGCCGTGCGCGACGAGCTGCTCGGCTTGCCCGTGCAGGACCGCGATTATGTGGTCGTCGGCACCTCGCCCGAGGCCATGCTGGCGCGTGGCTTCAAGCCGGTCGGCAAGGATTTTCCGGTCTTCCTGCATCCGCAAACGCACGAGGAATATGCGCTGGCGCGGACCGAACGCAAGACCGGTCCCGGTTACAAGGGCTTTGCCTTTCACGCGGACCCGCAGGTCTCGCTGGAGGACGATCTGGCCCGTCGTGATCTCACCATCAACGCCATCGCGCGCGCTGAGGACGGTGCGCTGATCGACCCCTACCAGGGCGTCGCCGATCTTTCGGCGCGCCTGCTGCGTCACGTCGGGCCCGCGTTCGTCGAAGACCCGGTGCGCATCCTGCGCGTCGCCCGTTTTGCCGCCCGCTTTACCGACTTTTCGGTGGCGCCGGCCACCGTGGCGCTGATGCGCGAGATGGTCGGCAGCGGCGAAGTCGATCATCTGGTCGCCGAGCGCGTCTGGCAGGAGTTCGCCAAGGGCTTGATGGAAGCACGGCCATCGCGCATGTTCGAGGTGTTGCGCGAATGCGGCGCGCTGGTCCGCCTACTGCCCGAACTCGACGCCCTGTTCGGCGTGCCGCAACGCGCCGATTACCACCCGGAAATCGATACCGGCGTGCATGTGCTGATGGCCCTCGACGAGGCGGCGCAACGGGATCTCGCCCTGCCGGTCCGCTTTGCCACGCTGTTGCACGATCTGGGTAAAGGCCGCACGCCGGCCGCCGATCTGCCGCGTCATCCAGGGCACGAAGCGCACAGCGTCACGCTGGCCGCCGACGTGTGCGCTCGCCTCAAGGCGCCGGTAGACTGTCGCGATCTGGCCCTGCTGACCGCGCGTTATCACAGCGATATCCATCGCGGCCCCGGCCTGCGTGCCGCGACGCTCGTCCGCTTGCTGGAAAATACCGACGCGTTGCGCCGGCCGCAACGCTTCGAACAACTGCTCGCCGCCTGCGCCTGCGATTTTCACGGCCGCCTCGGCTGGGCGGAAAAGGACTACCCGGCACCGACGCTGTTCATGCAGGCGCTGGCCGCCGTGCGTGGCGTGGATGCGGCGATGATCGTGCGCGGCTGCACCGACGCCACGCAGATCCCGGTGCGCTTGCACGAGGCACGGGTGGCGGCGGTGAAGAGAGCTCTGGCACTGAGCGACTGAGCGGGAACAGTCGGCGGGTCAGAAAAGCCGTGTCAGCAGGGTCAAGAGTAGTGACAGCAGCAGGATCGACGTAAACGGAAAGCGGTATTCCCGGCCTTTGTAGCGGCAGGCGAGGTCACCGGGTAGGCGTCCGAGACGCAGATGACGCGACAACTGCGGCGCGCACGCGCCAAGTACAAGAACGGCGAGCGCCAAGGCCAGCATCCACTTCAGCATGGGTTCTTGCGCCGGCGCGTCATCAGACCGCGCGCAGTGGCGTGGGTGCAACGAGGTGGGCGGAAAGGCTTGGAAACATGGCAGTATTGGTTGCGGAGTCTGCGGGACACGGAACAGGCTCCCATTTAATCACGTAACATCACCCACCCGAAGACGGAGCACGATGATTACTCTCTACACGTGGGGTACCCCCAATGGCCGCAAGGTTTCGATCATGCTGGAAGAGTGCGGCCTGCCGTACCGCGTCAAGCCGATCGATATCACGCGTGGCGATCAGCTTTACCCGGAATTCGTTGCGCTGAACCCAAACGCCAAGATTCCGGTTCTCGTCGATGAGGACGGTCCGGATGGTCAGCCGATCACCCTGTTCGAGTCAGGTGCCATTCTCGTCTACCTGGCCGGCAAGACCGGCCAGCTGTTGCCGGCGAGCGAACGCGGCAAGTACGATGCCTTGCAGTGGTTGATGTTCCAGATGGGCGGCGTCGGCCCGATGTTCGGTCAGGCGCATCATTTCCTGCGCTTTGCCACTGAGTGGGTGCCCTACGCCATCAAGCGCTATTCGGGCGAAACGGCGCGCCTTTACGGCGTGCTCGACCGGCGTCTCGACGAGGCGGAGTATCTGGCCGATGAATACTCGATCGCCGATATCGCGACTTTTCCCTGGGTGGCGCGCTACGAATGGCAAAAGGTCGATCTGGCCGACTATCCGAACGTGCAGCGCTGGTATCAGGCCATCGCCGCGCGGCCGGCGGTGCAGCGGGGCATGGTCGTCCCGGGGGTCGTCGCATGATCAAGCGTCAGGTGGAAGGCCTCGAAGTGCTCTCCTGCGCGCCGCGCGGCAAGGGCGTCAAGAACCCGCAGGCGACGCCGCTGCTTTTTGTGCATGGCGCATTCGCCGGGGCGTGGGTGTGGGACGACCATTTCCTGCCCTATTTTGCCGAGCAGGGCTATCACGCCCATGCGCTTTCGGTGCGCGGGCATGGCGAAAGTTACGGGCACGAACACCTCGACGCGTTCAGCGTTCACGATTTCGTCGACGATCTGGTTACCGTGATTGACGACCTTGGCACGGCGCCGATCCTGATCGGCCATTCGATGGGCGGTTTCATCGTCCAGAAATATCTCGAGCGTCATACTGTGCCGGCCGCCGTGCTAATGTGCTCGGTGCCGCCACAGGGGCTGATCGCCGCGCAGTTCTCGATGCTTTTCCAGAAGCCCGGCTTGATGATGGAGCTCAATCGCCTCCTCGGCGGCGAGGATGTGCCGCTTGAAGTCTTGCGTGAGGCGCTGTTTGCCGAGGATATTCCGCAGGCGACGCTCGAACGCTATTACCGGAAGATGCAGCAGGAATCGCAGCGCGCAATCTGGGATATGTCGATGTTCAACCTGCCGCTGCTCGACCGCATGCACCGGCCGCCCATGCTGGTCCTTGGCGCCGAGCACGACGCGTTGATGCCGGCCTTTCTGGTGCAGACGACGGCGCAGACCTATGGCGTTCCATGCAAGATTTTTCGCGGCCTCGGCCACGGTGTGATGCTGGAAAGGGACTGGCTGCACGTCGCCGAAACCGTGCGCGACTGGCTCGCCGAACAGGCAAGTTAAGGGCGCTACCGCCGTCCAAGCGACGGGCGTCGCGTCGCGGTCAGGCGAACGTATTGACGCTATTGCCCAGATTGGGCGGGTTGCTGCTCGGTGGTACGGGCAACGCTTGCAGCAATTGCAAGGCACTCTGCCCGGCCATTTCGTTGGCCTTCTTCAAGACGGCGATGGCAACGGCGTCGCCAGTACCGGCCTGATTGACGAGCGTGGCCGTAACGCCGCCAAGGCTGGTGATGTCCATGCTGAACTCCCAAAGACTACATGCTCATTATCGGCCTGAAGTCGAAAAAACTAAAGTGCGCTCAACCTTTGTCGAGTTGGGCCGTTAACTTATTTGCCACCTACACAAACCGGCTGGAGGAAAGCAAAATGATCATCGTCATGGAAATGAGTAGCGGCAGGACGTGCGGCGAAGTATTCAGTTGCGACGGTGAGGCCTGCGACGAGCGGCTGACCGCCGGCGGGCCGGGTGTACCCCGTATCGAGGCACGGCTCGAGGAGGTGGTTGCCTCAGCGCAGACGGATATGTCTGGCTTTAGGGCAAGCCTTTACGCGACCTGGCCAGCGGAGTGATTCGTTGCGGCGCGTGTTGTTGGTCGTATCGGCCAGTCGCTCTGGCGAGCCGGTCAGACCGGCTGCATCGTCTTCCGCCTACTGGGCGCGGACCGCGTCGCCATTGAGTCCTCGGTCCGGGAGGTAGAACTTGGACAGCCGCTGCGACGGCCGGCGCAGGCGACCGGCGCTGCCGATGTCTTGCGCGATGCTGGCCGTGGCATACACGAGAGTATAGAACGGGAAAGCCATGGCGAGCGGCGGCAATAGGCGAATCATCGGGGGTAGTGCAAGCAGTGCGTCAATTCGGCGCGTATTGAGAGTGCGCCAGAATGACAGGATTCTTAGGGGCCGGGTAGCGACGGACTAGAGGGTCGCGCTGCGGTCGCCGCGCAGGAAACCAAGCAGAGGCTCGGCGATGCCTTTGCCAAGTGCGATGACCTTGAACAATTCGCCCATTTCCGCCGGAGAGATCAACTTTTGTGCCGCGTTGGCGAGCGGCAGATAGCGCGCCGGATCGTCGGCCGGCGTACGTGCCATCACCTCGGTCAGTCCGCAGTTGAAGAGGAAGGTCGCTTGCGTCGTATAGCCGAGCAAGTCGAGCCCAGCCGCACAGCCGGCCTCGACGATGGCCGTGAAATCGACGTGCGCCGTGATGTCCTGCAGCCCTGGCAGGTAAAAGGGCTCGCCGTGCGCATAATGGCGGTAGTGGCACATCAGGGTACCGGCGTCGCGCTGCGGGTGGTAATACTCACGGCGCGGAAAGCCGTAGTCGATCAGGAGTAGGGCGCCACGGCCCAGAATGCCCGCCCACGCGCTCACCCAGGCCGGCGCCGCGAGGCAGATTTCGCTCAAGTAGCCGGGCGGTATCGCGTACTCGGCGGCTAGTGCTTCGGCGCGTTCGAGCAGGCGCCCGTGCGCCGGGCGATCGATCCAGACGAACTGCTCATCCTGCCATGCCACGCCACGCTCGCAAATTCCCTCGCTGCGCCAGGCGATGAGGTGCACCGGCATCGCATCGAGCAGTTCGTTGGCCAGCACCAGGCCGTCGAAACGCACCGGCAGCCGGTCGAGCCAAGCGACGCGATCGACAAGATGCGCTGCCCGTTCGGCAATCGTCGCGTGCTGCCGGGCGCGTAGCTCGCCGGAGAGGTCGAGGATGGCGTAGCGCTCGGGGAGGGCACCGCGCCGTTCGAGTTCGAGGAGTAGATCGGCGGCCAGCCGTCCCGAGCCGGCGCCGACCTCGATCACTTGCGGGGCGCTCAGTGCGAGGATTTGCGCGGCCTGCGCGCCAAGCGTCTGGGAAAAAGCCGAGGACAGCTCCGGCGCGGTGACAAAATCGCCGGCGGCGCCGAATTTGCGCGCGCCGCCTGAGTAGTAGCCCATACCCGGCGCGTAGAGCGCCAAGTCCATGAAGCGGTCGAAGCCGACCCAGCCACCGGCTTTGCCCACTTCGGCCACCAGGCGGTGGGTGAGCGCGACGCTGTAGGCGAGCGCTTCAGCATCGGGGGTGGGCAAGGTCATCGAGGTCAGTTCGGGCGGGTCAGCGAAGCGCGCATGATGCGCGATGGCGTCTCGCTTGGCAATTGCGCGGTGCCGGGCTAGTGCATCATGCGGCGAGTGATGGTCACGGCGAGGAAAATTTCGCGCAGGAAGACAATTAGCGCGCTGATGAAGGCGAGCATCGCCAGGACGAACAGCCCGCCGATGAATTTCGTTAGACCGTTGGCCAGGAAGGCGTCGAGGAAGGCAAAGATAATCAGCAGCGCGACGAATAGCGCGCAAAAGACCTGACAGGTGATCGCCAGATAGATCAGCCGCAAGCGCCGACCAAGCGTTTTGAGTTCGGTCTGGATCAGGGGCTGCTCTTCCGCACCCGGCTGGAGCAGCCGCGTTTCCAGGATACGGATGCGATCGACGATGCGCGTCAGGCGGTTGGCCAACACACCGATAATGGTTCCCACCGCGGTGAGCAGGAAGACCGGCGCGACCGCCAACTGGATGATGTGGGTGATGTCGGTGGTGTTGAGCAGAGGAAACATGGGGTTCCGGTTTTGGAAAGTTGCACTAAGCCTGTGGGCTTCAGACGGTCAGGCGTCGATATCGGGGCGATTTTGCCCCGATTCGTCGCGCGCGAAGCTGATCTGGCCGTAGAGCTCGGGATACTTCATCGCGATCCAGTATTCGGCCTCTGCCTCGGCACGCTCCCAAGTGGCGGCGCGCAGCGGGATGGGGTTGCTGCCGCCATCTTCCTTGGGCCATTCGAGGGCGAAGCTCTGCACGCCGCCACGTTCCTGGCGGCGGATCGTGCGTGTCCAGCGCGGCGGCTCGCGCCGTAGTTCAGCGCTGAAGGCATCGCGCTGCAGACGGTAAAGCGGGCCTTTGCCCTGGTACTGGACGAGGTATTCGCGATCCTTGGCCACTTCTTCGACAATGTGCCAGTCGGCGCAGGTTTCGATGCTGACGGCGAGCGGCAGCCCCTGTTCGTCGCGCACGATGTCGGAGTCGACGGTATGAGTTTCGCCGAGGCTTTCGACCAGTGCGTGCCAGGGCAGCCCGTGGTGTTTCGGCGGAGGAAAGGGAAGCGGGCGCTTGCCTTGGCGAATGCGGGCGAAGAGGGTGGACTTGAGTACGTCCTCGACTTCGATGGACGGAAAGGTTGAGCGCGGCCGCGCGGGAAAGCTGCCGGCGCCCATGTAGCCGACGTTCCAGAGCGTCTTCAGCCACTCGGCGGTGTCGAGCGCAATTTGCGCGATTTGCTGCTCGAACTCGGCTTGTGGGCTCGCCTGGTCGTCCGGCACACTGAGCAACTCGGCTTCGTGCAGGCGGGCGCGCATGGCTTCGCGCAGCAGGCGGCCGACCCACTCGGCGTCGGCCGGCGGCAAGCGCTCGACGCGGTCGGCAAAGTTCATTAGTTCGTCCGCATCGAGCGGTGCGTCGTCGTCGGGTGAGGTCGGGTCGTTCGGCATACGGTCGGGTTCTCGGTGAGTGGGTGCGGCGGACTATGCCGTGGTAATCGAAGCATCTTCCCATTGTGATAATTTACGCGAGCCAACAACGACTGGCTAGCCCTGGCGGCCGGCGTTCGGCAGGGTAATCCGTTAAAATCTCTCTCCTTGGGTGGGCTCTGCAGGATTTCTGGAGTTTAACGTGATCGGCAAGACAGTATTGGTGACTGGGGCGGCAAAGCGGGTCGGCAGCGCGATCGTGCGCGAGCTGCACGCGGCCGGCGCCAATGTCGTGTTGCACTATCGCCACTCGGCTGCCGTTGCCGAGGCGCTGGCCGCCGAATTCAATGCCATGCGTCCCGCATCGGCCGCCTGCCTGCAGGCCGATCTGCTCGACTGTGAAGCCTTGCCGCGCCTCGTCGCTGATACCCTGGCCTGCTTTGGTCGGCTCGACGCGTTGGTTAACAATGCCTCGAGTTTCTTTGCTACGCCACTTGGCGAGATTGATCTGGCGGCGTGGGACGACCTGATCGGCAGCAACCTCAAAGCGCCGCTCTTCCTGACGCAGGCCGCCGCGCCGCATCTGCGGGCAGCGCGCGGCGCAGTGGTCAACATCACCGACATTCACGCCGAACGCCCGCTCGCCGGCTATCCTTTGTATTGCGCGGCCAAGGCCGGGCTGCTCGGACTGACGCGTGCGCTGGCCATCGAGCTGGCGCCCGAGGTGCGGGTCAACGCGGTGGCGCCAGGGCCGATCCTATGGCCGGACGACGCGGCCTTCGACGCCGCCGCGCGGGACGAAATCGTTGCCCACACCCTACTGCAGCGCGCCGGTAGTCCGGAGGATATCGCGCGCACCGTGCGCTTCCTGCTTGGCGACGCGACCTATGTCACCGGGCAGGTGATCAACGTCGACGGCGGCCGCACGGCGCACCTGTAATCCGTCATCTTCCTTAGAGACTTTTCGTGGAACCCTCAAAAACCCTGCTACGCCTGAAAAGACTACTTGAGAGCAAGGTTGGCAAGGCCATTGCCGACTACAACATGATCGAGCACGGCGATACCGTGCTGGTCTGCATTTCCGGTGGCAAGGATTCGTACACGCTGCTGTCGACGCTAATGGCGCTGCGTCAGCGTGCACCGGTCGATTTTCGCCTGATTGCGATGAATCTCGACCAGAAGCAGCCCGGTTTTCCGGCCGAGGTGCTGCCGGCTTATCTGGCCAAGCTTGGCGTCGAATACCGTATCGTCGAGCAGGACACCTACGCCATCGTCAAGGAGAAGATCCCGGAGGGCAAGACCACCTGCTCGCTGTGTTCGCGCCTGCGCCGTGGCGTCATCTACCGCACAGCCAAGGAGCTGGGCGCCAACAAGATCGCGCTTGGCCACCACCGCGACGATATGGTCCATACCTTGTTCCTCAACCTGTTTTTCGGCGGCAAGCTAAAAGCTATGCCGCCCAAACTGGTCACCGACGACGGCGCGCACGTCGTCATCCGCCCGCTCGCCTATTGTTCCGAAGCCGATATCGCCCGCTTCGCGCGTGGCATGGAATATCCGATCATCCCGTGCAACCTGTGTGGTTCGCAGACCAACCTGCAGCGGCAGAAGATCCGCGAGATGATGGCCGATTGGGATCGCCGCTATCCGGGGCGTACTGAGGCGGTGTTCTCGGCGCTGCAGAACGTCGTGCCTTCGCATCTGGCCGACCAGGCCTTGTTCGATTTCAAAGGGCTGCACGTCGGCGGCGAACTGGCGGCACCGGGCGGCGGCGATACGGTATTCGACGCGCCGCAATTCGGCGAAGAGCTGTCGTTTCCCGCCGATTTTCCTCTTCCCGTAACGAGCGCTTGAGGCAGAAGAACAGCGCATTTGTTATGATGGAGCGATTGCCGCTTGGCATTGATCCGCCCATGAGCAGCTGGGTGAAAAATGACTCGTTTTCGGTACCCGACAGAAACCCACAACACTGGGAGTAGGCGTATGAATGCAAGTGAAAGGACGCTGGTCGTGCTGTTTGCCAACGTTTCGGGGAGTGCGCGCCTATACGAGAAACTTGGCGACACCGAGGCGCTGTATGCGGTCGAGCGTTGCTTCAAGCGCATGGAGCGCGCTATCGGTGGCTTTCGCGGCCGTCTTGTGAAGCACGTTGGCGACGAAGTAATGGCGGTTTTCGAGTCGGCCGACGATGCCTTTCAGGCGGCCACCGAAATGCAGCAGCGGGTCACCGCTCTGCCACCGGTTTCGGGGCTGAAGCTGGCGATTCGTGTCGGTTTTCATCGCGGTTCGGTGAGCGAAGAGGGCGACGACGTGTTCGGCGCTAGTGTCGATACGGCGGCGCGCCTGGCCGGCTTGGCTACGGCCGGCCAGGTATTGATCAGCCAACAGACGCAGGCGAATTTGACGCCCCTCCTGTGTTTGTCGACCCGCGAGCTCGGACCGATGTCGGTGAAGGGAAATGCCGAGGAATGGCACGTCGTCGAGGTAATCTGGCAGGAGCCGGAAGAGCTACCGGTGAAGGAGGCGAGCCTCGTCCCGTCGGCGTCAGCTGAAGGCAACCCAAGTGTGCGCTTGTGCGTTCGCTACGGCGCTGACGTTATCGTGCTCGATGACAAGAAGGCTTCGCTGAGCATGGGGCGCGATGCGAACTGCGACCTGACCGTGCATGATCGCCGGGCCTCGCGCAATCACGCCAGGATAGAGCGCCGGGGCGACACGTTCGTGCTCAGCGATCAAAGTACCAACGGCACCTTCGTGGCGTTTCTAGGGAAGCCGGAGTTTTTCCTGCGGCGCAAGGAAGTTGTCCTGCACGGCAGTGGCACAATCTGTGTCGCTGCCTCGGCGAGTAGCCCGGATGCCGACATCGCCGAATTCGAGCACCTATGAACCTCACCACCTAAACGCCGACTGGCACTGTCGCTATAGGAGGTGTTTCTTGCATCCCTCAGGAAGGGTGGGTAAGCCCGGCGATATGGCCATCACCTATATGTCGTCGTCGAGCATGGTCTGCTGCTGCCGGTTGATGAACTCCCCCATGCTGTCAATGCCGCGCAATTGCAGGATGGTGTTGCGCACGGCGGCTTCGAGCAGGACCGCCAGATTGCGCCCGGCAGCGACCGGAACGACCACTTTGCGCACCGGAATGCCGAGGACTTCCTGGGTCTGGGCGTCGAGCGGCAGGCGCGGGGCGTCGGCACCGGCCACCGGCCTTTGCAGGTGGACGATCAGCTTGAGCTTCATCTTCCGGCGCGAAGCAGTTTCGCCAAAGATGGTGCGGATGTTAAGCAGGCCCAGGCCGCGTACTTCAAGGTAGTCGCGCAACATGCCGGGGCAGCGTCCCTCGATGGTGGTCGGCGCGATACGCGCCAGTTCGACCACGTCGTCGGCAACCAGACCATGACCGCGGGAAATCAGTTCAAGTGCCAGTTCGCTCTTACCGACGCCGGAATCACCCGTGATCAACACGCCCATGCCAAAGACGTCCATGAACACGCCGTGTACCGAAGCGGTGTCGGCGAGGCGGCGGGAGAGATAGATGCGCAGTAGGTCGATAACCGCCGAGCAGGGCTTCGCACTGACGAAGAGCGGGGTCTGCGTCGCTTCGCAGGATTCCTGAATCTGCGGCGAGGCTTCGAGCGCATCGGCGACGATCAAGGCCGGGGGTCTGGCGGCCATCAGATCGCCGATTTGCTGGCGCACGCGTTCTGGATTAACGCGTTGCATCCAGGTGTATTCGGCCTTGCCGATGACCTGCAAGCGTTCCGGGTGAATCAGGTTGAGGTGGCCGACGACGTCGGCGCCGTAATTGCCCTGATCCTTGAGTTCGATCTGGCGGTCCAGCCCGACTGCGGCAACCCAGGATAGCGCCAGCTTTTCACGATGATCGTCGTAGAGCTGGACGACACTGAAGCGGCGCGGGGTGTTCATGTTCAGCCAGCAAAGAGCCGGTGGATGGTGTCTGCGTCGGGCGCGGCGCTGAGCGCGTCGCGACAGGAACGATCCGAGAAACGCTGGGCAAGTTCGGAGAGGATCTGCAGGTGTAGCTCGGTCGCCTGTTCGGGCACGAGCAAGACGAAAAGCAGGGTAACCGGTTTGCCGTCCGGTGAGTCGAACGGTACTGGCGCCGCGAGGCGCAGGAAGGCGCCGGTCGCTTCCTTCAGGCCTTTGATGCGGCCGTGTGGAATGGCGATGCCTTGACCGAGACCGGTCGAGCCGAGTTTCTCGCGGGCGAAAAGACTTTCGAACACCATGCTACGGGCGATACCCTGATTGTTTTCGAAAAGCAGTCCGACCTGTTCAAAGACGCGTTTCTTGCTGCTTGCGTCGAGCTTCAGGACGATATTTTCGAGGGGCAGTAGTTTGGTGATTTGGCTCATGCGAGGCGGAAACCGAAAACAGCGGACAGGAGGGGCGTGTCGGACAGGGCCGGCGTGGACGGAGGGACTGGCGGCCAGCCAACCCCTCGCAGCGCTGTCAGTCGGCAGCGACGATATGGTCGCCGATCGTGTCGCCGCGGTGATGGTCCTGCAGCTTTTGCTTGTACTTCTGGACCTGACGCTCGAGCTTGTCGACCAGGATGTCCACGGCAGCATAGAGATCTTCGTCGATCGCTTCGACGAAAACGTCCTTGCCAGAGAGGTGAACGGTAACCTCGGCCTTTTGCTTCAGCTTCTCCACAGACAGAATCACAACCACGTCAATGACGTTATCGAAGTGACGGGTAACTCGCTCAAGCTTGCCATTGACGTATTCGCGAATGGCCGGTGTGACCTCGATGTGGTGTCCACTGATCTTCAGGTTCATGGTGTGGCTCCTTTTTAAATGGACTTGCGTAAGTTGACCGGCGAGATATTGAGCGCTTCACGGTATTTTGCAATCGTTCGCCGTGCGACGACAATCCCTTGTTGGCCAAGAACTTCGGATATCTGACTATCCGAAAGGGGTTTCTTCGGATCTTCGGAACCGATCAGCTGCTTGATCAGCGCGCGGATCGCGGTTGCCGAGCACGCCCCACCGGTTTCGGTGGCAACGTGGCTGCCGAAAAAATATTTCAGTTCAAAAATACCGCGCGGCGTTGCCATGTACTTCTGGGTGGTGACGCGCGAGATGGTCGATTCGTGCAGGCCCAGGATATCGGCGATTTCGCGCAAAACCAGTGGCCGCATGGCGACCTCTCCGTGGTCAAAAAACTGGCGTTGGCGGTCGACGACGGCCTGCGCCACGCGCAGGATGGTATCGAAGCGCTGCTGGACGTTCTTGATTAGCCAACGCGCCTCCTGCAGTTGGCCGGCGAGACCGGAACCGCGCTGCTTGGAGAGTATCTGGGCGTACAAGCGGTTGATGCGCAGGCGCGGGTAAGCGTCGGAGTTGACGTTGACCGTCCAGACGCCACGCAGCTTGCGGACGACCACGTCAGGCGTGATGTAGCGGGCGTCGAGCGCGGCGTATTGCGCGCCAGGCCGCGGATTGAGGCTGCGGATCAGAGTTTGTGCGGCGCGCAGCGCGTCGTCGTCGCACCCGGTGTGCTTCTTGAGCTTGGTGAAGTCGCGCCCGGCGAGCAGCTCAAGATGGTTGCGCACGATCTTTAGCGCCAGAATCTGCGTGGCGTCGCCGGGCAGAACTTCCAGTTGCAGTGCCAGGCATTCTTGCGCGTTGCGTGCGCCGACTCCGGTCGGGTCGAAATGCTGCAGGTGACGGAGGGCGATCTGCAGCTCCTCCGGTTCAATTTCAAGTTCGGGGGGCAGGACTTCGGCCAGTTCGTCGAGCGACTGGGTCAGGTAGCCATCGTCGTCGAGCGCCTCGATCAGGCAGCGCACCAGCGTCCGGTCGCGCTCGGGAATACTCATCAGACCGAGCTGCCAAGTGAGGTGTTCGCGTAGCGAGGTAGTGGCCGCTTGGACGTCCTGATATTCGTTGTCGTCGTCGTCGAAAGAGCCTGATGCAGTCGGATAGGCACTTTCCTCGCCGAGCCAGCTCTCGTCGTCAGCCGTCGAGGGCTCGGCGGGTTCGGGCTCCGTTTTTTCCGGCGTGGCTGTTTCCCCTTCCTGGCTTCCCGTCGGCGGCAAGGGCGGCGCGTATTCTTCTTCCTCGCGCTCGAGCAGCGGGTTCTCAACCAGATATTTTTCCAGCTCTTGCTCGAGCTCCAGCGTCGACAGCTGCAGTAGCCGGATCGACTGCTGCAGTTGGGGCGTCAACGCGAGGTGCTGCGAGAGCTTGAGTTGGAGGGATGGTTTCATGTACGGAGCCGGATTGGCCACCGGTTGGGGAGAGAGAGGGAGTTGCCCGTATTATTCTGTGTTTCCGTCTGCGTGGCTGGTAGGGTCAAAGGCGGAAATTCTCGCCCAGATATACTTTCCGGACGCTTTCATTATAAATGATTTCGTCGGGCCGACCAGAGGCGAGCACTCCCCCCTCGTTGATGATGTAAGCGTGGTCGCAAATGCCCAGCGTTTCGCGAACGTTGTGGTCGGTAATCAGCACGCCGATATTGCGTTCTTTGAGGAAGCGAATGATCTTCTGAATCTCCAGTACGGCAATCGGGTCGACGCCGGCGAAGGGTTCGTCGAGCAGGATGAAACGCGGTTCGGTGGCCAGTGCCCGGGCGATTTCAACGCGCCGCCGTTCGCCGCCGGAGAGCGAGGCGGCCGGGCTATTGCGGATATGGCCGATATGCAGCTCGTCAAGCAGGCTGTCGAGGCGTCTCTGGATTTCTCCGACGGGGAGCTTGCGCAGTTCGAGTACTGCCTGGATGTTTTCGCTGACGGTCAGCTTGCGAAACACCGAGGCTTCCTGAGGCAAGTACGAAACACCGAGTTGCGCGCGCTGGTGGATCGGCAGGTGGGTGAGCTTGGTGTCGTCGAGGTGAACATCGCCACCGTCGCAGGCGACGAGTCCGACAACCATATAGAAGCACGTGGTCTTGCCAGCGCCGTTGGGGCCGAGCAGGCCGACGACTTCACCGCTGCCGACCTCGAAGGAGACATCGTGCACCACGGTGCGCGTCTTGTAGCGCTTCTTCAGGTTGTGCGCCGAGAGGGTGCTCTTGGTTTCGGACATCGTTCAATCGTCTTCAAAGTCGCCGCGCAAGACGCGTCGAATGGTTTCGCTCGAAAAGCCACGGCTCATCAGGAAGCGCATCTGGCGGGCGCGCCCGGAGGCCTCGACGGCGGGCTGGTCGCCAAATTTTCGTTGCCAGACCTGGCGTGCCCGGCTGAGCTCGTCTTCTCCTGAGGCCAGTGCGGCACTGACCAGGTCTTCGGCAATACCCTGCGTGCGTAGCTCATGTGCCAGACGGGCATTGCCGAAACGCGCGCCGCGCGCGTTCATGCGCATTTCGGCATACCGCTCGTCGGACAGCAGGTGCCGCGCCGTCAGCTCGTCGAGCAAGGCGTCGAGTTGCTCGGCCGACTCAGCGTGCGGCGCGAGCTTGCGCGACAGTTCAACCCGCGCATGCTCGCGCCGCGCCAACAGGCGCAAGGCCCGCTCGCGCAGCGTGTCGTTCATGGCGCCATCTACTCGGCCGCCGCCTTGAGGAGAGCACCCGGCGAGGGGACGTTCACCGCAGCGCGGATCTTGCCTTCGATTTCGGCAGCAATCAGCGGGTTGGCTTTGAGGTACTCGCGGGCGTTGTCCTTGCCCTGGCCGATCTTTTCGCCGTTGTAGGCATACCAGGAGCCAGACTTCTCGACCAGCTTATGCACCACGCCGAGTTCGATGATCTCGCCTTCGCGCGAGGTGCCTTCACCGTAAAGGATGTCGAAGATCGCTTCGCGGAAGGGCGGCGCGACCTTGTTCTTCACGACCTTGACGCGCGTTTCGTTGCCGACTACTTCGTCGCCCTTCTTGATCCCGCCAATGCGCCGGATATCGAGTCGCACCGACGCGTAAAACTTCAGCGCATTGCCGCCGGTAGTGGTTTCCGGGCTGCCGAACATGACACCGATCTTCATCCGGATCTGGTTGATGAAGATCACCAGTGTATTCGTCCGGTTGATATTGGCCGTCAGCTTGCGCAGGGCCTGGCTCATCAGACGGGCCTGCAGGCCGGGTAGCGAGTCGCCCATTTCGCCTTCAATTTCGGCTTTCGGCACCAGCGCCGCGACCGAGTCGATGACGACCACGTCGACACTTGCCGAGCGAACTAGCATATCGGCGATTTCCAGCGCCTGCTCGCCGGTATCCGGTTGCGAGATGAGAAGTTCGTCAAGATTGACGCCGAGCTTCTGCGCGTAGGTTGGATCGAGGGCGTGTTCGGCGTCAATAAAGGCTGCTGTGCCACCAAGTTTTTGCATCTCGGCGATGACTTGTAGCGTTAGCGTCGTTTTGCCGGAAGACTCCGGACCGTAGATCTCGACGACCCGGCCGCGAGGCAGGCCGCCGATGCCGAGCGCAATGTCGAGGCCGAGCGAGCCGGTGGACACGACCTGAATGTCGTTGACGACGCTGCCGTCGCCCATCTTCATGATCGAGCCCTTGCCGAACTGCTTTTCGATCTGGGCCAGTGCCACGGCCAGTGCCTTCGCCTTGTTGTCGTCCATCGCGTTTCCTTTGCCTGAAGTGACGGGAATTATCTCATGTTTAATCGCGCGGCATTCCTTGGGACGTGATCGCCTCGCCGGCGTAGAGTGCTGGCATTATATACAGTATTATCTGTGTGCTGCGCCTATTGATGAGTCAGCGAAATCTGCCGGCGCTATTGCTCTGTTTTTTCACCTAAGTCTGAGCGGCGCTTTTCGACCAGGTCGATCAGGAACAGCAGTTCGTTGACCATGGCTGGGCGGAAACCCTGGCGTTTGCCGTCGCGATTGTCTCGCAGGAGTTTGTTCAGGTAGACAAGGCAGTCTGGCGAAGACCAGCAGCGCGCGAGGACGCTGCTGATATGTGGGTACAGCCCGATGTTTGGAAGTAACGGTAGGAGCGCGTCGAAGTGGCTCGCCTCTGCGTCGGGTAACAGCGGTTCCTGTCGCGTCTTGTCGGTAACCTCCCAAGTTGGCGCGGCGACGTTGAAATGATGCTGCAGCCTTTCGGCAAGGTTCTTAAAATCGTCGCGCATATTGCCCTGACGGTAAATCTCAAACAACTTTAGCCACGGCTGGATGGCTTCGGTCGGATTTCGCGTAATGTATTCTTGCAGCGCCTGCGCCGCCCCCTGCAAACGTCCGAAGGTGAGCATGATGTCCGCAAGTTCCATCACCGGGGTGAAGTCGTAGTCCTCGGTGAGCACCGTCTCGCCGGTGGCGTGGGAAGACGGAGGGCACGTGTCGGCGAGCGGCGCGATGGCGACGAAAATGGTGTCGTCAGGTGTGAGGTTCTCGGGATCCGCTTGGGCGGGTGTCGCGGCGGCAGGCTTGACCGGCTCTACGAAGTTGGTGTCGAGGGGCGGGCGGTTCACCACCGGCAGCTGGGCGCGTCGGCGAAGCACCCAGGCGAGCAGGCCAATCAGCCCTGACACTCCCAGCAGCGCGGCTGGCTCAAACCAACGCATGGGGTTCGAAGCGGTTGCGGCATTTTTCGTTGTGTCGGGCCGCCCCGCAACTTTCGCCTTCCCCTCCGGCGCAGGCGCCGCAGCGGCAGGGAACGTGGTGTTTTCCGCCGCGACCTGCAATTCGACGAGCGACGTTTCGAGACTGCGCACCTGTTCGGCAAGGTTCAACTGCTCGCTGGCACGGTCGTACAGTGCCGTCAGCAGTCTGTATTCCAGGCGCAAGACGGCGCGTTGGGCATCGCTCGTATGGGATGAGTGGAGAGTCAGTTCGTTCGCCATACGCAGCGGCAAGTCGGTGCTGGCAACGGCATCCAGGCGGTCGTCACCCGAGATGACCAGATGATAGGCCAACCGGCCTTCGGATGGGGCGTGCGGGGTGGTGGACTTCTTCCGCTGAGTCCGGACGGGGCTGGCCGCAAGCGGCTCTGTGCGTGCACTGCTAGCGGCAGGTGAAACCGGCTCAGCTACCACGCTGGCGGATCTTTTTGCTGACGCCTGAACCAGTGTTTCGCGGGCCGGGTCGATGAGCACGGAATAATTACGGACAATTTCGGCGCCACATCCGGCGCGCACGCTCAGTTGCAGTATCGGTTCGTTGATCATCTGCTCGGAAGTGATCAGCAAGCGCCGCTGGCCACCCTGGCGTTCGAGCGTTACGTGTCCGTGGTTCAGGACCGGGATGTCCGCATCAACCGGTGGCTGGCTTAGCCGAAAGCATTCGGCGAGCAGTCCATTGTCGTCGCCGCTCTCGATCAACGGCACTTCTGCCCGGAGGCGGTCGCCCAGCCGTGACAGGATGACGATTTCGCCCAGGCCGACGGCGGCGGCATCTCCTGTGCCAAGCAGTGCGAGCAACAGAAGATAGGGCTTCAAACGCATGAGGTCAGTCAAAAGGGGTCAGCGCCATTATATGTCAGGTAAGCCGTGGCGGAAGGGGCCTTCAGTTGCCGGCAGGGCAATTGCATGAATCTTATACAAGACCCAAGAGCTGAGCGCGAAAGGCGTCCGAAGTCGCAGCGATCAGCCGCTGGACTTTGATCCCACCCTT
>Ga0209125_1001478_pt1 | contig 21790 bp, 8 predicted proteins | sample BarGraIncub1131A_FD_184503 | JGI IMG/M metagenome (GOLD analysis project Ga0209125, IMG submission 184503) | Arctic peat soil microbial communities from Barrow, Alaska - Barrow Graham LP Incubations 11-31A (SPAdes) (version 2) | ecosystem: Environmental > Terrestrial > Soil > Wetlands > Peat...
GGAACCTTTCCAGCACATGTCTCCGGAACAAAGGGCTTTACGCAACCGGCTCCGGAATAAAGCCCGGCTGTTGGGCGATGAATTACCTTCGTCTGGTAATCAGCAGATAGATCGGTTGAGTTACGAGTTGGCCTATGAGAACTGGCACAAAATGTTGTTTGCCAAATTTTTGGAAAGCAACGAGTTGTTGATGCATCCATCGGGTGTGGCAGTTACCATGGAAGAATGTGAAGAACTGGCCAAAGAAGAAGGTTTCATTGATAAATGGGAAGCAGCAGCCACTTATGCTTCGAAGATGTTACCAGCCATATTCCGGATCGACGATCCATTGATGCAGGTGACTTTTGCAAGTAACGATAGGATTAAGCTCGAAGAAATTATTGACGTTTTAGACCAATCCATATTTACTACCGACGATGCACTGGGCTGGGTATACCAGTTTTGGCAAAGCGAAGCCAAGGCGGTGATTAATGCCAGTGGCGATAAAATTGATGGTGCAAGACTTCCGGCAGTAACACAGTTGTTTACCGAACCGTATATGGTTCATTTTTTAATCGACAATACTTTGGGAGCCTGGTGGGTTAGCCGCAATCCGGGAGTTGTACCTCCAGTAAAATTTGAATATTTAAGGCTTTTAGAAGATGGCACACCCGCCGCAGGAAAATTCGAAGGATGGCCAGATAAAGTTGGCGGTTCCAGCTCCTCCACCCACGGGGGAGGTCGGGAGGGGGCTATTACTTCCCTCGATCCTTGCATGGGCTCCGGCCATTTTGTGGCTTCGTTATTCCCGGTATTTGCCAGTTTGAGGATGTTCGAAGAAGGTTTGACCAAAGAAGAAGCTACTGACCGTGTAATTACCGAAAACCTGCATGGCTTGGAGCTGGATGCCCGTTGCACACAAATTGCTGCTTTTAACCTTGCTTTAACTGCCTGGAAGTTTTGCGGACATTACAAAGAACTGCCTGAAATGAATCTGGCTTGTAGTGGCATTGCCCCAAAAGGGAAAGTGGAAGATTGGGTGAAATTAATAGATAAGATTGCCGACCCGGTTGATAAAGCCCGTATGGAAAATGGTATGCGAATGTTGTATAACCATTTCCAATTAGCGCCTGAACTGGGCAGCTTGCTTGACCCTTCTACCATAAAAGCTGATGCGTTTACTGCCAGTTTTGAACAATTACAACCTGTATTGGCAAAAGCATTGGAAGGCGAAGCCGACAAAGACCTGGTAGAACGTGGAGTTATGGCTGCTGGGATTGCAAAAGCGGGGGAAATATTGGCTCAAAAATATACGCTACAAATTACCAATGTACCATATCTAGGAAGGGCCAGACAAGTTGAAGATGGAATCCTTTCAAATTATTGCCTAAAAAATTATCCTGAAGCAAAAGGGGATTTGGCAAATGTTTTTCTTGAAAAAATGCTGAAATCAAATACTTTGGGCGGTATTTCTTGTACTGTAATGCCACAAAACTGGTTGTTTTTAACGACTTACAAAAAATATAGAGAGACATTTCTTAAAACTCATTCCTGGATTTTTGTTGTTCGTTTGGGGGAACACGCATTTGAAAATACAGAAGCAGCAGGAGCTTTTGCTTGTATGGTTAGTATTTCCAAAATGATTCCAACAAAGGATCATTCATTCTTTGGCATAAACGCAGCAAATAATCGGGGTGAAAGACCAATTTATGCATCAGAGAAAAAAGAATTGATTAAAACTGTTGAACTCGAAATAGGTATTCAGTCGGAACAACTAAAAAATCCGGATACAAGGGTGGTATTTGGTCAAGATAACGAATCTAAAAGATTGAGTAACTATGCGATTTCTCCAAATGGAATGCATGGTGGAGATGCTCAAAGGTTTCGTTTTTTCATTTGGGAACTTAATTCAATAAATGAGAACTGGAGGAGGTTGCAATCTACTGTTATAGACAAAATAATATATGGTGGTAAGAATAGCCTTTTCTTCTGGCCTGCAGATGGTAGAATCCATTATGATAATAAAAATGCAAGAATTCAAGGTGAGAATGTTTGGACTAAAATGGGAGTTGCAATTAGTTTACTTGGTAATTTAAATTGCACAATTTATGAAGGAGACTTTTTTGATATAAGTTGTTCCCCTATTGTTCCAAATGATAAGAATAATCTTCCAGCAATCTGGTGTTTTTGTTCTTCTCCAAAATTCAAGGAAGAAGTTAGGAAAATCGATCAAAAATTAAATGTAACAAATGCCACCATTGTCAAAGTTCCTTTCGATTTAGAATATTGGCAAAAAGTAGCTGAAGAAAAATACCCAAACGGTCTACCCAAACCATACAGTGATGATGCTACACAATGGCTGTTTCATGGTCATCCGGTAAAAGCAGAAAACTCCTTGCAGGTTGCAGTTGCACGTTTATTGGGTTATCGTTGGCCTGCCGAATCAGATACCGAAATGGAATTGGCCGACGAAGCCAGGGAGTTAATAAAAGCCATAAAAGCATTTGATCATTTAACCGACGAAGATGGGATTTTCTGTATTCCTTCGGTTAATGCAGAAGAAGCCGGTGCCGACCGCTTGCGTTCTTACCTTCAAGAAGTATTTGGCAGCGAATGGAACAATCAGACCATTAGCCAACTGCTAACCCAGGAAGGTGCATCATCGGCCAATTTGGAAGATTGGTTACGCAAAGAGTTCTTTGTACAACATTGCAAAGTATTCCAAAACCGGCCTTTCATCTGGAACATTTGGGATGGTCGCTCCGATGGTTTTTCGGCTCTGGTCAATTATCACAAGCTCACCAAAGAAAATCTGGTCAAATTGACTTACACCTATCTGGGCGACTGGATTCGCATGTGCGATTCCAAAAAGAAATCAGGCGAAAGCGGAGCCGATGGTTTGTACAGCGCCGCGATTAAGCTCCAGGAAAAACTGATTGCCATTTTGGAAGGCGAAGCGCCATACGACATTTTTGTGCGCTGGAAACCCCTCGAACAACAGCCCATCGGTTGGGAACCCGACTTAAACGACGGAGTACGCCTAAACATCCGTCCGTTTATCGAAGCAGGTGTTTTACGCTCCAAATTCAACCTCAAATGGGGTATCGATCGTGGCAAAAACCCTTCGGGCTCTCATTGGGGCGAAGTACGAGATAATGACAAGCATTTGAGTTTGGAAGAAAAAAGAGAAGCAAGGGAAAACCTAAAAAAATAAAGCACGAACTATGGCAACATTTATAGTAAAGATTACGAACTTAAGTCAATACGACTCAGCTACTGCAAGTATTACCTGGAATGATGCAACAGCTAGCAGATGGGCCAATGTTTATGGCAAATTAAAGAGCGGAGACAATTGCATTTTTCTTTCCAATACCGATTTGTTAGTGGGCGATTATGCCTCTACTAATTCCAACGTATCTGTTACCTTTAATAATATAAAGACAGTCAAGATTTCAACAGATGATTTATTAAAAATTCATATTTTAAATCCTGAAACATTGACTGTTATAAAGCGACCTCCTGGTCCATTATTAAAATCTCAAATTGATGTTAACGCGGTGTATAGTGAAGCCGTTGCTAAAAACTTTGTTTCATTTTACATTGTACGACAAGGCAAAGAATCAGCGCTATTACCTACGTTGAAAACAAATGACAGGGTAATAACAATTGATGAAAATGATAAATTGATTGCATTATCCATTGTTGTTAATGGTGTTCTACAGGCCAAATCATTTGGTAATGATTATTTTAAAGCAAAAGATAGAACCTTAGTGGAGATATTGGCCTTATTGAAAACAGCAGGAAAGCCAAATCATATTCACAATATAGAAAGGATTATTGCCGCATTAAGAAAAGCCAATTCATACAAATTTCCAAGCTTTAATGATTATTACAATATTATTCACAACAAAGGATTTTATTCGCATAGCTCAACAAGTAGTGTTGGAAGTGTAACTACAATTGATCCCTTAGATCACTTCGATTCAGATGATGATCCTGATTCTGACTTTGATGCAGCTTCTGAAAATCCAAAGAATATCATTCTTTATGGTCCTCCCGGAACTGGGAAAACATTTCACTCTATAAGTCATGCCATTTCTATTATTGACAACGAAAAAATTGAGGATGTATTGGCAAGATGTGAAACCGATAGATCATCTGTAAAAAGGAGATATAATGATTTGGTCGATGAAGGTCGAATTGTTTTTTGCACTTTTCATCAAAGTATGAGCTATGAAGATTTTATTGAAGGGATAAAGCCTAAAATTTCAGAAGAGGAAGATTCAGACGAGTCACAATTAACATACGTTTTTGAAGACGGGATTTTCAAAAAGTTATGTACCGATGCTGCTTTTTCATTTGTCCAACAAAATTCAACTCCAGAAACAGAAAAAGTTTTGGACTTCTCCAGTGAATATGATCGGTTTGCAGATGCAGTTAATGAAAATCTTTCGAATGGGAAAATAACTACTTTGCAAACCAGAAGTGGAGGTAATGTTTCGATTGAAAGTATTTCTCAAAAGAATAATATCTGGATCAAGCATACGAATGGAGCCAGAAAATATGTTGTATCCAAACAGCGCTTAAGTAAAATTTCAAAGGCATTTCCTGTTCTTAGCGAGGTGTCAAATATTTACGAACAGTTTGGTGCAGAAATTGGAGGAAGCAATGCCTCTGCATACTGGGCAGTGCTAAATGCAATTAGAAATCAATCGGTAGACCCATCAACAAAGGCCAATATTCCAGTATCCGAAAGGGGATTTTCCGATGTTGAGAAAAAAAATGCAATCGAACTTTTATGCAATGACGATTATCGGGTTGATAATCCCCAAAAATATATCCTTATCATAGACGAAATCAATAGGGGCAATGTTTCTCAGGTATTTGGCGAGTTGATTACTTTGATTGAAGATGATAAGCGATTGGGTAAAGACGAATCATTAAAAGCTATTCTTCCATATACAAAAGAGAACTTTGGAGTTCCAGGTAATGTTTATATTATTGGAACCATGAACACAGCAGACCGCAGCGTTGAAGCACTGGACACTGCACTTCGAAGAAGATTTTCATTTTTTAAAATGTTACCCAAACCAAAAGAATTAAGTCAAACTATCGATGGAATTGACCTTCCAGAAATACTACATACATTAAATCGACGGTTGTCTGTATTGAAAGATGATGACCATACCATTGGACATGCCTGGTTTTGGAATGTAACGAATGTCGAAGAGTTGAAGAATGTCTTTGGAAATAAAATCCTTCCGCTTTTACAGGAGTACTTTTACAACGACTATGAAAAATTGGGTTTAGTTCTTGGTGATAATTTTTTCGAATCTCAAGAGCAGGTGAACAGCGATATTTTTGCATCATTTTCTGGTGGTAATGGTCTTGCCGGGCAGTATGATCAGGCCTGGCAGTTCAAATTAAAATCCGCAGACCAATTAACTATTACTGATTTTCAATCATTACAAATATCAATTATTCATTAAAAGACTTTGAAGCACAATAATCCCATACAGGTATTTGAATATGAACATCTCTTGTACAAAGAGCATGGATCAGGATTTACCAAGTCGCATTGGGAAGCTTTAGGTTGGTATAATGAAAAGCATGGAGGAAGTTTTTTTACCCTAACACCTAAAGGTGTTAAATTCAACCAGTATGTCGGGGTTATCCAGATTGACAATTTAACTATTGAAATTTTACCTAAAATCAGTCGCGTTGTAGGTAAGGATGACAAATCTAAATGGCAAAAAGTGCTAATCGATATGCTACGGGAATGCAGATGGATGCAGGTTTATGCACATGATAATGCTACCTTGCGGTATAAACCCAATAGTATTTTGGAAGCTTACCTTGAATTATTTTTGCAGGAATGCGAAGAATTAAACCGGCAGGGTTTAGTGAAGAAATACAGGGCAATTGAAAATAATTGCAGCTCCTTGAAAGGAAAACTACTCTTTCAAAAACAGATTCAGCAAAACCTTGTACACCAGGAAAAGTTTTATACCAGACATCAAGTCTATGATCGGGAGAATAGTTACAATCAAATTCTATTTAAAGCATTAAAACTAATTCCGATATTAAGCCAAAGCCCATTTCTTAAAGATCGTGTTTATAGTCTAATTCTTTCATTTCCAGAACTAGAAGCTATCCAAGTAAATGAAAACACCTTTCAAAATTTAACCTACGACCGAAAGACTACCCGGTATAAAAAAGCCATAGAAATTGCAGCTATGCTTTTATTGAATTACCGACCGGATATAAGCTCAGGGCAAAATCATATTCTTGCAATATTGTTTGATATGAACGATTTATGGGAAGAATACATTTATCGACAATTAAGCAAAAACAAGCCTACCGGCTGGACAATAAGCCCTCAAAATGTAAAAAGGTTTTGGAAGCTTGATGGTTCGAATAGTTCAAAAACAATCAAACCAGATATTGTTATCCACGATAAATTAAAAGATATCAAGATTATTTTGGACACTAAATGGAAAATGCCGGAAAATAATATACCTGCCGATGCTGATTTGAAACAAATGTTTGTCTACAATGAATATTGGACAGGTAAGAATGCATTATTGGTCTATCCTCATTCAGTTTATACTGCTGAACCTATCTTTTCTGAAGGTGCATTTCATTTAAAGGAAAAATCACTGACAACACATGGTTGCGGAGTATTGAAAATGGCAGTATTAGATCAAACAAATAACCACTTGGACAATACAATAGGAAAACGGATAAACGATTTCTTGAAAACGAAAATATTGGTATGAAACAAAGCATATTTGATAAGGTAATTCAGGCTTTAAAACAAGCAGAGCAGCACAACAGCAATATCATGGTGAAGCCGGAGGTAATCCTTTGGCCAGATCCTGAACGGCAGTGGACAGAAGTAATTCCTGTTCTGCAGGCAGAAATTCCGCAACTTTTGGTCTATGGCTCCTACAATCCTTCCAAAATGCAGGGACCGGCTATCTGGATCAAATGTATGGTGGCAAAAACACTTCCCGAAGCCAATTGGGAGGATGAAGCCACGCCAATTATATACCTGCCGGGGGTTGCAAAGAACGATTTAAGAAATGTGGAAAAAGCTGGACTTGAATTTCAGCCTTTACTCGAATACCAATATACTGGCACACTATTTACTCAGGAAAATGGTAAAGAGTGGACCATTCTTGCATTTGTAGAAAACTCTATCTCCGGACTTGGCCTGAAGATTTCGAAAGATACCGCAACAAAAGATTCCTTGAAAAAAGCATTGCCAAACATCCTTCAGGATGGTGAAGTTCTGTATTGCAAAACAATTATTGATGCAGATTATCTGAACAACCAATTGTTCCCCGATATTATTCCGGCCATCTTAAAATGGATGTGCAAAGGCGACACCTTTTTGCAAAATATGGATTCCGGAAAACGGGAAACGTTTGTCAATCTTTGCCAATCTCAGTACGATTTCACCCCGGATTATAAGAATATTAAAGCGATTGCCGAGAAGTTAGGTTCTCAGCGCAACTCCTGGAAATATGTTTGGCAAATGTTTGCCAATGCACCAAAGAAACATCCCGAAATTCAGGAATTGCTTCGGTTAGCCAAACCCGCTGATTTAGGTCTGGACATGTTTGGTTTTCCGGAAGAAAGTTGGCCGCAGGTAAATGAAACTCAGGAAGAAGAATTGCGCACAGCTTTGGTAAAAGCTTCAAAACTTCAGCCCAAAGAAGCACTTACATCTTTAAAAGTGCTGGAGAAAAACCATCAAAATCGACGGGCTTGGGTTTGGACCGAATTAGGATATTCTCCGCTTGCAAATGCCCTTCAGTATTTAAACACGATGGCATTAAAAGCTACGGAAGCATTCCCTTCCGGCAACATCGACGAAATCAAGGAATACTATGTGTCCAACGGTTATCAGACCGATCAGGCCATGCGGAAATCGTTGGCTGCCGTAAAAACAGAAAAAGACAAGACATTAATAAAAGCATTAATTAAAAGCATTTACCAACCGTGGCTCGAATCTGTGACCAACAAGTTTCAGGGTTTGGTCGAACAAGATGCCTCAATTTTTACCAACCAAACAGCAGCCATTGAAACAGAATCGTTTGTTTTGTTTGTGGATGCTTTTCGGTTTGAATTGGCAGACGAGTTTTGCAAACGCTTGTTGCAATTCAACTATCAGGTTTCATTAGAATCAAACTGGTCCGCTATTCCAACACTGACACCAACAGCAAAACCCAATGTATCACCAATGGCTCCAGCTATTTCAATTGCCAGTGAAATAAAAGAGTTCCGTCCTCAGTTAAAATCAGGTAAAGATTTGCAAACAGCTGCTTTTAGAGAATCTTTAGATGACTTCAATTTCAAGTTAATTAAACCAGGTGACGACATTGATCCGGACAAATTATGTTGGCAGGAAATAGGCGATATTGATACTAAAGGGCATGAAGAACAATCGGATATGGTAAAACGTATCGAAGAACTTTTCGAGCAGGTACAGGAAGTCATTGAGACGGCATTTGAAAAAGGAGTAAAACGGATAAAGATCGTAACCGATCATGGCTGGCTTTTACTACCGGGCGGATTGCCCAAAACGCAATTGAATGAAGGCTTAACCGAAACCCGGTGGGGTCGTTGTGCTTTGATCAAAGAAGGCGCAAAAACAGATTTATTGCATCTTCCCTGGCGATGGAATCCTTCAATATTCATTGCTTATGCTCCGGGTATTTCATTCTTTAAAGCCAATGAAGAGTTTGCACATGGAGGAATTTCGCTGCACGAATGTCTGGTTCCTACCATGATCGTCGAAAATCCGAATGGATCAAAAACAACGGCTAAAATACTGGAAGTAAAATGGGTAAATCTGAAATGTGTCGTACTGACTGAAGCTGCAAACGAAGGTTTCACAATTGACATCCGCACTAAATACAACGATGAAAGCACATCAATAGTGGAATCGAGAAATAAAACGATCAGTGAAAATAGAGGTTCGGTAATGGTAAGTGATGAAGCTGAATCGCGGGCTGCATTGATTGTACTATTGGATGAAACAGGAAGAATACTTGATAAAAAACTAACCACCGTTGGTGGATAAATCATATCCTTATGGAATTGGATAAAATTGACCAAATAGCAGCCAAAGCCTTTGAAGGCTTCATTGTACGGAAGGATTTGCTGGAGCAATTCCGCAAAACATATCCGGTTCCAACCTATGTGATCGAATTTCTTTTAGGTCGTTATTGTGCAACTACCGATGAAGGAGAGATTCAGGAAGGATTGGAAATTGTGAAAAGGCAACTTCAGGCTAGAACAGTTCGTCCGGGCGAGGAAGAATATTTCAAATCGAAAGCCAGAGAAAAAGGTTCAATTAAAATTATCGACATCATCACAGCTAAATTGGATACAGCTTCGGATAGTTATATTGCCACTTTGCCAAGTTTACAACTGAACAAGGTTCGCATTTCTGCAGAGGTTGTCAATGCCAATGACCGGATGCTGACAGGTGGGTTTTATGCCGAAATAGAATTGGAATATGATGCAGCTATTGCGCAGGAAAATAATGGCAGGCCATTTGGCATCAGTAATATTCGCCCCATTCAATTGTCACAACGGAATGTATTGGATATTCTCTATAAGGGCAGGGAGTTTTTCACTCTGGAGGAATGGAAGGATTTTTTAATCCGTAGCGTAGGGATGGAACCCACTGAATTATCAGAAAAGGCAAAGAATGTACTTTTCGTAAGAATGATTCCCTTTCTAGAACGGAACTACAATATGATTGAATTGGGGCCAAGAGGCACCGGAAAATCACATCTCTATCAGCAGATTTCACCTTATTCGCATTTAGTTTCGGGTGGTAAAGCTACCGTTGCAAAGATGTTTGTAAATATGGGAAGTGGCGAACGTGGACTTGTTTGTAAATATGATGTGGTCTGCTTTGACGAGGTTTCAGGTGTTTCTTTTGACCAGAAAGATGGTGTAAACATCATGAAAGGTTACATGGAAAGTGGTGAGTTCAGCCGGGGCAAAGAACCTATCCGTGCAGATGGTGGCATTGTCATGGTTGGAAACTTTGAAGTAGATGTTGAACATCAGCAAAGAATAGGGCATTTATTTGGCCCACTTCCACAGGAAATGCGGGATGATACGGCCTTTATGGACCGTATTCATGCGTTTGTGCCTGGTTGGGACTTTCCGAAATTAAACAAGGTATATTTTACGAATCATTTTGGTCTGGTCAGTGATTTTCTGGCCGAATGCTGGACCAGATTGCGTGACATTAGCAGAATCTCTTCCGTCTCGTCTCGCATTGATTACGGCGGCGCTTTAAGCGGGCGTGATACAACAGCAGTCAATAAAACGCTGAATGGTTTGCTGAAATTAATGCAGCCCAATCCAGATGTTCCAATTCCTGATGAATTATTGGAATGGGCTATAAAGGTTTCTTTGGAATACAGAAGAAGAGTAAAGGAACAACAGAAGCGGATTGGTTCAGCTGAGTTTCGGAATACCCATTTTAGCTATCGGATTGGTGAAGAAGGAGTAGAAACCTTTGTGACAACTCCTGAAATCCATAGCGAAAACACAATAGGTGATGATCCATTACCACCAGGCCAGATATGGGCATTAAATGCTGGTGGTCAGGAAGATTCAACTGGGTTATACAAAATTGAAGTGAATGTTGGCCCCGGATCAGGTGTGAAAATATTAAACAGGCCAGCACCACCGCAATTTCAGGAAAGTGTGAAATATGCAGAGCAAAATTTATACAGTAAAACCAAAGAGTTAGTTGGTGACAGAGACCCACGTTCGCACGAATTTTCAATTCAATTAAGGGCGTTTGATGCTTCGAAAAGTGGTAATGGAATGGGTATGGCCGTTTTGATCTCGATGTGCAGTGCCCTGCTTGAAAAGAGCACAAAAGGCGGTCTGGTCATTGTCGGACAGCTTAATCTTGGCGGATCACTTGATTTGGTTTATAATGCCGTTAACCTGGCAGAATTAGCCGTTGAGAAAGGTGCAACATCCATACTTATCCCACTAAACGCGAGAAAACAATTGAACGAACTTTCGGATGATATGATCACAAAAATCAACATCCAATATTACACCGATTTGAAGGATTGTTTGATCAAGGCGTTGCTGGATTAATAAAAGCAATCGCATTACAAAGACAAGTGTATTGAAAAATGCTTTCAAAATCGAGTTAAAAGCATAAGTATATAAATATTGTATCAACTTAAGCCTTAAAATATTTTGAGATTTATCTAACTGACTGATATTATGGTTATAGGTAGTATAAAAAGATTAAGCAAAGTAGCACGTGATTTTAATGTTGGAATCTCAACTATTGTAGAGTTTTTACAAAATAATGGATTTGATATTGATACAAATCCAAACAATAAAATTCCAGAAGATGCATACCGTCTTCTGGAAAAAGAATACAAAGATGATGTTAGCCTAAGGAAAAAGTCAGAATTAATCTATCAGGAAAAATATCAAGCCGCCAAAGAGTCAATCTTGCTGGAAGATGCTAAAAAACCAGAACTAGATCCTGAATTAAAGGATGATGTAATTATTGAAAGTCAAACTTATTTTAAATTTAAGGAAGAAAAGGTGGTTGGTAGAATTGATCTTGAACTGCTTAATCAGAAGACCCGCCCAAGAATTAAGAGCAGGAAACAAGAAGAAGATGATCGCAAAGGCCGAGAAAGAACTCGCCGCGCTATATCTCAGGCCACTGATAATCAAGATAATATTGGATTGTCTAAGGAATCTGGTAAAAGGTTCACTGTTATTGAAAACAATAATGGCGATCTAAATATACAACAGCAAATTTGGACCACATTTGTTGATGTACAGGAACAGTTGATACGCATGCGTTCTGTTCCTGTAAGTATTGTCCCAGATTCAGCAAAAATAGTAGGTGAAAAGCTATACTTATCAGTAAATGAAAATGATATAACTGATACAATTATTAACGAAATAGCTTCAACTTTTAATTTATCTTCAAGTGAAATTAATGTTGATGTTGGCCATTTTCTTGTAGATGTCAGAACGGCCCAAAATGTAAGGCAAGAAGACAAAAATCGAATATCTGAAAGAGCCGCTTCTAATTTTATCAAATTCCTTCCGTTACCTATTATTGATGGGTATATAAACAAAAAAAAATCGCCAATAAAAGAATTACATCGTCTATTAACAAAATTGGAATTTGATTATTCGTTTGATATAAATGATAGGTTGCAGATTTCAATTAATGATTTAATCAAGCTCATAGAAATATCAAATAAAGAACACAACAATATTATTTTACCAGAAATTGCGACAATTATTTTACCAATTTCTACTAACCTTAAATATTTTATAGCCGAAAGTTATCCTTACCTCTTTAATAGAAATTCAGATAAACTTGTTGTAACCAATACAATCACTACGAAAAATGGTTATTTTTCTGAAGCTATTAACAATAAACTTGGAGAAGAAATAGGGTTAAAACTATCCTGGTATAAATTTATTTTCAAGATAAATTCCGATGTCGTTGAAAAATATAATCCTGAAACAAGTTTATATGAACTACCTAAGTTAAATGAAGAGGATAATTCTTTTTGTTTTTATGTTAATACAGATAGAGATTATAGTGAGTTATCTGTTTTTTTAGAAGAAGAAAAATTGGATTTTAACTATAAATATTCTCGCTTAAAAAAATTCTTTGATTCATTTTTTGGTTCTCAAAACGTAGTATTTGAGGCTGTTTTTAATTATTCATACAACATTGAGGTATATGATTCCCTTTTCTTTGATAAGTTACTGACTGCTAAATTCGAAAATATATCTTTTAGCGAAAAATCAATGACAATAGGTATTGATTTTAAATGGAAAGATATTTCTATTGATTTGTTAGTCTCGGAACTTCAAGCCAAATATCCGTTTGTCCATTTCAATCTTTATAATAACCATAAATGTAATATTGATTTCCAAATCCAAGATATGTCTTTAGACGAAGCGGAAATTCTATTACGAGAGAAATTTCCTTCGATTAAGACAAAAAGAGATGATAAAAAAGGAACTCTTTATTTTTACCAGGAGTATCAAAATTCTGAACAAAGATTCAGACTTAGCCAAATTATAGAGTCCGAGTTAAATACTTTGAGTTCAAATATCTTTGATTACGGATTACATAGTTTTCCCGCAAACCAAGAAAAATACATTCTCGAAATTGATAACCAATCAAAAATAGAATCACAAGCGTCTGCGATTAAGGAATTACGTGGTTCAGATTTTACTGTAAGGAATAACTATTTTGGAAAATTATTTCGGGTTAATTATCCAGAAATGATTTTTGATATTTCTGGTAATGATTTTGAAAAAACCAAACAATTATTTGAATCTCATTTAATAAGTTCTATAGAGCCTAACTTAACTGGCGATTTAGAGAAAATTTATAGGTTAAAAAATTCTCTCCATAATATTGTAAGTGGAACAAATCTTCAGAATCCAAATCTGAAAGATTTTATATTTAACGCAGAAAAGGCAAAAAAAATTGACAATATTGAAACTATTATAAATTCGCAAAGTGATACATTTCTAGATCTAGAAAATCATTTGTTAAATAAAAGGATCAATGAATCACAGAAACAAGCGATAATAAAAACCTTGTTAGCGGAAGATTTAGCCTTAATACAAGGTCCTCCAGGAACAGGAAAATCAACAGCAATCGCTGAGATTATTTGGCAGCATATCCGAAAAAATCCAAAAGAAAGAATATTGCTTACTTCAGAAACCAATTTGGCAGTAGATAATGCAATTGACCGAATTGTAAATAATAATCACAATCTGGTAAAGCCTATTCGTTTTGGTGGAGAAGAAAAGTTAGAAATGGAAGGACGACAATTCTCTATTGATACGATGAAGCGGTGGGTTCAGAATGGCACGATTGAAATTGATTCTGAAGATCAAACTGAAGAGGAAGAACGAACAACACAAAAATTGACATTGTTAAATTGGATTGATAATATTTATAATAGAGCAAAAATATCAAGCGAAATGGATAACAACATTTTAAATTTGTGGCTTGATATTCTAACTAAGCCCACAAAAGAAATTAGACAAATTTTCTATGATAGCTATGTTAATAACTGTAACGTAATTGGGGCTACTTGTAGCTCAATTGGAGAAAGAAATACGAGGAATAATCCTACAAGTTTTTTCAAAAGCTACTGTGAGATTTTTGGTAAGATAAACAACCTTACAAACAAAAACGGTGCGCAGTATACTGATTATAGAGGAAAGTTAGAGTTTACAACCGTTATTCAAGATGAATCAAGTAAAGCAACCCCTGCAGAATTGTCTTTACCGTTAATATATGGCAAAAAAAACATAGTCATTGGAGATCACCGACAACTTCCACCAATGTTGGATAAGGAAGAATTTAAACTATCGTTGGACTTTCTCTTAGATAGGACAGAAAATAAAGATGAAAGGAGAAAAATTCAAAAATTAAAATCATTTGTATTGAACAATTTCAAAGAAATGGAGATTTCTCATTTCGAACGTCTGTTTGATAAGATTGATCCAAGTTTAAAAGGAATTTTCAACCTACAATATCGAATGCACCCAGATATTAATGAGGTTATCAAACAGTTCTATGTTCACGATGGTGGTTTAGAGTGTGGCTTAATAAATCCAATAGATTTAGGTGTAAACGACCCTGATATGAGTAATTCTGCCTCTCGATATCATGGTATCGAAATAGAAGGATTAATGACAAATGATAATCATGTAATCTGGATTGACACAGAAACACCGGAATTGTTAGACGGTACTTCGCGTACCAATTACGGGGAAATAGATGCCATTAGGGACGTTTTAACAAAATTCAGAAATTCAAATAGTTATAATCAATTTCAATCATTTTGGAGTAATCCAGAAGATCAACAAATAGGATTGATAAGTTTCTATGGAAAACAAATTAAATTATTGAAAAATCTGAGAAATGAATTTATGAATCTTCCAATTCGGGTTAGCACTGTTGATCGTTTTCAAGGTATGGAGCGCAATATTATTATTGTGTCTATGGTGCGTAGCAATCGAATTGCTACTGATAAAAATCAGAAAGCCGATCATAATTTGTATGGAAAATTAGGGTATCCAGAACAAAAAGATTTAGGTTTTGCCCAATCACCAAATCGGTTAAATGTTGCTCTGTCGCGTGCAAAACGATTGCTTATCATTGTTGGCAATAGTGAACTATTCATGCAAAAGGATGTATACAACAGTGTATATCAAACTATTGCAAATAATCCTAACGGAAGAATCATTAAATACGAAACAAAATGAATTGGGTAGAAATAGTTAACAATTCCGAACTTATTTATGCTTCAACACATGAAGATAAAGGATTTCGAACTTGGAGTTTGAAGAAAACGACTTGTAATGTTTTGTTTTATGAATCATTTCCAATAGAAGATATTGATCAAATAGTTTGTTCAATTCTTGAATCCAACGATGGTAGTATTATAGAGGAAAAAATCGCCACTATTTTGGGCTTTAATGTAGTTGATGATTTTGATATAACACCAAAAAGATATGCAGACAAAGCGGAACTTGAAATTTTCAGAGCAATAGTTAAACCTGTTTTTGATTGGGGATTAGTAGATAGAATATCAGAAAAAGAAAACCCTATTATTTTCAAAATTACGGAGTTCGGGTCTAGGGCTTTATCGATAGGGAAAAAACACAGATTTTATTCAGGGAAGAAAATCTTGTTCGATAATCCAAATATAAAACCTTCCGAATTGCATGAAAACTTGTTTTTCCCATTTTATTCAGCATTAGGCGAATATTCCGAAATAATAAGTAAGCAACAAATTCAATATAATAAAATAAATCCAGTAGAGGTATTTGATATCGAAGATACTGATTTAATAAAACGTCATAAATTACAATCCAAAGACATCTATCAAATCTATAAATCGGAAATAACAAACTACTTTTCTTTTGAGAGTTGTCAAGTTGATATTCGTTTATTTAAACTGGATGACAAATATTATCCTATATTGTTCTACAACAATCGAATAAGTATTGAGGCAACTGATTTATTAAATAAGCCAGAAAATAAGAACCTTATTGCAAAAAAAATCGAATGGGGCTTGTTTTTAAAACTTATCAAAGATCCATATGCAGTTTTGGATTACGAAAGCATTATCCCATTTGAAGATCTATTAGAGTTGGATTCTCTGATAGAAGATACTCGATTGGTTTGGGACGATATACAACTATTCACCTTTATTGCAGAAAGAGTCAATGCCAATCAATGGCATACAATCTCAAATCAATGCCCTTTAGATATTATCAAAACCCATATTGAAGCGTATTCAGAGAAATGGGATTGGACTTCATTATCATTACGGGTTGACGATAATTTCTTGATCAAAAATGCAATCAAATTTCCCTGGAACTTTGAAGCAATATCGGCAAAAGAAGATATTGGCATTGAGATATTAAAAACATTGTTGTTGATTCCCGAGCTGAAAGAGCAGCAATGGGATTGGGATAGAATAATGCCTCTGTTGGATTTTGAATTTATCAAATCCAACATTGACAAGATTGATTTTCAATTATCTGAATTAACCAAAACAAATATCGCTGAAGTTGAACCTTTGATTATTCAATATCCAGCAAAACAATGGAATTGGACATATATTTCTAACGAATATGAATTGTCCTTTATATTGGATAATATTCTAAATTTCAGAAGTTTTATAAGTGCTAAGAATATAATCAATCGTGCATTTGTCTCCGAAAATGATATAAATTATTTTTGCAAGTCCGATGATTTTAAGAGGGTACTTTTGCAGGCAAAGGATTCTACATTAATAGATTATTCTCCAAACCAATCAAAATATATTTGGACGGAACAACTCATTGTATTGTTGGAAACAACCGGATTTTTGACATGGGAAAGTGGTCGTTTCACTTCAGGTTTTGAATGTAATCCGTATATTGATTGGACTCCTGAATTTTTCAAACAATATCATTCAAGGATTGCAACTCAAAAGGGATTTGATTATGTATCTACTCATATCTCAGATACTCGTATTGTCAATGAATATCCAAATTTTCATTGGAATTGGGATATTATTTCTGCAAATTCAAATCTGATAACCGATTCTAATTTTTTACTTTCGGTAATTGACAAATTGAATCTCAGCATTTTACTTTCGGAAATTTCAAGCACAACATTAGAGGTAATTTTTGACGATGCAAATATCTTGTCCTTTTTGGAATCAAATCATGAAAGATGGATTGAAGTAACCGAAAAGTCCTCAAAAGAGTTTGTTTTACGACATATCGATTATAGTTGGGATTGGTCTATTCTTACAAGGCGTTTCTGTTCAACAATCAAAGTTGATGCCCTTGGCATTCCAAAATGGATTGAAAAATGGGATTGGAAATACCTAACTCAAAATCTTGATTTGGAGGTTGTAGCCGGAAAATTAAACTTGTATGTTGACCGTTGGGATTGGGAGTATTTGACAGAAAACCTAAACAGAGATTTTGTTATAACCAATTTGACAAAATATAGTAATTATTGGGATTGGAAGCTACTTATTGATGGACGATTAGATAAATCTGATTTGTTACTTTCCAGCCATTTACCTGAGATTGCCACGTGTATTTCTTTTTTTTACGAAGAATTTAAAAAAGCATTATGGCTAATTATTACCTCAAAATTTGACTATGTCGAATTGGAAGACCTGATTTCTGCAACTCATGAGAATCAAATTTTTCATTGGGATTTTGTCTATTTTTATAGCTTACCAAGTTTTGACATCAGAAGTTATCTTCAAAATTTCTCCAAATATGTGAGTTGGAAAGAATTGTCTGAATGCAAAAAACTTGAAGAGACCTTTAGATATGATGATAAGCTTTTCATTGAGCGAGTGTGGCGAAACGATATTATTTTGCAGTTAGACAAATACAAATGGGATTTCAATTCACTATCAAGAATCGACTCGATATGTAGCGATTTTACGATTCTGAAAAGTTATAGAGATAGATGGGACTGGGATTATCTTACGTTAAATTGCAGCTATTTCAAAGGACTAAATAGTAATAAGCGAAAATTAAAATCATTTCATCAATATATCAACTTTACCCTTATATCTCAACGAGAGGATGCTGGTATTACAGAAAATATTATTGCCGAATACATTAATGAGAAATGGGATTGGTTTGTTTTGTCGTCGAATAGTTCAATACATTTTTCCAAAGAATTTATTTTAGAAAACTCTGGAAAATCATGGGATTGGGAGGCTATTTCTATCCGTCAGGATATAACCTTGGATAATAAAACGCTTATAGAATTATCTGATAAAAATTGGGATTGGGAGGCTATTTCAATAAGAACAGATATCATTTTTAGCGAAGAATTAGTCAATCGATTAAACGACAAACCATTAAACTGGGAGAGAGTTTCGCAAAATAAATCATTCGTTCCTAATGCAATAACTTTATCAGCACTCAAAGGTAAAGCATTAGACTGGGACGCAATTTCGCTAAATGAAAATATTTCTACTGATTGTCTTTGGGATTATAGAGAAAAATTAAGTTGGCAAAATATAACGAAGAGCAGAAAATTTGAGATCTCGGATTCTGAGTTGTTATCTAAATTTCAAGATTTTATTGATTGGCGTTATGTTTCAAATTCTGATAAATTCAGGTTGTCTTTCAATAATTTAATCCGGTTTAAGGATATGTTGCATTGGGGCACAATTAATTTCAGAAAAGATTTTATTATTTCAGATGAAATCCTTGAGCCTTTTGTAGATTTTTTGGATTGGTCGAATATTTCCAAATCAATGGATATTACAATAACTGAGGAACTTATTGAAAAATACAGAAATAAGTGGGATTGGGTCGAATTAAGCAAAAATCCTCGGATTTTAGAAAATACAGAAATAATTAGGAAATATATTGGAGAGTTGAATGCAATTGCTTTTTTAGACCAATTTAGAGAGACTCCATATGTTTATCATTTCACTCATTTATTCAATGCCACACAAATAATAAATGAAAGAAAAATAAAATGTAGAAAGAACGCAAGAGGTCAATTTTATAATTGTGCAGGAACAATTGCAGATAAAAATACAAAAGGTCATAATTATGCTAGATTTTATTATCGACCATTAACTCCCAATCAATTATACAACGAATGTTTGGGTATTGATACAGAATTGTTCTATGAAAGTTTTAAGAAAAATGATTTTGGCACTTGGCAACCATGTAAAAAAACTAGATATGCACAATCACAGTTGTTAGGATTGCCAAGAAATCCTATGCCAATTTGTTTCAAGTTTGATTTAAAGGAAATTGTTTTTTCCATGTTAGATAAATGTTTTTATAGTGATGGATGCATGCAAACAGAACGAGCAAATCTTTACAAAGTATCTGAGGATCCAGCTCGATTGAATACTAGTAAATTATTTTCGAGTATAAAGGATTTTAATTTTGGCGAAAGCGAATTATACAAAGAATTTGTTCAGCAAGAATTTCTTGTATTTCAAGAATTAGATTTCACTAATTTAAATAATTTAGAATTAATTTGTTATAATGATGAATTTGCTAATCTCCTCAAGAAACAGTTAGGAGATGATCCAATCTGTGAGAAAATTACTTCAAATGGAATGAATGTATTTCATAATGCAAATAGAAAGTTAAACATAAAAGAAGATGAATTATCAATTTCTATATCGTCTGAATACAAAGATGAAGCATATTTGTGTTTGAGGGGGGCGGGAATACATGATACTCAAATTCTTAATCCTGAAAATATCAAAAAGGAAAATGCAAATGAGTTAATTGCATATCCTATAATTCAATTTACAAAAACAGAAGAACCAATTGAAGTTTATTTTGTTGAAAATGCTTATGAGTCAAAAGAATGGTTGGTGTATAAAAATTAATAATGATTGATTCTTCTGCCAACAATATTACCCTAAAAAGAGATAATATATTCAATACAAAAGCACAAACAATTGTAAATACTGTCAATTGTGTTGGAATAATGGGCAAAGGGATTGCGTTAGTATACAAACTTCGCTATCCCAAAATGTTTGATTTGTATCAAAAGTATTGCAATGAAAAAATTATAAATATAGGCAAGTTATGGCTTTATAAAGGTGAAAGTAATGCACCCTGGGTTCTAAATTTTCCAACAAAAATACATTGGAAGTACCCAAGTAAAATTGAACATATTGAAAAGGGATTACAAAAATTTCTTGAAACATATAAGGAAAAGGGAGTTACTTCAATAGCATTTCCTCTACTTGGTGCTCATAATGGAGGTTTAGATAGAGATCAAGTTTATGATCTAATGATCAAATACCTTAGTAACTGTGATATTCCAATTGAAATCTACGAATATGACCCCTATGCTTCTGATGATTTGTTCGAGTTATTTAAATCGAAATGGAATGCGATACCAGACGTTTCAAAGAAATTATATACAGGCATTAGAACTCAAAAACAAATAGATACAATCACTTATGCAGTAAACTCAAATAGGGTAAATTCAATGATTGTTTTAATTGAATATAAAGGAATTGGACTGAAGACAATGGGAAAATGTTTTTCACTTGTGATGAAAGGTGAAACTCCTAAGTCATTATTTGATAAACCCGAATGATATATATTCAAACTGTATTCTCTGAACACAATAATCAATATTTCTTAATATTAAAAATTTTCATGGAAAGCAATGTTTGACGACGAAAACGAAGGAATAGATCCCAAAGAACTACCCATATATAAAAAGGGAAAGGAAATCTTTGAAGTGGTTAATCACATTTGTGAACTCATCCCGGAGGAAGATGAAATGCTGGGGCACGTGAAAGGTGTGATGTTGGAAGATGCAATGCTACTAACTGTCAAGGTTGCCGGAGCGACCGGAGGACAGTTGTATGATATAAAAATGGAATGTGCTGCAATAATCCGAAAAGCAGCGCGGGAACTGATGATTCAAAATCATTCCCTTGAAATGTTTGGGTTTGAACATGTGGAATATTTTCAGATTGTTAGGGATTTAATTGAGGAATACCGCCTGCTGTTCATTGATTGGGTCGCCGGGTTTGACAAATGGGATTACATCATCGATCGTTGGGGATTATTCAATCCACCGGGAGTCGGTCCCTTTGATAAAGATCCGGATGATAATATTCCTTTTAATGGATTTGGAGATGAATAATTTGAAATGAACACCATTCCTTCTGGGCAATTAGAATATAGGCTTACCTAAAAACATAGAGAGGTACTACTCTCACTCAATTTTTCTCCAAAGTTATCTCCGCATTCCGGAAAAGTCAAGGGTAATACAAGCGTCCTTCGTTTGGTGTCTGAGCAGCGTAGCCTGTTGAAGACCGCCCTTGACTAGAATCCAGTCTGCTCAATCCTGTTTGGCTCAAAATTAACAGGAGAGCCAGCCTACAAAAATCCACAGGGCAGTGGTGACAAACAATGCAAACGAATTTATTTACTCCGGTGCCAATGTACAATTCAACTTTGGCAGAAATCGAAATCAGTTACAAACCAAAGTACAAAGCATCAGAACTGCCAAAAGTTGTAACATCAGGCGAAGCCTACGAATGTTTAAAAACGGTTTTCCCAAGTCTGGATTACCGGGAATACTTCTACATCCTATGTCTAAACCGGAATAACAAAGTATTAGGTTACTGCCAGATTTCAGCCGGTGGACTTAATGGCACAATTGCAGATGTACGAATGATTATGCAAACAGCCTTAAAATCAAACAGTT
>Ga0209125_1001479_pt1 | contig 21787 bp, 33 predicted proteins | sample BarGraIncub1131A_FD_184503 | JGI IMG/M metagenome (GOLD analysis project Ga0209125, IMG submission 184503) | Arctic peat soil microbial communities from Barrow, Alaska - Barrow Graham LP Incubations 11-31A (SPAdes) (version 2) | ecosystem: Environmental > Terrestrial > Soil > Wetlands > Peat...
TTTGAAAATCAACTACAGCTTACCTTATGGCAAGAGATGGTGATGTCCCATATGAAAGTTGATCTTTGTCATGTTTATTTCTTTCTGCAATGATAAGCAATTTTTTTTTAAGGTTAAGGTATGCCTATAAAATTTTTGTTAATCTGGGTTACGCATGCCCAGCCGTTGGCACGGGCTAAACTTACCAAAACATTGACGCGCCCGAGGCGAACGCATGTATTGCCAAATGTGCTGAGTAAGGAGGAGGTTTTGCGCATACTGAGGGCATGTATCAACAACAAGCACCGAACGATGTTGTGCCTGATTTATGCGTGTGGTTTGCGGCGAGGTGAGTTACTGCATTTGAAACCTCTGGATATCGCCAGTGGCCGGGGATTACTGATCATCAGGCAAGGCAAGGGGAATAAGGACCGAATCGTACCAATCTCAGAAAAGACCATTGAGATGCTGCGTGTTTACTACCGGATGTATCAACCCAAAGTATGGCTCTTCGAAGGACAGGTTGTTGGTCAGCAATACAGTGAAAGAAGTTTACAGCTGGTTCTTAAGCATGCCCTGGAACTGGCAAGAATCAAAAAGCCTGTCGCATTACATTGGCTACGGCACTCCTATGCCACCCATTTGCTTGAAAGCGGAACAGACCTCAGGTACATTCAGGAGCTTTTAGGACACAAGAGTTCGAAGACTACAGAAATCTACACCCATGTATCCACCCGCAGCCTGCAAAAAATAAAATCTCCTTTTGATGACATTGATGTATAAAAAATATTTTGTATTTTTAACGTTGATATAACACGCAACTAACCTTCCTCAACATGTCCAAGGTCACCGTCTATGCGAAGGCTTGTAGCGGGTATAAAGGAGTTAGCGGTAATGGTGAAAAACCGCACAGCACGGATTAATAGGTTGATAATTAAATAACTTGACTATGGACAAGAATAAAATAATCAGAAATATCTATTATTTGATAAAAAGACTTTTTAATGCTCTGTCTGTTTTTTTTAAAGAGCTTTTTAAACCTATAGCATTTCTGAAAGGAGATGATTTTGAAAAGTGTTTAAGAAAAAAAGTTTTCTCAAAAGCGAATTATGAGCTGGTAATGAAAACTCATGATTTCCACGAGAATAATAAGGATTATGTAGAATCATCTCTTTATCCAGATTATCTTTTTAGAGACAAAAAATCAAATCAGGAATTTTTTGTCGAAGCAAAATATCGTGAAAATCTTTATCAAGGGAAAGTCAATTGGTGCAAAGATTATCAATTCAAAAGATATAAAAGACTTGGTAGAGAAATTCCAGTGATTATTGCAATTGGACTTGGAGGTAGACCTGACAACCCAAGACAAATTTTCCTTGTTCCGCTGGACAAGATTGAATATAGCAGTTTATATCCAAAGTTTTTAGAGGATTATGAATTTGAGGAAAAGCGTAAAAATTTATTAGATGGACTTATGGATAAAGTTTATGACCTTTCAAAAACACGTTGAAAATATAATGATTTTGATAAAGACAAACAAACCACATACCGCTAACAAACGCTATAACCAATAAGGGTTTCAGAGGTTTTTAAAGTGTATCACTCGCATCAAATTTCGTATCAGGTGATACAAACGCAGCTTCGATTTCCCTTACTGGTCATAGCGCCAACCGTTAGGCGCAATTATATGACAGACGATACAAACAAAAACGGACTAATGGAATTATTTAAAAATTTCCAATTCCCAGATTGGATAAAAAATAATGTGATTACCGCACTAGGGAAAGGTATTCACGGAATAATTGTTGAAGCGAGCGACATACCTAAAATGAAACTTCGCAATTACAAGGAGAGAATAATATTAATTGGAGAGATCAAGCGAGATTTCATTAGAACAGCTGCTAAACATCCAATAAAACAAATTGAAAATGACTCCGAACTTGCAAATAGAGCTTTAGAAAGTTATGGAATAAGAATCGTTGAAGAACAAATTAATAAAGAAACAGTTGCTGAAAGAGCATTAGAGTATTTAAAGACAATACCGATGCCAGAAAAAGATAATGAGAAAAACTTAAGTCCTGATTGGTTGACTTCCTTTTGGAATTTGGCGGCGTCAAAATCAGAAGACGAAATTCAAGAGATTTTAAGTAAAATTTTAGCAAATGAAATAGTTAATCCTGGAAGCCTAAGCTTACATACATTACAAACGTTATCGATTCTTGACGGTAAAGTGGGAAACTTATTTGTCAGACTTTGTAATTTAAGCATCGATGATGGAGAAACTGCATATGTAATTCACCCCAATGTTTTTGCTTTTCAAAATATTGGAATAATCAATGAGTATGGAATAACTTTTAACGACCTTTTATACTTAGACGGCGCAAATTTAATTAGATCAGCAGAAACTATTAAATTGAACTTTGCTAAATCTGAGAACTTAAAAGAAGGAGAGTTTGAGTACGAAATAGTAGATTATGCCTCGAGAAAAGCAAAAATTGACGTTTCGGGTAAACAATTAAATTTGATTTATTTTACACAAGCAGGAAAAGAGTTGAGACGTTTAATTGAAATGAAACCGAATGACAGCTATACAGAAAGATTAAAAACAATATTGGGAGATAATTTCCAGATAATAGAATAACAGCGCCTAACAGCGCCTAAGCACAATGGCGTGGAAAGTAATTAGTGAAAATCGAAAACATCTGTCGCCACTGTGCCTAGGCGCAAACCGTTGTGCGCAAAAACAAAAAAAGACCTACCATGAAAAAAGGAGTTCTATTTGTGATATTGATTTTTGCATCAAATTTCATATTTGGTCAATCAAAAAACGACTATTTGAAAAAGGTATTAAATAATCTTAATCAAATAAAATCGGCAACATACTGTAGGTATATGTCTACTACTGCTCCATATGACACCGTTGCATCAAAAACCTACAACTGTTACATAAAGGAGTTTATTAATCCGGCAGACACATTTGTTGGAGCCAGTTATGCGGAATTTTTGTTGGGGAATTCAACTAAAATGGTTTATTTCTATGATGGAAAGGTTAAATCCTATTTGGATTGGGAAAACCGTAAAATACCAGTTGATAGTTTTCAAAATAATCGATTTCCGTATAGAGTTGTTTATCCTCCATTTTTCACTTATGTCAAAAGTCTTATTAGATATGCATTAGAGACTTCTGATAACATAAAAATCGAATTGAAGGATTATGGAGATTCTATTCAAACGAGTTTATTTATTAAAGATAAGACCGTTGAAGTTGTTGGTAATCGTATTGTTTATGCAGACCTTTCTGGTTTTACAGATGAAAAATATACCATATATGATATATGGATAAATAAAACAACCGGATTACCATACCGCTTAAGGAAAAAACTCCCTACTAGCATAACCTGGGAAACAACTAAAAATTTATATATAAATAAAACAGACATAGAATTATTTGTGGCATTGAAGTATTTTCCACCCGACTTCATTATTACTCAAAAAGGGAAAGCAATCCCTAATTCAACAAATTTAGTAGGACAAGTAGCACCGAAATGGATTCTAAAGGATACTGATAATAGAACAATTGCTCTCAACGATTTGAAAAGCAAAATATTAATGATACAATTTACTGGTATTGGTTGTGGACCATGTCATGCATCAATTCCATTTTTAAAACAGTTAGTGGTCGACTGTAAGGGTAAGAATTTTGAATTTGTCAGTATTGAGACATGGAGCAAAAATATTGAAGAACTTAAAAGGTATCAAGAAAAGAATGGATTAAATTTCAAGTTTTTAAAAACAGAGGAAAGTGTAACCAAAGATTATAAGGTAAACTCTGTGCCTGTGTTTTTTATAATTGATGAAAACAGAGCAATTCGCCAAGTTATTAATGGCTATGCGAAAGTGACAACAGATAAAGAGATTAGAGATGCTATTAACAAATTGATGAAATAAGTTTCAGCGCACAACAAAGGCTATGGAGCAAAAGCGGCTTATGTGGAAAACCATCCGGCGGTCACGTCTGCGAAATTGTCCTGGAGGACACTTTCGTTGCTCGCAACCCGCTCCTGCTCATAGCCTCAACCGTTGGCGGTAATTTTTGCGCGTATTTGAAACGTTGGTGGTAATTTTGAAAAAAAACTAAATATTATGGACAAATTTAAGAAAGGTGACAAAGTTTTAGAAAGAGAGACATCCGCTCCAATTCTGACAATAATTGGAAGGACTGTTAAGGCCGGTTTCCCGTCATACACTATAACTGACCGCTGGACTTGTGAATGGACTGATGTAACCGAAACGCATACTAAGGAAATCAAGGAAGATGAATTAGAATTAATTCAAAGTCGTAATTAAAAAATAACCAAATTGAAAGGACCATGAAATTCGACAATTTAAATGTTTGGTTAACAGAACCCTGTGAGGGAGGACCATTTTTAAAAGAACTTGGATATACAGATTTTTATGGTCGTCCAGAAGCACATTTCTATTATGAAAAGGGGATTTCTGAATTCGACAGAATTTTCAATTCGGAAAATTACATCACAGCAGGCTATGTATGTACTATGGTGGCAAATGTTGGTGAGATGTGTATTTTCTGTGTAAAATTTAAAGGCGAAAATATTTCAGACTTTGGTGTTGTCAGGATTAATAGAAAAAACATTTTATCATTCGATGTATTGGAAAGCGACAACTTGCTAGTAGTGAAAGAGGAAGATTCTAAACATAAAGCTAAGTCTAAGTTGAAAACGGTCGGTAAGATAGTCTTCGCAGGTGGGGGGCTAATTGGTGGTGCAATTGCAGATACCATTATTAGTACTGAGGGAAAATCAGTAAACGCAAATACAGAATTAGTTAATGGTGCTAAATTCATTTTGAAGTACAAAGACTCAAATGGTATAGAAAAATCTATTGTACTTTATTGTTCTGAACGAAATCATCATTTGGTTCAATTATTTTTAAATACCTACTATAAATCCGAACTGCCAGAACAAGCTAAAAATCCTACTAAAACTTCTACTAATAATTGCTTTATTGCTACTGCCTGTTATAGAGACTTATATTCACCCGAAGTGATTTTACTTAGGAAATTTAGAGACGAAATTCTAAATAAACATTTCTTTGGAAGAATCTTTATAAAATTTTATTATGCTACAAGTCCATATGTCTATCATCAATTATTAAACCGTCCAAAAATTTCAAATCGAGTAAAAGTTGCTCTTGATAGATTGGTTCAATTAATTAGGTTTTTCAAATTTTGAAATATGATATTAAGTTCCGGAGATAGGTGATAGCGAACAGCGTTGATGACAACTTTTCAAGTCAATGCAGCTAAATAAAATGAGAATATTTAGGGAATTCAAAAAAACAACTAACAATATAAAATAGGCGACAAATGACACCTTTAGAGCAGATTGATTTCGTGTTCTTTTTCATAAGAGACAAAATTCAAGTTGGAGGTAACTGGGGTTATAATAACATTTGGAATCATGTCGAAAAAACTACTGAGGCTAAAATTAATAAGACTTTATTTAACGAAATAATCAATAAACTAAAAGAAGACGAACTTATAACCGAGGTTATCCAAGAAGCTGCTCAACCTACCTATCATGTGACATTTAAAGGCTTGATTTTCGAGGGATATTGTAAACAGTGGTCTGACTCACAGAGAGAAAATAATGAACTAAAATCTTTACAGAATACGTCTCAGAAAAATTCGGAGAAAATGACTCTACTTACAAAGTGGGTAATGATTTGGACATTAATAGCTGCAATTTATTATCTACTTGAGATTTTAAATCATTGGTTTTGCATTTACCCAAAAAAATAATTGTAAAAAGTTAAATATATGGAATATGTAAAGAAATTCACTGAATACTGTGTGAGTGTTATTAATAGTAAAAAGGTTGAAATTCCCGACAAAAAACTATCTCAATCTGTAAGACAACAAGAATTTATTGTGAGTTATAAGGTAATGACAATGTATCTTAAGGATGCATTCTATAAAGAAGGGAAAATGATTGAAGAACAAGCCCATCGTGAAAATAAAACTTTTACTTTAGAAGAATTGAAAGAAATGCAACAAATTGGTGATACCAAAATCAAAGAATTTATTAAGAAGGCTGAGAACGAGTTTCTCGGAATTGACATGGAGTAACAATTAAAGATTAGCCTTATAAAAACTACCGCCAACAGCACCTACCCGCAAGCGGGGTTTCGGTGCTCGCAGGATAGGAAAGAAGAAAAAGTAAAATATTGATACGTAAATAGTTTAGTGATAAAAATCCCCGCCTGCAGGTAGCTGCGGAACGTTGGCAGCAATTTTAAGACATGGACACCGCACATAAAAGTATTGCAATAAGTAAAAATGGTAAGGATTATATTCGGATTATTCCGTTTGGTGTCGAAGAAAGCAGAGTTGAAATTAAATTCTCATTCTTTGATGAATCTTTCATCGTAAGGCGATTCACATTAAATAAAGATGAAGATATTCTCCTTTATAAACCTACTGATTTTGGTATTGCATCTCACGAATTAAGTTATCATAACTCGAATACACTTCATCCTAATGCGACCATATTACCTAAATATAAGGACAATACAGAAAGGAAACCGATTTTACAGGAGGTAATCGACTTAGATTTAAAAAACTTACTAGTGCCGATACCAATTTGTAGAATAACCGTAAACCAGGAATCCGATTTGGTTTACAATCCTAAAAACTATCATAATAACATCAATTTGAGTTCAAAATACAATACTACAGAAATATTTATTTCTTCTGCAAAATATGACTTTAAGTCATTATCAAAGAGATTTCCTTTTATTGTTGAATATCTTTTTCCAATGACAACAATTGATTTTATTGTTTACGGAGCTGGTGTTGGTAGTGAACCTATAACGAATAAAATGTATGAGAATAAAGAGCCAATAACAGCTTTAGAATCTGACTTAATAGGAAATTATAGGTTTTATTACAGAACATATGAATTGGTAAAAACGAATGCCTTCTTTCTTTATTCAAATCCTGAATATTCTCAAAACAATTTCGTTGAATTCTTCAATAATCTTGATTATTTGGATTTATTAGCAACAACAAATATTGGTTTTAAAATACAGGGCACAGACAGATATGATGTTAAGCCAGCCTATAAACGAGATATTGAAAATTTGAAAAGAATTGGATACCATAAAGATTATATAAAACGTTGGTTTAACAGGTTTTATAAAAAGGAGTTAGAATATAATTTTTTAAAGAAATTTCGTTCGGGTATAATTTTAGGATAAAAAACTGCTGCCAACAAACGCTATAGCAAATGCGGGTTTGCGTGTTCGTTGAAACATTTGAAATCTTTACATACATTTGTGCTGGCAGACAGTTGAGCAACAATTTATTCCCGCACTTGCCATAGCGTCGGCCGTTGTGAGCAATTTTTATAAAAACATTCATCCAAATGAGAAGCATTGTTGGAAAACTGACGCCGGAAATACTAAAACATACGACTCCAAAAACAGTTGGTATCGATTCTGGTTTTCCAATTTCAACATTTCGACAACTCGTCGAACAAGTTGCAAAACTTTCATTTCTAAATAAAGATTACTTACTATTTTATAGAGGTCAAAAAAATGACTATAGAAATAAAGCAAATAGCTCAACATTTTATCCAACAATCTATCGTGGCGAATATTTAACACAAGCCGAATTGGATTATCGATTTGATAAATTAGAAAGTGCTAGTAAAATATTAGTGGATTTACTTTCGACAAACCGTATTGAAGGAATTTCAGAAATCAAGCGAAAAAAATTTATTCAATGGAGTCTTTTACAACACTATGAAGTAACAGAAACGCCGCTTGTTGATGTAACTCAATCTTTGAGAGTTGCTTGTTCATTTGCACAATTAGAAAATAATGAAGATACCGCTTATATCTATGTCTTTGGACTTCCATATTACACAAATAGAATTTCAATTAATTCAGAACATGATTTCATAAATATTAGACTTCTAAGCATATCACCGCCTCAAGCTTTACGACCTTATTTTCAAGAAGGTTATTTAGTCGGAACTGATGATATTACCAATGATTACACATACAAAAATGAATTAGATCTTAACAACAGACTTATCGCAAAATTTGAAATTCCAAAGAACAAACGCTTTTGGGGTAGAGATTTTGATCCAATTCCGAAAAGTGCTCTTTATCCAAAAAGTGACGTTATTGAAAAAATTTGTAAACAAATAGGCAGTAAATTAGTTGTTGACGTAGGCGTAGCATCAATTGGTGAATTCCTAAAACTTTGGACACAAATAGAACAAATTCTATTAAATGAAGCTCGACAACATATAAGGGATGTTTACAATGTACGTAATGCTATTCAAGTGCTTTTGAAGTATGACATAGATAAATATGGCCTACTAAAAGAGTTCGATTATCTGAGAGATTTTAGAAACAGATTAGTACATAAACCATCAGGAATTACAAATGACGAACTAAGAAGAAATGTTGAAGGCCTAAGAAATCTTATAGAACAATATAAAACTGCTCACAACAGCGAATAAACCTTATGGCTGGTTTTTAGTAACTTGACGTTTTTACTTTCGAAAAAACTTTATCTTAGCGGAAAATACTCAGTCCGTTTCCCGCCACAAGGTCTATGCGCGAAACGTTAGCGGTAATGGCAAGACGACACACAACAACGACAATAAATAATTAAATATAAAACCAAACAACATGACACTACTACCAATTTTAGGAATCATCATCGCAATACTTTTATCAGGACTTCGTATTGCACAAGAATATCAACGTGCAGTTGTATTCAGACTCGGACGTTTTCAATCTATAAAAGGACCTGGACTTTATTGGATTATCCCACTCTTTGATAGACAACAAAGGGTTGACATTAGAACAAAAACGGTTGACCTTGAACAACAAGAGACAATTACAAAGGACAGTGTGACAATTAAAGTGAACGCGGTGTTATGGTTTAAAATAACAAATGCGGAGGACGCAATTATTAAGATTGCAGATTATAACAAAGCAGTTTATCAATTTTCCGTGACAGCTTTACGAAACATCATCGGACAACATACACTTGATGAAGTTTTAAGAGAAAGAGAACAGATAAACGGAACCCTTCAAAAAATTGTGGACACGACAACAGAACCTTGGGGAATTAAAATTGAAATGGTAGAAATGAAAGATGTTGAAATTCCAGAAGCAATGCAACGAGCTATGGCACGAGAAGCTGAAGCCATTAGAGAAAAGAGAGCAAGAATTGTAAAAGCAGAAGCAGAATTAGAAGCATCAATAAAACTAACACAAGGAGCAAAAGAGATGGAGGGCAGTCCAATTGCACTTGAGCTTAGACGTATGCAAATGCTATCTGAGATCGGTATTGACAACAATACAACGACAGTTATTCTTATGCCGTCTGACTTCACAAACGCTGCAAAAAGTTTTACAGAACTAGTAAATAAAAAGAAACTTGATGCATAAGCCACATACCGCTAACACGGGTTTGGCAAAAGTGGCGGTTCAGTGCTCCGCAGAAACATTTGTGGTTAATCAAACATTGGTTATCCACATAAACATTTGTGGTGAAAATCGCCACCTTCGCCAAGCCCGAAACCGTTATATGCCATATTGTAGCGATCATGGTATTTGAATATTGGGGGTATTTTAAATTGAAAAACAGATGAAAATTTATAGCGATAATATAAAAATGTACGATGCCAAATTACTTAAGCTAAGTAAGTTATTAAATCGCTTTTCATTTCTTAGGTTACTTATTTTTGTCATTTCAAGTATCATTCTTATATACTTGTTTAGTTCAAATGTATTAACTCCCATTCTGATTGTTTTCCCACTATCGATATTATGTTTTGGTGCTGCAGTCAAATATCATAACAAAACAGCTTTCCTAAAAAAGCATACTGCATTCCTGAAAGGTATAAATGAATCCGAAATTTTAAGAGAAAAATGTAATCTGGAAGAATTTGATACCGGACACCAGTTCATAAATCAAAATCACCCTTATACCTCCGATTTAGATATTTTTGGGCAACATTCCATTTTTCAATTACTTAACAGAACAACTACAGAATCTGGTATGATACTGTTATCAGAATGGCTGTCGGAACCTGCACCTAATTATGAAATACATGACAGACAGAAAGCCATAAAAGAATTAGCTCAAAAATTGGATTGGAGGCAAGATTTTCAGGCATCTGGCATGCATTTTCAAAATAAAAAAAGCGATTATTATAAATTGTTAGATTGGGTAGAAGCACCTGTCGTTTTATTAAAAAATCGACGACTATATATGGCAGTTGCAATTATCCTTTCGGTTCTATCATTACTTAGCTTATATTTTTATATACCTCATTTTGAATCATCAAGCTGGTATATTTATTTACTTCCCTTTATCACTGTTTATTTTATTATTAACAGAGTTTTAAAAAAATTAAAACCCATAGCTGATGATATCGTTAAAACCTCACAAGAGAATATTAACACTTTAAGAGGTTATCGGGCACTTATCAATAAAATTGAATGCGAAAATTTCAAGTCAAAAAAATTATGCGAATTACAATCAATACTCATAAAAAGCAAAGATTCAGCATTCAATGAAATTAATAGGCTGTGCAGATTATTGGAATTCTCTCAACAAAGAGGTTTGAAAATAAAATATATATCAATAGGTGGAAATCCGACTTATTCTATATTAAACAGTTTCTTACTAATTGATATTTACTTGATTATTGGAATAGAAAAATGGAAATCAAAAAATAAAGCGTTTTTAAAACCATGGTCTAAAGTAGTAAGTGAGTTTGAAGTAATAAATAGTCTTGCAGGTTTTTGCTATTCAAATCCCTCATATACTTTTCCTCAGCTAGAAGAAAAAAATAACTATATCCATTTTGAGTCGTTGGGGCATCCCTTAATAAATTCAAATAAACGGGTATCTAATAATTTTCACTCTGAGGGACAAGGTGATGTGGTCTTGATAACTGGTTCTAATATGGGAGGGAAAAGCACTTTTTTAAGAACCGTTGGCGTTAATCTTGTATTGGCATTGGCTGGTGCACCTTGTTGTGCCCAAAATGGGCAGGTTTCAAACCTCCAATTATTTACAAGTATGCGAACCCAAGACAATTTAGAGAAAGGAATTTCTTCTTTTTATGCAGAATTAAATAGAATAGAAAAAATGCTGAAACTGATAGGAAAAAGTCAAAACATATATTTTCTTTTGGATGAGATGTTTAAAGGAACTAACTCTGAAGACAGGCATAAAGGAGGTTTTTCATTGATTAATCAACTTAGTAATCTGAATACGTCAGGAATTATTGCAACACACGATATCGAACTTGCCAAGCTCTCAGAAAACAAAAAGTTAGTTGCAAATTATAGTTTCAATAGCGAAATGATAAATCATTCTATGATTTTTAGTTATAAACTTCATAATGGTATTTGTTATGACTTTAATGCAAGTGAGCTTATGAAAAAAAGTGGAATTGAAATTTTATCGAACATCTCAGGTGAACAGAATCAATAAAATACGGCATATAACTTCAGCTACCCGTCAAGTGCGGCAGCAGTGGTTTTCGGTGTGTATCTTTCCGCTCTGGCTGCGTTTCGGCTTGACAGGAAATCGCCCGCAATCCGCCCCTGCGTGTAGCTTCCTACGTTATATGCAACCAGAATTGAAATAGTTACAATAATAAAAAATTTGCTATTTATACCAAAGATTGGTATCTTTGAAATAAAATTGAAAGTAAAGTTATGGCTAAAAACACATCGATTTTATTAGGAGATTATTTTGATAATTTTATAAATCAACAAGTTAAAACAGGAAAATTCTCTTCTGCAAGTGAGGTGGTAAGGACTGCTTTAAGAATGTTTGAACACGAAGAAACTAAAAAAACAGAGCTGATTAACGAACTTAAAAAAGGTGAAAAAGCTGGTTTTGTAGAAGATTTTAATCGAGAATCTTTTTTAAATAGTCTTCATCAAAAACATTCCGTTAAGTAATGAAGTATAGAATCAGCAAGGAAGCTTTAAATGACCTTGAAAAATTATGGCTTTACACCTTTGAAACTTGGTCACTTGAACAAGCTGACAGATATCTTAACTTACTAATGGACGAAATTGAATACTTAACAGTAAACCCAAAATCTGGAAAAGATTACAGTCACATAAGAAAGGGATATTTTCGTTCGAGAGTAAAATCTCATTTCATATTTTACAAAATAAACTTGAAAGATAACGAATTGGAAATTATCAGAATTTTACATCAACAAATGGATATTGAATCACGACTAAATGAATAGAAGACTGGCTGCATATAACACGCGGTCATAAAACATTGGGGTTTAAGTGGTATGCCAAGTGCAACGCTCGCTGGCAGGTTCCTAATCGGTTGATAGGTTCGCAGCTCCGAAATCCCCAACGATTTCATACCTCCATCCGTTGCCAACAATACAAGAAAATTTGCAAGTGGTGTATATTTGGTGTATATTTGCATCAAAACAAAATAATATGGCAAGACAAAGTATATCGTTCACAAAACCAAATGAAGAATGGTTAAAAGTACAAGTGAATAATGAAGAATACACTAGTAAAAGTGAACTAATTAATGATTTGATTAGACAGGCTAGAAAGCAGCAAGTTCAAGTTGATTTTATTAGAGCTAAATTAGATAAATCTGAAAGTAGTGGATTTACTGATGATACTAAAGAACTAATTTTAAAACAATCAAAGTCATTACTTAATGGTCAGATATAGAATAAGTAATGAAGCTAAGGAAGACTTGATACGGATTCATCATTACGGCATCGAAAAGTTTGGAGTGACTCAAGCTGATAAATACTTTGATTCATTTTTTGAGTATTTTGACATTATAACCCAACGACCCTTTTCATTTGAATCAGTCGATTATATAAAAACAGGATATAGACGTTGTGTTTGCGGGTCTGATAGTATATTTTACAGACTAAACAATGGAGTAGTTGAGATAATGGCAATTGTTGGAAGACAAGATTTGAATAGTATCCTACAATTTTTATGAACAGATTACCCGATTTCAACAATATCATGAGTGAAAAACAACATAGAAACAGACTGAGATTTATGAATGTAAAACATGGCACTGAATCACTGATTGAAAGTGATGAATATTTTGAATTTATTGCAGGATATACTTCAAATGGAGTGTCTTATGGTTTGTCCCACAAAGAAATGGATGATATAAGAGATGAAATCAAGAACGAAATAATAGAAAAGAATAATTTAGATTTGCCTTTTTAACGATAGAATGAAGTACTGTTGGCAACACATGGTATAGTGCATGCGGGTTTCAGCGGTTTTCGAGGGTTCGTGGCTCGTAAAAAAAGTCGGTGTGAACTGATAAGTTATAGCTTCGTAATCCCGCACACACCATACCATCAACCGTTATGGCCAAGCGAAGGGCATTCGGAGTTATTGAATCAACTAGATAAATTGTTATATTTGTATTATGAGTAAAAAGGATCAAATACTGAGTATGATAGTTGGCGTGGTAAATAAAACTGCTCCTGATTCAGAGGTATATCTTTATGGTTCTCAGGCTCGTGGTGAGGCTAAGAAATTGTCCGATTGGGATATCCTGATTCTATTAAATAGACAAAACATATCATTTGACTATGAGACAAAATTCATGGATGAATTCTATGAACTTGAGCTTGAGACTGGAGAGATAATATCTCCCTTATTTTACTCAAAAACTGATTGGGATGTCTATCATTCAGCGACACCTTTATTTGAGAATATCCAAAAAGACGGAGTAAGAATTAAATGAAAGGTACAAAACAAGACTTGTTAAAGTACAGACTCCGACGTGCAAGGGACACATATGAGGATGCACAAATCTTGGCTGACAAGAGTAGGTGGAATTCGACAATTAATAGATTGTATTATGCGGCATATTACGCTGTGATGGCGTTGCCACTTGATTCTGATTTGAATCCAACTACACATAATGGAGCTAAATCCAACTTCTCAGAATATTTTATAAAAACGGATAAAATCCCAATGGAATTAGGGAAGATATATTCTCAATTATTTACGTGGAGACAAAAAGGAGACTATGACGATTTGTTTGATTTTGACAAGGACAAAGTATTGCCCTATTTCACACCTGTAAATGATCTAATTTCCCTGGTTGAAAAAAAACTTGACATTTAAAGTTGCCAGGCCATAACACATGGCATATACTATAAGGGTTTTGGGAGGGTTTCGGGCGGTTTTGCTCGCATCATTTTTGGTGTATCTTGATACCTTATTTGCCCCGCAATCCCTTACAGCCCATGCCATCAACCGTTATCGGTCATGCTGTGACGACAGAGGAAACATTGATCGCTCTAAACAAAATGAGCAAACAAGTAAAATTGAATAATGAGAAGGAATAGGTTAACTTTGCGTTAGTATAAATGGAGGTTTATTATGAGATATAAGTATGAAATTGATGCTTCTTTTTCAGTGAAAAACAAATCGGACAAAACGAAACTTTCATGCTTTCTTTGAAAGTCTTCATCTCAATAAAATAACAAAGGACATTCATATGCAAGAGACAATCAAGAAAAAAATTACCTCTAAGCTTAATAAATTACAGAAATGCTTAACCGGCATCAAAGGCTTTGACGAGGTTACAGAAGGCGGGCTTCCGAAAAACAGAACTACTTTAATTAGTGGAGGTGCCGGTTCAGGAAAAACCCTTTTTGGGATTGATTTTTTAATCAATGGGGCAATCCAATTCAAAGAGCCTGGCGTCTTCATGTCCTTTGAAGAAACAGCAGATGAGCTTTATAAAGATGTGGCTTCTCTCAACCTGGATTTACAAGGACTTGTTTCGCAAAAAAAGATTGTGCTTGAGCATGTTATTTTGGAGCGCAAAGATGTTCAGGAGAAAGACTTTAATCTTGAAGGACTACTGGTTCGCCTGGAACAAGCTATTGATTCCATTGACGCCAAACGCGTTGTTTTAGATTCTATTGAATCCCTTTATGCAGGCATCACAGATAATGGCATTCTTCGTTTAGAGATAAAAAGACTTTTCCGATGGCTTAAAGAAAAACAAGTTACAGCAATCGTTACCGGTGAGCCGGGACAAGGCTCTTATACTCATCACGGCATGGAGCAGTACATTTCCGATTGCATCATTCTTCTCGATCACAGAGTTGACCAAGAAGTTTCCGTTCGTAGAATTCGTATAGTTAAATATCGGGGTTCAAATCATGGAACAAACGAATATCCATTTGTAATTGATGACGATGGACTTTCAGTAATTCCTATTACTTCAGCAGGACTCGATCAACCGGGAACAGGCAAAAGAGTTTCAACCGGAATTCCATCGCTTGATAACTTGTTTAAGGGTATAGGATACACCAGAGGCAGCACCATACTTGCTTCAGGTACTGCCGGTACCGGAAAAACAAGCTTAGCTGCTGCATTCGCAGTAGAAACATGTAAACGCGGAGAACGATGTCTTTTCTTGTCTTATGAAGAATCAGCAGGGCAACTTATTCAAAACATGAAATCCATAGGTTTTAATTTTGAACCATTGATAAAAAAAGGACTCTTAAAGATTGTATCCACCAGACCTACTTTTGTTGGTTTAGAGAAGCATTTACTCGATTTATACAAAACCATTGATGAGTTTAAACCAAAAACTGTTGTGATAGATCCACTGACAAGTCTTATTGGAGAGGGAAGCCCGCGTGAAGTTCATTCGATGATTACCCGCATGATTGATGTTTTAAAAACCCAAGCCATAACCGGATTTTTTACGAGTCTTGTTTCTTCATCCTCACAAAATGACACGAGCGGTGAAATTGGTGTATCTTCCTTGATTGACACCTGGATTGTAGTTAGAGAATTAGAAGAAAAAGCGGGTAAAAAACGTATTCGCGCACTCTACATTGTTAAATCCCGTGGCACGGATCACTCCAGTGACATACAAAAATTGACTTTGAGTGATGATGGAATTTCCTTAGAGCCAATGGAAGTTGATTCTACCGCAACTTCTGATCCAAAAAAGAAAGTAGGCAGTGGTATTAATGTAAAATCAGGCAAAAGATAAATAAAAGTAATTAATGAAAGCTGAAGTACGCAGGGGAGCATTACGTCCTAAATTTATTGTAGGTATTGGCGGCTCATCCGGAGCGCTTAATGCATACAAGGCGCTCTTGGATACCTTGCCATCTGATACAGGTATGGCCTTTGTCATTATTTCTCACATGAATCCCAGCGCTCATAGTGAGTTAGCTAAAATTCTGTCGCGTCATACTAAAATGGAAGTAATTGTACCTTCCAATGCGACACCGATCCGGGCGAATCACGTCTATGTAATTCCTCCTGATGCCGATCTTCTCATTGAAAACTATACCTTCAAAATCATCTCCCCGCGCTCTGGTAGTAATAAGCAGGTAGATTTATTTTTTGTTTCTTTAGCAGAGGCAATGGGCGCTCGTGCGATCGGCATTATCCTCTCCGGGTATGATGGCGATGGTACTGAAGGATGCGAGCAAATCAAGGCAAAGGGAGGAATAATCTTTGCTCAGGACATGTCTGCCGAAATAGAACACATGCCTTTCAGTGCTGTGGCTTCAGGCTGTGTTGATTTCGTTCTGCCTCCCGCCAAAATTGCAATTGAATTAAAAAGATTGGCGGTTGCGCTTAAAGCTTAGAAACGACAGACCTTCGTAGCGAGTGTAGCACGAACCGATAACATGGGTTTGGCAATATGGCGGGTGATGTGCTTCGTAGAAACTTTTGTGCAAGCCCGAACATTTGTGCTTCGTATGAATAGTAATGCTAAAAATCCGCCACATCGCTAAGCCCAAAACCGTTATGGTGCATTTTAAAAAGCACATGCATAATGTTTTAGGTGTCATGAATTATTCTGAAGAATTTTGAATTAAACCTTTCACGAATAGAAAAGATTGCGTAATTTTGTATCCAAATGAATACATTGAGATAAATATACAAAATTGAGAAAACAGACGATTTTGACAAATGGCTGAGAAAACTAAAAGATTTAAGAGCTAAAGCCAAAATATTGTTTCGCATTCAAAAGATTGAGAACGATGAGCACTTTGGTGATTGTGAACCTGTTGGCAATGGGATTCGGGAACTAAAAATTGACTACGCTAAAGGATACAGAGTATATTTTAAAGAATCAGACGGGAAAATCATTATTCTACTTATTGGTGGAGATAAGTCAACCCAGCAGAGAGACATTGAAAAGGCAAAAGAGATTTTAAAACGAATTAAAATAGTATAGAAATGGAAACTTCAAAATTTGATATAGCAGACTATTTAGATAGTAACGAAATGATTGCGGAATATCTTAATGCTGTTTTAGCAGAAGGAAATGATTCCGATGTAATTACAGCAATCGGACATATTGCAAAATCAATTGGTATGACAAAAATTGCTCAAGAAACTGGATTAAGTAGACCAAGTTTATACAAAGCTTTATCGGATGGATCTAAACCTCAGTTTGAGACAATTATGAAAGTATTAAGAGCAATAGGCGGACAGATACAAATAAATCCCTTGACGGCATAAAGAAAAACGCACCATAACAAAAACTATATGTCAATTGCCGTTTCCGTGCTGACAACAAAGCAAGTAGCCCGCCACAACCGCAGTGGTATTCGACAGGAAAGCGCCCCGCAGTCGGCAACTGCATATAGTTCCGAACGTTAACGGCAAGCAAAAGAACTATTATAATATGAGACAAACTACTTTCAAAAGAATCATCTTTTTTTTCATTACAACTATTTACAAAAAATATTTATTACCTATATTAATTTTTATGACGACAATTACTAGCAATGCGCAGACACTAAAAACCGTTCAGAATGTAGACTTGAATAAATATGCAGGTAAGTGGTTTGAAATTGCCTCATATCCTCAACGCTTTCAAAAGGGCTGTCATTGCACAACTGCTGAATATACTTTAAGTAAAAAAGGATATGTAATTGTTATGAACAGATGTAACAGAGACAGTATTAACGGAAAACAATCTTATATCAAGGGGAAAGCTTTTGTAGAGAAAAATTCAGGTAATGCAAAATTGAAGGTTCAGTTCTTCTGGCCTTTTACCGGCAAATATTGGATAATTGATTTAGCAGATGATTATACTTATGCAGTTGTCAGTCATCCCAACAAAAAATATTTATGGATTCTATCAAGAACTCCTAAGATGGATAATGCAATATATCAGCAAATTCTATCACGATTAAGAGAAAAGGGATTTGATTTAACAAAACTTCAAACTACTAAACAATTATTAGAATGATATGACTGGAGTTAGCCCACACCAGGAGATCAGAAACGAATGATATGAAAGATAAAAAATAATGGCGACAATATTAATTACTGGTGGAACAGGCCTTATCGGCAGATATTTCATTAAAAAATTAAAAGACAAAGGATATTCCGTTGCCATACTGGGCAGAGCAAGTCACCTGAATGCGGATATACCAACTTATACCTGGGACATTGACAAAAATGAAATTGAAAAAGAAGCCTTAGAATCAGCCGACTATATAATTCACCTCGCAGGAGCAAACATTGGTGATCGAAGGTGGACGGAGAAAAGGGAAAAACTAATCATTGACAGTCGTGTTAATACCGGTCGGTTGATTTTTGACAAAATAGAAACAAACAAAAATAGACTGAAAGCATTTATATCAGCATCGGCAATTGGATATTACGGAACTATCACATCAGACAAAATATTTTCTGAAACAGACCCTCCTTCCGGTGACTTTCTCGGTGAGACTTGCCGACAATGGGAACAATTGGCAGACAACTTCGAGAAATTAGGGATAAGGACAGTAAAAATCAGAACAGGCGTTGTTCTAACACATCAGGGCGGAGCATTAGCAAAAATTCGAATGCCAATTAAAATAGGAATTGGTTCGGCTATCGGCAATGGCAGACAATATATGCCCTGGATACATATTGACGACCTATGTGGCATCTACATTAAAGCAATCGAGGACACAAAAATGAAAGGAGCTTATAATGCAATAGCACCTGCCCACCAGACAAACAGAGATTTTACCAAAACATTGGCTCATATTCTTAACAAACCTTTTTGGTTCCCTAATATTCCTGGAATTGTAATGAAAATAATATTGGGTGAAATGTCTGCAATCCTTTTAAAAGGTAGCAGGGTTTCATCCGAAAAAATTATTAATGCTGGTTACCAATTTAAGTTTCCTGATCTTGAAAGTGCTTTAGTAGATTTATTAGATAAAAACACCAAATGAGAATCTGGTCATTACATCCAAAATATCTAGACTCAAAAGGACTCGTTGCCTTATGGCGGGAAACTTTATTGGCTAAACATGTTTTGGAAGGCAAGACCAAAGGGTATAAAAATCATCCTCAGCTCAACCGTTTCAAGAAAGCAAAATATCCACTTGATTTAATAAACCACTACCTGAGTGAAGTATACCACGAAGCCATTAATAGAAATTTCAATTTCGACAAACAAAAAATCAATTGGAGATTTAGAAAATTCAAGATGCCTGTTACAACAGGTCAGTTGAAATATGAAGTAGAGCATCTATTAAGTAAACTTTAAAAGAGAGATTATAATAAATACGAAGAACTTAAATCAAAATCGGCATTTGATCATCATCCGATTTTCAAATTGACAGACGGAGAAATAGAAGAATGGGAAATATTTGCAGACACCATGAAGAATGCCAGCCGCTAACAGCGGTTTGGCAAAAAAGCGGGTGACGTGCTTCTATGACAGTTTTTTGGTTAGACAAACAGTTGTGCATCTAATGAACTTTAGTGCTAATAAGCCGCTTTTTCGCCAAGCCGCGGAACGTTAGAGCCAAGTTTAAGAGACCGCGCCAAAATATTATTTGTTTCCTAATGAAGAAACATTTATCTTTGCATAAACTTTTTTATTATGACCGAAAAATTTCAGGTTCAATTTTTAGAAGACGCAGCCGAATTTTTAGATAATCTCAATGAAAAGCCGAGAGAGAAAATTTACTACAACATTCAGAAGGCCAGATTTTCTAACGACAAAGAACTATTTAAAAAATTGAAAGGTGAAATTTGGGAGTTCAAAACCTTGTTTAACAAAACGCACTACAGGCTTTTTGCTTTTTGGGACAAGACAGGGAAGGATGAAACAGTTGTCATATCAACGCACGGAATAATTAAAAAGACAGACAAAACACCACTTGGAGAAATTGATAAGGCAGAGAATTTGAGAAAGTTATATTTTGAACAAAAAAGTCAAGTATCATGAAAAAGGAAGCATTGAAAACATACAGTTTGGAAGAAATGTTGGACAAACATATCGGTAGACTTGGGACGTCCAAACGTGAAGCATTTGAAAACGAATTACGACTTGATTTACTTGGAGAAGCAATCAAACAAGCGCGTAAAGACAGGAACTTGACACAGGAACAACTTGGACTTCTTGTCGGTGTTAAGAAAGCACAAATTTCCAAGTTAGAGAATAGCTTGACAGATGCACGATTTGAAACAATTATCAAAGTATTCAAAGCATTAAACGCTAAAGTCAATTTTAATGTTGAATTGCTCAATCAAACTGTTAAACTTGCCTGACAGACCGAAAACCAGGCGGTAACAAAGTGTAACATCAATAAGGGTTTTTAGTGGTAATTCAAGCTTTCTGCCCCGCTCAAACTACAATGTCGTTGGACAGTAAAGTAGCCCGCAATCCCTTACTGCTGCTACACTCAACCGTTGTACGCAAGCTAACGAATCCGTGCTTTTTAAAAAGATTCAATAAAAAGTAGTAAATTAGCCTCAAAATAGATGGTTATGGATAAAGCTGTTATATTGAGGGATTTGAGAGATAATCTCAGAAAACAATATCAGGATTCTATTAAGAACGTTATATTATTTGGATCTCAAGCGAAAGAGATAGCCAATGAGAATTCAGATTTTGATATTCTAATTTTGCTTGATAAGGATTATTCTGGTAAGGATGAGAATAATATACTTGATATTTGCTATGAGATTGACCTAAAGTATAATATAATTATTGATGCGCATTTGCTTTCTTTAAAAGAATTAAAAACTATTAGAGGAAAACAGCCAATTTTTATTAACGCAATAAATTCTGGAATCTACGCATGCGTATAGATGAAAAAGATAGGTTTGAGTTGATTTAGTATCGACTGGATGAAGCCAAAGATACTATGGAAGACGTACAATTATTAATTTCTAATGATAGATTACGTTCTGCAATAAACAGAATTTATTACGGCATGTTTTATTCACTTCTTGCATTAGGCTTAAAATTTGACTTTGAGACTTCAAAACACCAGCAATTAATAGGATGGTTTAATAAGAACTTTATTTACGAAGGACTTATTGATTCAAAATACGGTAAGATTATAAATAAAGCACTTAATCGTAGGACAAAAGGGGATTATGATTCCTATGTTGAGTTTGAAAAGGAGATAGTTGCAGAGATGTTCGAGGAGATGAAGGATTTTATCAACGAAATAGAGGAATTCATAAATAAGAAATAGCCAGCGTACAACAAAAGCTCAACAACCATAGGGGTTTAATAGGTTTGCGGGCGGGTGGCGCTCGCTAACAACTTTTCGCTCAGTAGATACATTAGTAGCCACGCAATCCCCTACGTTTGTTAGCTTCGACCGTTATAGCCAATGCTAAAAACTGACACAGAGATGAGCAATGATACTAAATATCGGAATATGAGTCGAAAAATCCTTTTCACAAAAAAATGGAAATCTTT
>Ga0209125_1001480_pt1 | contig 21767 bp, 10 predicted proteins | sample BarGraIncub1131A_FD_184503 | JGI IMG/M metagenome (GOLD analysis project Ga0209125, IMG submission 184503) | Arctic peat soil microbial communities from Barrow, Alaska - Barrow Graham LP Incubations 11-31A (SPAdes) (version 2) | ecosystem: Environmental > Terrestrial > Soil > Wetlands > Peat...
CGCGAAATCCCTTCGAATAAAAATGAAAAGCTTATAAAAGAAGAGATACAGCAACCTCAGAAAAAAGCAATTTCAGGAACGGTAAAAGATAGCAAAGGGATCTCTTTGCCTGGAGTGAGCGTGGTAGTTAAAGGGACCACTACTGGTATAACTACAGATAGTAATGGCAAATTTACATTGGCTGTACCAACTGAAGCAAAAGCAATTATATTTTCATTTGTTGGAATGAAAGCACAGGAATTTGCCATTACCGGAAAAACATCTTTCAATGTTGTAATGGAGGAAGAAACTATTGGACTTGAAGAGGTTGTTGCTATCGGCTACGGAACAGTAAAAAAATCGGACATTACCGGATCAGTAAAAACTTTATCTAACGATCAATTCAACGCTGGTGTTGTTATGGCTCCTGAACAATTAATGCAGGGTAAAGTGGCTGGCGTCAATATTACCATGCAAAGTGGTGAACCTGGTGCCAATTCGGATGTGCTTATTAGAGGTGCAAATTCTATATCGTTTTCAAACAGTCCGTTGTACGTTATTGATGGTGTACCGGTTGGTTTTAGCACAGCCAGTTTCTCAAGCAGCGCAAACGACCGCATGACTACCTTGGAGAACAACCCGCTTAACATGCTTAATCCATCGGACATTGAATCGATAAATGTTCTAAAAGACGCTTCGGCTACTGCCATTTATGGTTCGAGAGGGGCAAATGGCGTAATACTGGTCACTACAAAAAAGGGTAAAGCAGGACAAAATTCAGTTAGTTATGAAGGATCATACGGTGTTTCCACTCTTCGGAAAAAATTGGATGTTTTATCCGCTTCTGATTTTCGCAGCTATATGAAGGATAATGCTGTAACAGGTTGGGTAGATGGTGGCGCGAGTACTGACTGGCAGGATCAGATTTTTAGGACAGGCATCACTCAATCGCACAGCTTGTCGCTCAACGGCGGAAATGATAAAACCAATTATAGGGCATCGGTGAATTATACCAACCAGGATGGTATAATTATAGCTTCTAATCTTGAAAAATACACTGGACGTATTAATATCAATCACAAAGCAATGGATGATAAGCTTACCATTGGACTAAATCTTACAAATGCTTTTTTAAAGAACCAAAATTCACTTAATCCTGAAGGTGCCGGAGGTGCAGGTTCCGGAGGAACAATTCGTGACGCATTGCGCAACGATCCCACTTATCCCGTACGTGATGCTTCTGGAGCATATACATGGCATGGTGTCAACAATCAGAACCCTGTTGAAGAAACCCTTGTACGAACTGATAATACTGAAACCTACCGTTATATGGGCAACGGAACTGCTGATTACAAAATTTTCGACTTTCTGAATGCGAATGTAAACATTGGTTTTACAAAGGAAAACATAGACCGTTATGTTTACGAACCCATTTCAGGAAGAATTGGTTCTGTAACCCATGGTCGTGGGTCGCATGAATCACGGGCGAGTAACTCAAAACTTTTGGAAACAAACCTGGTTTTCAACAAAACATTTGGTAAACACAGTATTAACGCTCTTGGCGGATATTCTTACCAGGAATTTGTATACACAAATTCATTTATGGAATCTTCAGGTTATATTTCAGATGCAACTTCTTACAACTCGATTAATTCTGGCAATAAATCTACCTGGAATTTGTATTCCGGTAAGGCAAGCAATAAATTGATTTCTTTCTACGCGCGTGCCACCTATGACTTTAACAGAAAATACCTGTTAACAGCCACTTTACGACGCGATGGTTCCTCCCGGTTTGGGGCAAATCAAAAATGGGGTAATTTCCCATCGGCCGCATTGGGATGGAGAGTTTCGGAAGAGGATTTTCTTAAAAACAGTAATTTTATTTCCAATTTGAAATTGCGAATGGGTTATGGTATAACTGGCAATCAAGAAATTGGAAATTATGGTTCCTTACCAATATTAAGTGCTGGCGGTCAGTATATTATTAATGGTAATTTTGTTGGAGCCGTTTTTCCTACTCAATATGCCAATCCAGATCTTAAATGGGAGTCTACTTCACAGGCCAATATTGGCTTAGATTTTGGATTCTTCAAAAATCGATTAACTGGAACAATTGATTTGTACAAGAAAAAAACAAATGATTTATTATTATCCTTTACTGTTCCTCAACCTGCTGAAGCAAGTAATACCATTCTTAATGTAGGTTCTGTTGAAAACAAAGGAATTGAACTTGAACTTAACGGAGTTATATTGAATGAAGGTTCTTTGGCATGGGAAGCATATGCAAATATAGCTCACAATGAGAACAATGTTGTCTCCATTTCAAACAGTGTATGGAAACAAACTGCAATTTATACAGGTTGGCTTCAAGTACCGGGTTTCAGCGGGCAATCCACTCAGATAATCCTACCAGGTGAACCGCTTGGTACTTTCTATGGTTTTAGATATGCCGGCGTTGATGCGACTGGAAAGCAGCAGTTTTATGACATGAATAATAAATTAACGTATACACCAAAAGCTGGTAAACTGGGGGCTGACGACAGGGCTATTATTGGGCACAACCAACCTAAGTTCACCTACGGGTTTGGGAGTAAATTTACGCTAAAGAGACTGAGTTTAGATTTATTCTTTAGGGGAGTGCAAGGTATACAAGTTTTGAATTCTACATTTCTGGATTTGAACGACAAAAGCGGAATTTACAGTGCGATTGCCTCAGGCACTGATAATGCCAGGATTAATATAGCTAAAGGTGCTGTTTCGAATGGAATCGCACATACCGAAACACTGATCTATTCCAGCAAATGGATTCAGGATGCTTCTTTCCTACGACTTGAAAATGTAACGGTGAATTATAATTTTAATGTGAAATCTTTAAAATTGTTATCAAACTTCAACGTCTATGTAACTGGTCAAAATTTATTGGTTCTTACCAAATACAAAGGTTATGACCCCGAAGTGTCAGGAGGTAATGATTCCTATAAATATCCACGGCCAACGACTCTACAGTTAGGTGTTAAGGCTAATTTTTAAACGATATAAACTTTCAGATAGATAGGTCTATCTATAACTCTGAATGAATTTTGATTTAAATCAATAATATTAATTAAAAAAATGAAAAAAATATATCGATCAATCATTGCAGTTTTTGGACTTGCATTCATTATTAGTGCATGCACTAAGCTTGATGAGAAATTATATGACCAAATAGATGCAAGAACCTTCTATAAGACGACCGACGAAATCAATGCAGCTGTGGCAGATGTTTATTATCGCCTTAATGGTGTACATATTTGGTTGAATCACTGGCAGCTGCAGGAGTGTTCCACCGACCATGGTATGTGCTCATGGGGAGATGGCGGAATTTACAAACAGGACCAATTACATACGTTAACGTCAACTCATGGACCTAATCATGACGTCTATGTAGGTACTTTCCAGGTTATTGCAGCAACAAATTCCTTCCTTGAAAATGTGAAGTTGGCCAACCCAACAAATTTGGCTCAACTTGAAGGTGAAGTGCAGGCCTTGCGTGCATGGTGTTATATGGATCTTATTGATTTATATGGCAATGTTCCAATTGTAACGGCAGCACATGTTGATCCGGCAAATTTGCCGACAACTGCAACGAGAGCAGACGTTTTTAAGTTCATTGAATCTGAATTGAAGGATGCAATTACAAAGCTCCCTGCAGATAAGGATGTAAACAGACAGGCAGTTTATCCACGTATTATTACAAAAGAAGCAGCTGAAGCTTTTTTGGTCAAATTATACCTTAATGCTGAAATTTGGAGTGGTACTGCCCGCTGGCAGGATGCAGTAACTACGGCAGACCTTGTAATTAATTCAGGCGTTTATTCCATTCCTTCGGGATATGGAGATATTTGGAAGACATTTGCACCAGATAACAAAACCGCTCCTAATAATAATGAAATTATTTTTGCCTTATCAAGGTATGCTACCCCGAATTGGGATCCATCCTTGGGCTTATGGGCCAATTGTCTTAGTATACATGGTGAATTAAAGGGAGCAGTACGGGACGGTGTGAGTCTGGGTATTGATCAGAGTTTCTGGGGTGGTCCAAGTGTATTAGACGAGACCTATCAAATATATGACGAGACCGATTATCGGAGAGGGCTTATTTTAAAAGGCAAATTTTACGATGCAAGTGGTAATTTATTAATTGATATTAAGCCTTATACAAATATTGATATTGCTACGTTTCCTGATTCCAAAGCAGGATTGAGTTGCATTAAATATAAACCACAACCTGGAACTCCAAGTGTTTTTAGTGGTAACGACATGATATTATTCCGGTATGCTGACGTATTATATTCAAAAGCAGAAGCACTTTATCGCCTGGATGCAGGTAACAAGGCTGCCGCTGAGGCATTAATTACTCAGGTATATACCAGAAATTTCGTTGGAGGCAAATCTTTTACCATTAATTCGTTAGATGATATCCTCAAAGAACGCTCGAGGGAATTTCTTTGGGAAACTTCTTACCGTACCGATCTGGTTAGGTTTGGTAAATTTATTACCATGAGGACCTTATGGCATACCACTGATGATCCCGCTTTCCGGAATCTTTATCCAATACCGCAGAGTGAAATAGATTCTAATCCTAACCTGGTTCAAAATCCGGGATATACAAATTAGTCAATATTTGAATTTATAAGTGTGATGTAAACTGCACAATAACAATCAGTAACATACATGAAATAGCCATGATTGATAAATCACAAACCGGAATGAATATTTGTTCAGGGCTATTCCATACGACCTTTAAAAAACAAATTATACACGTATGAAATTAATAACCACAGGATCAGAACCTGTGGTTATTTAAACCAATGATCACAAGATATTAAGCTTACAACTCAACAATGTATTGAATTCAGCTTATGAAATTCAATAGACACATCCGTTTACCACCAAAGTGCATGAGTTGACCGGAGATCATAGTACTCCTCTAAATTTTTTTATATCATATTATTGAACCATTTAGTAAGTTCTTTTAGAAGAATTAATGTTTAATTCTTTAAATTAATTACATATTAAATATTTTAATCATGAAAAAATTATTTATAATTAATCGGACAGTTTCTTTGCTATTTTCGATTTTCCTGTTAGCATTAGTTTTTAGTGGATGTTCAAAACAAGATGAATCTAAAAGCGACAATACCCTGAACTCTAATAACACACTTAAAGCGGCGATACTAAATTCGCCACAAATCATTATTGACGACATGACCCTGTCCCCTGATGCACCATTGCATGGAACTGAAGCAATGGATTGGGGTTTAGGAGATCCTTCTCCTCAACCAATGCCGTGTCCTGCAAAAAATTATAAAGGAGAATGGTGGGAGGCAATGACAGCTTGGGGACAAGTTTATATTCCCCGCTCGGGAAGTTCAGCCACAAACACCCGGTGCCAGATACGAAATGTAACCACGAAATTATTAAGAACCAATGGGACGTGGGAAACGGTACAATCTGGTTCTTTTGGCGGCGCTGCATATGTAGAAGACTTTGCAAATAATGAATGTATGGATGCGGGTGCCCGTGACGAATCTTCAAATGGAGGCGGCCAATCTTTTATTGTTGGTGTAGGCGCCTGGGCCGGTCATAACTACCATTTTTATACAAATGGCAGGGCATTTGTCGATGTGAATAATTGTGTTGGAGTTTACACAACCTGTGAAGCCCGACTTATTATGAGTGATACTGGTGGAACGGATGACCGCAATAACTGTAAAAATCTTATGCAAATGGGAGCCGACTGGTGGTTAAATACGACCATTGGCTTTTTACCTGATTGGTCGGCCAATAGTGGTATTGGAGGCATGAGGTCAAAATGGGTTACTAACGATTGGCAATCTTATAGCATGTGTACATTAACACCAGCACAAATCGCTGCAAATCCACCTATAGGTGCGTCTATTGGTGGAGGTGACTTAGCTCTTAACCATAGCACTAATGCTTCTTCTGTCCAAACAGGATATTCCGCATCAAATGCAGTTGACGGCAATTCAGGTACCAGATGGGGAAGTGCAGAGAGCGACCCGCAGTGGATTTATGTTGATTTAGGCACTACTCAAACTATTAACCAGGTTAAACTATCATGGGAAACTGCTTACGGTCAGTCTTATCAAATACAAGTATCGGATGATGCTACAAATTGGACAGACATTTACAGTACATCTACCGGAAATGGAGGTATTGACGATCTTACCGGATTATCAGGATCCGGAAGGTATGTTCGAATGAATGGAACAGCCAGAGGAACAGCTTGGGGTTATTCACTCTGGAGTTTTGAAGTCTATGGAAATTAGACGTTTTTTTACGAGAAAGTGAATCACAAACAAAGACTAATCTGGTTCAAAATCATAAACACTAAGATATTGTTATAATTTGTAAGGATTAAATAAATTGTACAATTAATAATAATTTACATACTTGAAACTAATAGCCACAGGTTCTAATCCTGTGGTTATTTAAAGTTCATTATTTTAATGTTTTAAGTCCACAACTAAACAAAGTGTTGAATTCAGATTATGAAGATCAATAGCCGCATTCATTTAACTTCAAAGTGCATGAATTGATTGGAGGTCATAGTAGTCCGTTAGTTTATTATATCATCATAATAATAATGAACAATTTGGTAAGTCCTTCACATATATCTGCGGCTGAATTTTTAAAATTAATTACATATTCAAAATTTAATGATGAAAAAATTATTTATATTTAATCGGACAGTTACATTACTAATATCGATTTTCCTGTTAGCAATAGTTTTAAGTAGTTGTAACGAATTTGGTGCAATTTTAAAAGAAAAACTGTTGTCTTCTAAAAACGAACCTGATAAAAAGATATCAAAAGAAGCACAAATTATTATTGAAGATATGACCTTGGCTCCGGATGCACCATTACATGGAACTGAAGGATTGAGCTGGGGTTTAGGGGAAGCTGCACCTCAACCAATGCCTGTTCCAGCTAAAAATTATAAAGGTGAATGGTTTCAGGCTATGACTTGTTGGGGGCAGGTCTATATTCCGCGAACGGGAAGCACAGCTACAAACACCCGGTGCCAGATACGAAATGTAACCACGAAATTATTAAGAACCAATGGGAAGTGGGAAACGGTTCAGTCGGGCGCTTTTGGTGGCTCTGCTTATTTGGAAAACTTTGCAAATAATGAAAATAAAGATGCTGGCGCACGTGACGAATCTTCAAATGAAGGAGGTTTATCGGTAATTGTAGGCGTAGGCAACTGGGCTGGCTATAATTATCATTTTTATACAAATGGAAGAGCTTTAATAGATACGAACACTGTTATTGGAGTTTACACAACCTGTGAAGCCCGACTTATTAAAAACGACCCTAATGGAGTTGATGATCGGGCAAACTGTAAAAATCTTTTGCAAATGGGAGCCGACTGGTGGTTAGATATGACCGTTGGCTGGTTACCTGATTGGTCTGCCAATAGTGGTATTGGTGGTAGTAGATCGAAATGGGTTACTTCTGATTGGCAATCATATAGCATGTGTTCATTATTACCAGAACAGATTATGGTAAAACCTCCTACCGGAGGTAATTCAGCACCGATGATAAAAGTATCTGGTGTAATGTTAAACGACACTTCTGTTACTGTTTCTGTTGACGAAACAATACAATTGACTGCAACAGTAAGTCCTTCAAGCGCTTTCAACAAGGCAGTACTTTGGAGTTCGAACAACTTAACAGTTGCTGGTGTAGATGGTAATGGATTAGTAATACCAAAAACTGTAGGAAATGTAATAATAACAGCTACTACAAAAGACCAGAATAAAACAGCTAATTGTAGTATAAAATTTACAGTTTCGAAAAACCTGGCGCTTAATCATAACGCTTATGCTTCCTCTACTGAGGGATCAAATGTCGCGTCAAATGCTTTTGACGGAAATGCAAGTACCAGATGGGGCAGCGTGTTAGGTAGCGACCCACAGTGGATTTACGTTGATTTAGGATCTTCTATAACCTTTAATCGTGTTAAATTATCTTGGGAGACTGCTTACGGAAAGTCTTATCAAATACAAGTATCGGATGATGCTGTAAATTGGACAGATATTTACAGTACAACTACCGGAGATGGTGGAATTGACGATCTTACCGGATTATCAGGTTCGGGAAGGTATATTCGAATGTATGGAACACAAAGAGGAACAGGATGGGGTTATGCGCTTTGGAGCTTTGAGGTTTATGGAAATTAGGTTTAAAAGTTGACGAATAATGAAGGTTTAAACTAACCTTGATGGTTTAATAAAAATATCTGTTTGAAATCTTAAATTTTCTCCAATTAAACACGCTGTGACAGGGAGTGTTTAATTGGCTTTTATATCCTGGATTATACCTGTATAACATCCATTTATTTTAAACAACACCTACTATTTACTTCGCTATTGTGACAACATGTAAATAATAATTTCACCAATGACTTCAAAACAAATAGAGATGAATGAAAATGCTGCTTGTTCAAGCCGTCGGAACTTTATCAAAGGAACGGCAATGGTAACAAGTGCTTTGGCACTTCAGGGCTGGGTGAGTCAACCGACTGATAAACCAAAAGGTGAAATGATCCGCCGTGCAGATGAGCAATCAATTCATTTGGCTTATTTTGATCCGTCAGAAGGGCCGGTGCCTAATCCGGGTATGGGTGTGAACGGATATGTTTTCAGCGATCATATGCACGTTGGTTATACTGAAGCAGAATGGAACCGAACACAGGGATTACCTCCGCTGCCGCTTGAACGGACAACTTTCGACCAGATGATGAAATTACCATATGTTGATAATCTTTACCTCAGGTTTGAATGGCGGGACGTACAAAAACAACGGGGGAAACTTGAATTGCCCGATGCCTGGAAATGGGTGTTGGAAGCTGCTGAAAAACAGGGTAAACGTTGGAGCTTTCGCATCATGAATTGCTCCCCCCACAGCATGTCGGAGAATGGGTTGCCGGAGTTTTTGCAAGGGAAGCTAAAGATGATTCCTTACTGGCATGCCGATAATGTGCCCGGTCCCCGTCCAAAATATTTTCCCGAGTACAGTAATGAGTACCTCAATTGGTGGGGCGAATTTGTTTCCCTTTTAGGAGCGAAGTTCGATAATCATCCACTTTTGGAATATGCCGATGTTTCGGGATATGGATTCTGGGGCGAAATGCACCATTATGCTCGTTACACGCCCGATGGACCAGTTACAAATTACCAGCCGGGTACTCCTGAGCGAGTGGAAGCTATTGTTGAACGTTTAATCCATGATCACCTGAAAGCATTTCCAAAAACGCCCGCAGCACTGGGATTGCATACAGCTGATTATGTAGCAGGTCAACGGGCATTTGAGCGAGGTTTATGCTGGCCGCGCCGCGATAGTTTCATGACTAATTTTTCAACTGCGGAAACCATTTTGGCCCAGGGGCTAAAACCAGGAAGCGCGATGTTATGGGAAACGATTATTCCAGGTGTTCATAATCCCTCCGATTTACAGAAACCGTCAAAAGAGGTTCTCCCTCTTCCGCAGCGTTATTTTGATATAGCAGCTAACTATATTGCAGTAGGGTTCAATCCATGGGATACCATATGGGCTCATGAGCATTGCCTTGATACCTATGAAATATTGGAACAACGAATCGGCTACCGGTTGCGGCCTTCCATTGTGTGGCGCCGCAGGATCGCAAATGGTCAAGATGAGATTGCAATTGGTTTGCGAAACGATGGCTGTTCTGCACCTCCTGGTCAGTTAACTATTCAGGCAAGTTTCCCCGACGGAAGCAACAGTACAGCAGTGTTGCCAATGGGCGAACCCACACCCGGAGCAATGAAAATATATGCATTGCCTCTTCTGGCAAATGCAGATAAATTCGGTGCAGATAAAATGATTGGTTTGTCAATGAATATCCAGATTAAGGGAAAAAATTACCCGGTACAATGGGCAGTTAACAAAGGACAAACAACTGATCCTTTTATTCTGAAAGTGCCACTGAAAAAATTATAGCAAGTAATGAAATAAGATGGGGGTAAAACAATGAAAAAAAACAATCTGATTATTAGTTGCCTTTTAGTGTTATACCTGATTGGTGCCAATGAAAGTTATGGTCAGAATCCATTGATTTCGCATATTTATGCTGCAGATCCTTCGGCCCATGTCTGGCCGGCGGATACTAACAAATTATGGCTCTATACATCACACGATGTTCCCGGCACAAATCATCATGCTACCATGTTCGATTATCATGTTTTTTCTACCAGTGATCTGGTGACCTGGACAGACTATGGCAGGGTATTATCAGTAGATGATGTTGACTGGGCTATTACATGGGCCTGGGCAATTGATGCAGTTTGCCGGAACGAAAAATATTACCTGATTTTTTGCATGATGGAAAAAGCTACTGGCATTTTCCGAACAGGTTTAGCAGTGAGCGATGTACCACAAGGGCCATTCACCAACATCGGCTTTATACAGGGAGTTGAAAACGGACAAGACCCGGCACTCTTTGTTGATGACGACAATATACCCTATTTGTATTGGGGAGGAGGAGCGCATTGTTATGGTGCACGGCTTACCGATGATTTGAAATCGATTGTTCAGGAGTCGAAAGTCGAATTAACACAACAGCTTTTTGAAGTTTTCGAAGGTCCATGGTTACATAAATATCAGGGGAAGTATTATCTCTCATATCCGGGTTTGCCCAATGGTAAATGGCCGGAAGAGATGTATTATGCAATTTCCGAAAAACCACTTGGTCCATTCAAATACATGGGAAAATACATTCCGGAATTTAAAGGTCAGGCAGGCACCAATCATGGATCAATAGTTCAATACAAAAGCCAATGGATTGCTTTTCACCACAGTGCATGGCTTTCAGACGGAAATGGAGCAAATCGAAATCTTATGGCAGATTACCTGTATTATAAACCGGATGGGACAATAAAGCCAATAATTCCTGATTCATCAGGATTGTCGAAAGGTAAACCCACGAATTGTATTATTTTTCTCGAAGCTGAAAATGGCAAACCCGCAGGTGGCCGGTTGGAAGGGACGCAAGTTGAATCAAGCTTCGACGGTTATTCCGGGAAAGGTTATGTTGCCGGTTTCGATGTGAGGCACGACTATGTTGAAGTATTTGTGCAAGTAGCAAAGGACATGAAAGCTAACCTGAAATTAAGGTATTCGGCCAATGCCGATTTTAAGGCCGATGTTTTAGTTGGAGTTTTAATGCTTGACGGATGGAGCGGTACGAAATTCAAAAAAACCAACGGATGGGAAGAAATCAATTTGGGAGAAGTACAACTGAAAGAAGGTGATAATAAAATACACTTTTCATCCCTTAATAGTGTTGATATTAAAATCGATTACTTTAAATTAGAACCTATTAATAAACTGAAATGAAACAGGAGTCAGGATTTTGGAGAAACAGCCAACTTTGGTTGTGTTTAGTGGTATTTGTGTTTTCAGATACGAATGTACTTTTGGCTCAGGTAAAACTAACCGAAGAAAGCTGGGTACTTCCAACTTACCAGGTACTACCTGCCGAAAAGAATCCAGAGTTTTTCAAGAATGAAGTTTATCAGGGCGCATCAAAGTATATTTACCCATATGCCATGAATGATATGATTTCCAACGAGAAGGCAGATCATCCATGGAAAGCATTAGTTCTTGAAAACGAATATATTAAGTTATGTGTTACTCCTGAAATCGGTGGAAAGCTCTATTATGGAACAGATAAAACTAATGGCGTAAATTTTATTTATAAGAATAATGTTGTAAAACCGTCAAATATCGGAATGACGGGCGCCTGGGTTTCCGGAGGAATTGAATGGTGCGTCATTCATCACCACAGGGCATCCACTTTTTTGCCGGTCGATTATAACATGGCTGAAAATAAAGATGGCAGCAAAACCATCTGGATCGGCGAAACCGAGCCGCGTCACCAAATGAGATGGACCATTGGCATCACCGTTTATCCTGGTAAATCTTATTATCAGACTGAAGTAAAAATTCTTAACTCAACCCCCTATACAAATACCTTTTTGTACTGGGCCAATGTGGCAGCGCATGCAAGTAAGGATTATCAGGTTATATTTCCACCGAGTGTTCAGGAAGCAACCTACCATGCCAAAAACAGTTTTACTAACTGGCCATTTTCAACACAGGTATATAATGGTGAGGACTTTACGAAAGGAGTTGACCTGAGTTATTGGTTAAATTCTGTCAATCAGAATTCCTACTTCGCCTATGATCTGAAAGAAGATTTTATGGGAGGATACGATCACGGTAAAGAGACCGGTACAGTGCATATCGGCGACCATAATATCGTAAAAGGTGCCAAACTCTGGGAATGGGGTTCCGGGCCACGCGGACAGGAAACCGAGGGTCGACTGACCGAAAAAGATGGTCCGTATGTCGAAATCATGGTCGGTGCATTTTCCGATAACCAGCCCGATTACAGCTGGATCAGACCTTACGAGGTGAAATCATTCAAACAATACTGGTATCCTGTAAAAGATATTCAAGGATTTAAATATGCCAACCTGAACGGGGCTGTGAACCTTGAGAAACGGGTTGACAACAAAGTCTTTCTGGGATATTATTCCACACAAAAGATAAACAAAGCTCATATTGTACTAAAGAAGAAAAATGCAATTATTTTCGAAAAAACAGTGGAAATTTCTCCGGAAACTGCTTTCACCACTTCTGTAAGAATTGACGGAACTTTTGATTTGACTGACCTTTTTACCGAAATGATCAATATGGAAAACAACGAAGTATTGGTTTCATATCTGCCTGTTGAAAAAAAGGCAGCCGGAAAACTTCCCGAAGAAGTTAAGAGACCTGCCCCGCCAAAAGATATACAAACTATCGAAGAACTTTATCTGGCAGGTAGTCGGATACTTCAGTTTTATAATCCGACCTTGAATGCGATGGATTACTTCGGAGAAGCATTGAAACGCGATCCAAATGATATTCGTACCAATGTTGCTGTTGGAAATATTCATCTCAAGAATGGGGAATATAACATTGCCAGAAGCTACTTTAACAAAGCAATAAAAAGGCTGACCAAAGATTATACGCGGCCATCGAATTGTGAAGCACTTTACCTTCAGGGCTTAACCCTGAAAGAGCTTGAATTGTACGATGAAGCTGTTGATACACTTTACCGTGCAACATGGGATTACGCATGGCATTCTGCTGCTTACATCGAATTGGCCAGAATATCCTGCTTAAAAGGCGATTTTCAAAAAGCACTCGGGCAGGTCAATGAATCGCTTTCTACAAATTCAATCAACAATAGTGCAATTAACCTCAAAGCCTCTATCCAACGAAAACTTGGAGATTTTGAAGGTGGAATGGCAACTTTGAAAGGTGTTCTGGAAAAAGATCCATTGGATTTCAGAACAGGAAATGAAACCTATCTCCTTGCAAAAGAAATGGGTAATAGCGCTGAAAGTGCCGAATTACTTGCTTCTCTTAACAGAAAAATGAGAGATTTTGACCAGAACTACCTGTACCTTGCTGTCGGATATCTGAATGAAGGACTTTATGCTGAAGCTGAAGATGTTCTGCATCGGTTTAAAGGAAAGAATCAGGAAATCAGCTATTACCTGGGTTATATTCAGGACAAAAAAGGCAATAAAAAAGAAGCTGAAAATTTTTTTAAACAGGGATCGGACCAATCGCTTGATTACGGATTCCCATTCCGGTTAGAATCAATCAAGGTTTTGAATATGGCCTCGAAATATCATCCTGGTGACGCAAAACCCTGGTATTACCTTGGCAATCTGCTATTCGATAAGCAGCCGGAGAAAGCGATTGAAGATTGGGAAATGGCTGTAAAACTAGATCCCTTGATGGCCATTGCCTGGAGAAATCTGGGCTGGGGTTATTACCGGTATGAAAAAAATATACCCAAAGCGATAAGTGCCTATGAAAGAGCATTTGAGGTTAAAAAAGACGAACCGCTTTACTACGCTGAACTCGATCCGCTTTATGAATTGAACAATACACCGATTGAACGAAGGTCTAAACTGTTTGAATCGAGTAATGAAATTGTCAAAAAACGGGACGATTCGTTTGTACGTGAAATAATGGTTCTGAATCTTGCCGGAAAACCTGAAGAAGCAGTCGGGTATTTGACTAATAGTATCTTCCATTTTCGTGAGGGAAGCTCCAGGGTTCGGGATATCACTGTGGATGCCCATTTGTTGCTTGGTAAAAAGTATTTTGATGCGAAGAAATATAATCAGGCTTTGGAACAATTCATGTTAACAGTTGAAACGCCGGACAGTACCCTGGCAGCCAGTCAGATGAGCGATACCAGAAGTGCTCAGATCTATTACTTTGTTGGTTCAGCTTATGAAGCACTGGGCAATACAGCTAAAGCCAAAACTTACTACACACTTTCCACCGGACAAACAGTGAAAGAGGAAGATTATGCCCGTTACTATCAGGGGCTTTGCTGCCTAAAACTGGGAAATAAAGATAAAGCAACCGAATATTTTAATAGTTTGATTGAAGAAGGTAACAAACGGATCAGTCAGGGATCTGAGGTCGATTTTTTTGCCAAGTTCGGGGAAAGTGAAGCCAAAAATATACAGATTTCAAATGCGTATATGAACATAGGCCTGGGTTATAAAGGATTAGGTGATGCCAAATCCGCAATCATGTACCTTCAAAAAGCTGTTGATTTTTCAGTCAGTAACTTATGGGCAAATATTGAAATGCGAAGTAAATAAAACATAGAAATAGTAGCCTATAATTATGAAAATCTTATCATTATTTCTGTTAGCCATTATGTTGAGTTTAATAAGTTTTTCGGCAAGGTCACAAGTCGAAAAAAAGAAACTTGTTACAAAACAAACAAATAATATCAGAAACGAACAACTGGTAACCCTTACAATTCCCTCAAAACTTTCCGGCAAAGTTGTATCTCCTTTGCTCTTTGGGCACAATTTAGAGATCACCAGGAAAGCCAGCTGGCATGGTCTGTCAGCCGAAATGCTGGCAAACCGGAAGTTTGCTGCCGTTGGCGCTAATGGCTTTCCATTGCACTGGCAGGTAATCGGAGGAGTGTTGTCCACTGTAACTATTGATAGTACAATCGCCTATGCCGGGAAGAATTCACTCCGTGTTGCCCTAACTAATGATGGAAGGGAGTGTGGCATCCTGTCCCTGGCAAACGACAGTCTGACAATTGAACAGGGTCGTCGTTACAGTATTCATGTATGGGTACATACAGATGCTCCCATAACCGCAATCGTTCGTATCAGGAAGTCATTAGACGGACCGCCACTTTTTGAGGTAAGTCGTGATATTTCACCCGGAGGCTGGAAGGATCTTACAGCTGAATTTACTGCTACGGGCAACGAACCTGCCGCATTCTTCGAAGTGGCTGGCACAGGTTCAGGAGTGTTTAACATTGGAGCTGTATCACTTCAGGATGCCAACGCTTTTCACGGAATGCGCAGAGATGTTATTGAATGTCTCAAAGCTATGAATGTTAAACTTCTGCGCTTCCCGGGAGGCTGCTTCTCCGAGTTTTACAACTGGAAGGATGGATTGTTGCCTGTGGATGCAAGACCGCCAGTCGGTCCGGCCAAAGGCAGATACGAGTTCATCCTGCACAATTCAGATGGATACGATATGGATGAATTCGGCATTGATGATTTCATGGCATTATGTCACGAACTCGGATGTGAGGCGTCAATAACTGTCAGGATGGGTGAAGGTTCACCGGAGGAGGCTGCATCATGGGTAGAGTATTGTAATGGTGGAAAAGATTCTAAGTGGGGACAATTGCGTATCGCGAGGGGCCATCGCGAACCATACAAAGTCAGGTACTGGTCACTTGGAAATGAGATATCAGCCTGGGGAAAAGGCGAGTCCCCGAATGTTGAGCGATACGCTGAGATGTGTAAGGTGTTTGCTCAGGCAATGAGAAGAACAGACCCAACCATCCGGTTAATTGGCAGCGGTATGCATGGAGTGCACAATTTATATCCCTTTAACCAGGAATGGACTGAGAGGGTTTTTACACTGGCCGGGAACGATTTTGATGCTTACTCATATCATGAATATATACAACCTGAAGACAACCTGTCACGGACAGCAAATGCACCGTTGAAAGCCACACTGGGTGGATTGGAAGGCCTTCGTACGACTATTAACAGGCTGGAACCATCATCGCAAACCAAAACCATTTTTTTTGATGAGTGGAATTTATGGAATACCTGGGAGCGAACCCCGGGTATCCAGGAAGCGCTTTATTCAGCAGTAATGCTACACATGCTCTGCCGTAATGCCGAAAGCCTGGGTATTGAGGGCTCATGTTATTTTCAGCCGGTCAACGAAGGAGCAATAAGGGTGCTGCCGACAAGTGCAGAACTTACACCTGTTGGCAGGGTTTTTTCCATGTTAACGGCACATACCGGTAGACTTCCGGTTAAGGTATCGTCCAGCTACGGAACGTGCGATATTTTTGCATCCCTTGGTCCGGATGGTCGCTCGCTTATTGTCACGGTCATAAACGTTGAAGAGCATTGTAGCCAGGTGCCGTTTCGAATTGCTGGTGCGAGCGTAAAAAGCGTAGGCTCGACAACAGACTATGCCGCGATATCGAGTGTGGCTTCTTCGGATGTGGTGAGGTCCGGAATAGAAGTGGCCCAGTCCCACAAAGGAACTTACTCCGTTGTGCTTCCCGCACTGAGTTTTACTAAAATTGAATTTCAAATGGCGAAGAGTCAATAAGGATAATGGAAAACAAGCACATTTAATAATCACTAATTATGAGAAATAAACTATTTTTTTTATCGTTTTTTTTGTTTCTAAGCATACAGGTACTATTAGCACAGGCACCATTCAGCCGTGGAATAAACCTTACCGGGTGGTTCCAGGCGGAAAATGCTCGTCAGGTGCAGTTTACTAAATATACAAGGCAGGATTTTATCAATATAAAAAGTTTAGGATGTGATGCAATAAGGCTGCCTATTAACATGAATTATATGACTTTAGGGGCGCCCGATTACAAATTTGATCCATTATTTTTTACTTTACTCGATTCGGTGATAACATGGTCGGAGAGCCTTAAATTATATCTTGTGCTTGATAATCATTCATTCGATCCCGCCGTAAGTTCAGATGGAGGTGTCAGCCCTAAACTGATAAAGGTTTGGGAACAAATGGCCAGGCATTATAAAGATAATTCTAAGTACATAATGTATGAAATTTATAACGAACCTCATGATATACCTACTATAGACTGGGGCGCAATTCAGCAAAATGTTATAAATACTATAAGGGTCGAAGACACAAAGCATACCATTATTGTAGGCGGATCAAACTTCAACCGCTACTCCGAGCTGAAGAATCTTCCGGTTTTTGCCGACACCAACCTTTTATATACGTTCCACTTTTACGATCCGTTCTTGTTCTCCCACCAGGGGGCAACTTGGACAGGCATGTCGTCAATTTCGGGTGTGCCTTTTCCTTATAATGCTGCAAAAATGCCTGACTTTAAGGCTTCACTAAATAAAAATGCATGGTTAGACAGCCTGATAAACAATTATCACGTTGATGGGACCCTTGATAAAGTAAAGTCGCTTATCGACGAAGCCGTCAATTTCAGAAAGGCAAGAAATGTAAAAATATTTTGCGGGGAATGGGGCGTTATTATTCCTAACAGCGATAATAACGACAGAGTTTATTGGTATGAAATTGTCAGGAAGTATTTTGATGAAAATAATATACCATGGACCATATGGGATTACCAGGGAGGTTTCGGGCTTTTTAAAGCCAATACTGCCAGGATGTTCGATGATGATCTCAACATACCCTTATTGTGCGCACTTGGTTTTAATATTCCGGTACAAAAAATAAAGCATCCTTAAACCCTGATATATGAATAATAAAATCTTAAAGATTATTGTCTTTTATTTTATCATAAGCTTTCCACTTGGAAATATTTTTGCTCAACAATCAGGTGATAAAATTCCCCACCTTGTGGCAATTGGCAATACCAAACAATTAGTGGTAAATGGGAAACCATTTATTATGCTGGCCGGGGAATTGAATAATTCAAGCGCTTCAAGTCTTGATTACATGGAAACAGTTTGGTCGCGATTGTCAGCCTTTAACCTGAACACAGTTCTTGCATCAATATCTTGGGAAATGATCGAACCCGAAGAAGGAAAATTCGATTTTTCAAATGTTGATGGGTTAATCACAAAAGCACGTGAGAATAAATTGAATTTGGTGTTTCTCTGGTTTGGAACCTGGAAAAATGCTTGTTCTTCATACGCGCCTGGTTGGGTAAAGCAGGATACAAAAAGGTTTTTTCGTTGCGAATCGGCTGATGGTATAAAGTTCAATAACATTTCAAGCTTAAGCGCTGAAGCATGCAAGGCTGATGCAAAAGCATTTGCCGCTTTAATGAAGCATATCAAAGAGTTTGATGGAAAAATCAATACGGTTCTGGCGATCCAGGTCGAAAATGAACCTGGTATAAGGGGCGATTCGCGCGATAGATGTCCTGCGGCAAACGAAGCCTTTAATCAAAATGTACCTGCTGAATTGATTGATTTTCTGAAGAAAAACAAGGATATTCTTATTCCCGAAATGACGGCGATATGGAACAACTCAAAGTTCAGAACAGAAGGAACCTGGGAGGAAATATTTGGCAGTGATGCCAATTTGATGTTTATGACATGGTTTACTGCAAGTTATATTGATAAAGTTGCTGCTGCCGGAAAAGCCGTTTACCCATTACCCATGTATGCCAATGCCTGGCTTGAATGGGGTGATGACAATAAACCGGGCGATTACCCAAGTGGTGGTCCTATTGCAAGAGCCGTTCCTGTTTGGCAGGCTGCAGCGCCTAATATTGACATACTCGCACCCGATATTTATCGACCCGATTTTGCGCGGGTTTGCGAAAATTTTCAGCGCATGGGCAACCCATTATTCATTCCAGAAACACATCCCAGCATAATATCTTCAGCTAATGTTTTTTATGCGATAGGGCAGGGAGCAATTTGTTTTTCTCCGTTTGGTATTGATAATCAGAAATGGTTTCCTGCTGAAGATCCTATTGGGAAGAGCTACCAATTACTCACGAAGATGATGCCATACCTACAGGAGTATCAGGGAACTGAAAAAATGGTTGGTATGGTTGGTGTGAAAGGCGAAAAGAAAGAGCTAGTTTTGGGTAAATACAAATTGCTCGTCCATTATACCGGCAATCAAAATCCGGATCTTCCGGGCTTCGGTCTTGTCATTGCTTTGGCTGATAATGAATTTTTAGTTGCCGGAAAAGGTTTTACAGTTACCTTTTTATCCGGGAAGGATATGCCCAAACATACCGAAATATTAACAGCCTATGAATTAATTTACAAGAACAATAGCTGGATAAAACAACGTAGATTGAATGGTGATGAAACTGACCACGGCACTCTTCTTAAATTAACAAATGAACAACTCACTGTAATAACCGCTAAGGTATTTTGTTATCAGTAAAAATCAATAACGTTTTGCCTTTGAAAAGTTATCATTAATTGAAACTAACATAAACTATTAATAAGCATGATTAAGAAAAAATATTTATCAAACGTTTTTATTCTTTCTATAATAAGGTCTTTATGTGGAATAGTAATTTTAAGTATGACTATCCCCGCTTCTTTAAAAGGACAAAATGGAAGTAGTGAAGAAAATGCCTTGCAATCTGAATTTTCAAACTCTGTTCCACAAGGAATCATCAGAAGTGGCTTTGATCTGACTTTTTATTCAGATAGAAAACCTAATAACGAAGGGGGCTTGCTGCATGGCTGGGGACCTCTTGCTTTTGGTGCGTATAATCCATCTGTTGACATGATATTAGTTCAGATTCATTGGAGCCAAACACATACCGGGCCAAATCAGGCTGATTTCTCATTCGTGGACCGTCAGATAGATTCCATTTTCAAAGCTGGTAAAAAAGTGTACTTATATCCTCATCCGGCATTTCCGCCTGCCTGGACAAAAATTAAAATTGTCGATAATGAGTGGGGATGGATAGACTATTTTGATCCTGCAAGTCATGCCATGCAACTGCAATGGTACGAATTAATTGCCAAAAAATATGGCAAGGATAGCCGGGTAACAGTCATTCGCATGTCTACATTTGATCATGGTGAAACTGCTGTACATGAAACTACTGCTAAAGGACTTAATCAAAAGATAGCCAAAAATCATTTATCTGCAGTTGAATTTTCAAAACCTTTTGTTCTGGATATTTATAAGGTGTTTTTGAAATATTCTGATCCCAAAAAACTTCTGGCACATGGTGGAGGATTACAGGGAGACTGCCTGAACTGGGCAGTAAAACAGGGCACCGGACATGAAACAGGTACACACCAACAGGATTTTGTCGGTGTTAACCAGTTTGCACGACGGAATTCTGCTACTTTGAAAAATGGTCACCTTACCGTAAAGACAATGAAGCAGGAAGGACTTTCTGGTTTATATATTGCCGAAAGTCAGTGTTGGCCTGGATGGGAAAAGAATGGAAATTTAGATTCAATAAAAAGGTATATGTTAACCTTGTTTTGTTCCCATATTGTTCATGGTACTAATTACATTTTGCTGGATGAAATGATATATAACCGGCAAAATTACAGAAGATTGTCACCCTGGGCACCAATCTCTCCCGATTGGACCGGCCGTTTGATAAGAAGAGGCGATGAATCAGCAAAGGTTTGGAATGACGATCCTGAAGTTTACCAGGCGGCAATGTGGGAAAGAACTTTGCTGGGTACAACCGATGAAACTACCCCTGAAGCCTTTGTTCAGACCAGCAGTCATTATGTTGCTGAATTGAAAGACTCTGTGATGGCGTTTGAACATGGGATGAGGATTGATTTCGATCGAAGCAAGGCAATACCTGTCATGAAAGGTAATTTGCTTATTGAAGCTGATTACGTGGGAGGCATTTTTGGAAACAGGGAATCTCATTTTGCAAAAGCTTCACCGCATTTTTATTTCTCTCTAAATGAAGGTTTTCAGAAAAGCCTTTTACACAGGAGAGGGGAATTATTGGAAGTCCGTGTCAGCTATCGCGATATTGGTAATGGTTCCTTTAACATTTTTTATCAACAACAAGATAATGGATTAGTATCAGCCCGTAAAGTGGTCTTGCAAAATTCAGATACCTGGAGAACAGCCTGTTTTCTTTTAGTTGATCCCGATATTACAGAAAGGAAACCCTTTGATATTGAGGTTAAGACCGCTGATGGGAAAGCATTAATAGTTTGTCTTATCCGGGTAATTAAACAATATGATTAGTTTTTCTGAAAAAAAAAGTAATCAAACTATTTGACATAGCTTAAAAATGAAAATATGATAAAAAAAATAATTTTACAGACTCTTTTTTTAAGCTTGTGCATTGAAGTATCGGCTCAGGCTAAAGATGAAAGTCATCCGGCTTACCTCGATTATACCAAATCAATTGAAATACGTGTTGCCGATTTGGTTTCAAAAATGACACCTGAAGAAAAAGTAAGCCAGATGATGTATAACAGTCCGGCAATCGACAGGTTAGAAATTCCGGAATATAACTGGTGGAATGAGTGTTTACACGGTATTGCCCGATCGGGGAATGCGAGTGTCTTTCCGGAGCCTATTGGCCTTGCCGCCACTTTCGACGATAATCTGGTTTCCCGAATTGGCACTGCAATTTCGGATGAGGCGCGTGCAATGTATAGTGCCAACCTGAAACAAGGATT
>Ga0209125_1001482_pt1 | contig 21745 bp, 21 predicted proteins | sample BarGraIncub1131A_FD_184503 | JGI IMG/M metagenome (GOLD analysis project Ga0209125, IMG submission 184503) | Arctic peat soil microbial communities from Barrow, Alaska - Barrow Graham LP Incubations 11-31A (SPAdes) (version 2) | ecosystem: Environmental > Terrestrial > Soil > Wetlands > Peat...
TTTAAGGCTTTTTTGGCATGTCTAATTTCATTCTAATGTTAATAAATCAGGCCATTTTAAAAATATTTATCGTATATTCAAGACTAACTAGTTCATCTCATTTTTTCATAGCTCACTTTACACTACCTCATCTCCTAGGTCGATGCCATTAAAGTATATTGTTTCCTAATGTTATAAAAACTATAAATCCCCTTTGAACTCCCTGTGTTTTCTTTATGGGATAAAAAAACACGCCCCTTAATTATTTTAAAATGGACCATACAGGGTCCACTTTATTTTAAGTAACGTGTTTCTTTTATAATGTTTGTAAAATATTTTTTTTAATCTCATTAAATTTTACTGATGTAACTATATCCTTAGTTCTATTTTTGGGTAAATCAACTATTATTTCTTGTTTTATGATTGCAGGTTTATCAGACAATACATATATTCTATCAGATAAGAACACTGCTTCCTCAATATCATGAGTTATAAATATTATGGTTGCTTTTAGCTGCTTAGTTACTTCTAATAGCCAATTATGCATCTTCCCCCTAGTTATTGCATCGAGTGCACCAAAAGGCTCATCTAGTAGCATAATATCAGAAGACGACATATATGTCCTAAGTAATGCCGCCCTCTGCCTCATACCCCCTGAGAGTTGAAATGGATATTTATATTCAAAACCACCAAGTCCAAATGTTTCAATATGGCTAAGTACCTGATACCTCGCCTCTTTTTTTGATTTTCCTTTTATAATTAGAGGTAACGTTATATTATCAATAATATTTTTCCAAGGAAGCAGCAAGTCCTTTTGATGCATATAACTTACTTCTTTACGACGACCTTCGCTTACTTTTCCGTCAATTATAATTTCTCCAGCATCTTGAATCAAAAGACCTGATATAATATTAAAAATTGTACTTTTCCCACTTCCACTAGGACCTAGTAAACTTATAAACTCATTATCATTTGCATAAAAAGAGACATCCCTTATTATATTCATACTTCCAAAGTTTTTCTTGATATTTACTAATCTTATTTTTTCATTACTTGACTGGTAAGTACTCATTGGTAAATGCCTCACTCGCCTTCATATTCTTATCTATTAGCTTTCTATCTAAAAGAAATTTGGTGTAATTATTCCAAACTGATTCTTTCATAACCCCCCATTTTTTAGCTTCAGCTTTATACTGATTCTTCATATATTTTTGACTCTCTAGCGCAAGTGTTTTATCCGTTTCAGGTGCATTTTTAAGTAATATATTAGCACTTTCCTCAGGTTTTGAAATACAGTACTCATATCCTTTTGTAACAGCTTCCAAAAATTTCCTAGCTGTTTCTGGATCCTGCTTTAGCTTATTTTCATTGGCTATTATTACTGGAGTATAATAATCCAAATCTGGATTTAACTTTCTAATGTCAATATAATTAATGGGTATATTTTTAAGTTTAGCCTCTATTCCTGTCCATCCATAAAATATCCATTCAAAATCAATATTTTTCTTAGTTACGGCAAAAAAATCATCTGTCCCCGCATCAACTATTTTTAGTTTTGAAAAGTTGGCATTATCTTTTTCCATAAGTGCTTTTAATATAGCAGACTCAGAAGGTGAATCCCATCCACCATAGGTTTTCCCTTCAAAATCCTTAGGTGATTTAATATTTTTATCCTTAGGCGATGCAAAACCAGATGTGTTATGTTGCATAATTGTAGCTATAGCTTTAATTGGCAGTGGCTCTTTCGCAGTTCTTGCATAAGTTACATCTTCTTGATAACTTACCCCAAAATCTCCTTTACCTGCTGCGATTAAACTTGTAGTACTTCCCTCTGCAGGTTGAATTATTTGAACGTCAAGTCCTTCATCTTTAAAATACCCTTTGTCTTTTGCTACATATAAACCAGTATGATTAGTGTTTGGTACCCAATCTAAAATTACCGTAACCTTTTTTAAAGCCTTTTCTTCCTTTACACTTTCTTTTTTTGTACCACACCCTACAAATAAAGCCGTAGTCATTGCAACCGTTAATATTAATGAAATCACTTTCTTTTGCATAATCTTACCTCCAAATATAATAATAAGTATTATCTCATTTATTTCTTGTTATCAGTTGAATTTCTAGTCCAAGGAGTAAAATAATATTGTAATAAATATAATAGTCCAACAAGTCCCATACTTAATAATACAATAATTATAATTACCGCAAAAACCTTATCAAGTGCATATGAATTTTTAGCACGAATCATGTATACTCCTAGGCCCTTATCTCCTCCAAGCCATTCTCCAATAACTGCCCCCATAATACTATATGTAGCTGCTATTCTAAGTCCTGAAAAAAAGTTTGCAGTTGATGCTGGTAACTTTACCATAGTAAAAATTTGAAGTCTACTTGCCCCCATAGTCTTTAATAGATTTATAATATCCACATCAACAATTTCTAATCCATCAACCAAACTAACAACTATTGGAAAAAAGCATACTAATATTACTACAATAATTTTAGGCAGTATTCCAAAACCGAACCATATTATAAAAAGTGGTGCTAATGCAATAATGGGTACAGTCTGAGACACTACTAAAATAGGGTAAATACATTTCTTAATAAGTTTTACATTGTCCATCAATATAGCTAAAATTAGTGCAAATAATATTGATATTATGAATCCAATTAATGCTTCATATAAAGTTGCATATATATGATTTATGATATTTGGAACTATAGTAATTAATGTAATAATAATATCTTTTGGTGAAGGTAATATGTATTGAGGAACCTTCCACTTATCTATAACTATCTGCCATATTAAAAGAATTACTAGTTGAAAAGCTATAGGAATTAGCTTATTTTCTATATTTATATATTTTTTCATTCATAGTCACGCCTTCAGCTTTATAATCAATTTTCACTATAGAAACTACTCTAGATGCTCCATGGGCCACACAAATTTCTTGAGCTTTCGCTACAATGTCTAACAGTTTATCCAATTCGCCTTCCATAGTAGTTTCCATTGGTCCTACCTCATATTTTACTCCACAAGCTTTAATATACTCTATAACCTTGTCGACTACTGGATAAATCTTTTCCTCAGTTACAACTGGTATAACCTGAAGACTTACATTTACAACTGGCATTTCAATTCCCCCTAAAATATTATTCTAATGAAACTCCATTTAGTATTTTCCCTAAAACAATAATTAAAACAATCAAATAAACCCTCTGCTCATACTTAAGCGAAGGGTTCTATAAATATAGAATTTTGCACCATTTATGTAATATCTCTTAAAACAAAATGCAAATCATATTTTCCCTCCGCTGGTATTATCCAATTCAGGTTATAAGGGTCGAAACTTAACTGTTTCCTCTCAGACAAATCTATTGACTCCCCTAGTTTTAATATTAAATTAGTTTACACATATATGTTACCTAAAGTTACATGTAATGTCAAATTATTTTAACACTCGCCCTTTCTTAAGTACACTCACCCTAACTTTTCTTATTATCTTCAAATTTTTCAATATATCCCCTAAGCTCGTCTATCTGTTTTTGCAAATCCAAATTACTACCACTTGAATTACTCTTTCCATTATCTCCATCTTGATTTGATGTCTGTGATTGGATATTTTGAGCCTGGGCCGCTATTGTTAAAATGATCTGTCCCACGGCTTCTAAAAAATTTCCTAATACATTTTGTTGATTAGCATTAAACTTAGAAGCAATAATAAGCCCTAACGCTGTTGCTAATGTAGCTAATTCACTTGGTGTGTATTCTTCTATTTTTTTCATATAATACCCCTTTAAAATATTATCATATTATATTATATTCATTTAATGAAAAAGTGTAAATGAATATTATTTTAGTAAATGTAGGTCATAGAATTATACTAATTCATATATTACTACTAAGGGGTGGTATATATGTATGTCTCTACAAATAAAAAATTTGCAGACATTGTGTTTGAAGGGGGTGGAATTAAAGGGATTGGTCTTGTAGGTGCCTTGAAAGTTTTTGAAAATAACGAATATCATTGGAAGAATATTTCTGGAAACTCTGCTGGGTCAATTGTAGCTGCACTAGTAGCAGTAGGCTACTCATGTGATGCGATAAAAAAATTGATGCTACAACTAGATTACACAGAAATTGCTGACAAAAGTCATTTGAGTATACCCCTATTCACAAACACACTTAATCTACTTCTTAAAAAGGGTATTTATAAAGGTGATTATATAGAAAAGTGGATTAATGAAGCTCTATCATCTAAACTTAAGCTTACGAATAAAAAAAAAGTTACCTTTGGAGATTTAATTATTCCAGATGAGCAAGGTATTCTTTTAAATAATAACAAATATAAAAGAAAATACAAATTGCATATTATAGCAACTGATATTAGTCGTGGAAAAATGATAATCCTACCAGAAGACATTGCTGAATACGGGATAAATCCTGATGAATTTCCAGTAAGTTTGGCAGTAAGAATGAGCATATCAATTCCATATTTTTTCCAACCAATTAAATTAAATAATGTATTTACTAATAAAAAATCTCTCATTGTTGATGGTGGTGTTTTAAGCAATTACCCTGTTTGGATATTTGATGCAAATGGGATTCCTCGCTGGCCAACCATCGGTTTTAAACTCGGAGGTAACAACGAAATAAGAGAACATAAAATTACCAACATATTAAATTTTACTTCTTCAATTATAGAAACTATGCTAGAAGCGCAGGATGATATCCATATAAGAGAAATGGATTTCCTCCGAACTGTAAAAATTAATACTCTGGATATTAAAACCACCGATTTTAATATTTCAAACAAAAAAATCATGGAGTTGTATAACTCTGGTGAATCTTGTGCAAAAGCATTTCTCGAGGGTTGGGACCGTGATTATAAAAAATATCGAATGTTGAGAGGTAATTTTTCTAATATCATCTGATACACATAATATAATTAAAAAACACGTATCAGGTTGGTATTTCCTGTTACGTGTTTTTGTTAATGTAGGTATTTTACAACCTTATAAAGTAGTTTTTACATTTCTTTTTTTATACCTCTACTTAAAGTATTTTCATAATCTATAAATTCATATACATCTTTATCAAATAGATCACTAAAACTTTTAAGTTCATCTAAATTTAATTCTTCTATAGCCTTATGTTTTTTCTCGCAATTTATAACAATAGTTCCTATAACGGAATGGGCATCTCTAAACGCCATTCCCTTATTAACAAGATAATCTGCAGCTTCCGTTGCATTTAAAAAACCTCTTTTAACTGCATTATGCATATTATCTTTTTTTATTTTTAAGCTTCCTAGCATTTCATTCATAACCTTTATACATTTTAAAACTGTGTCCACTGCATCGAAAAAAGGTTCCTTATCTTCTTGCATATCTTTATTATAGGCAAGTGGAATTCCCTTCATAGTGGTAAGCAAACTCATTAAGTCTCCATACACTCTTCCAGTTTTACCTCTAATTAGTTCTGCTGCATCTGGGTTTCTTTTCTGTGGCATTATACTGCTACCAGTAGAGAACTCATCGCTAATTTCAATAAAATCAAACTCTTTAGTACTCCATAAGATTAGTTCCTCGCTTAATCTACTAAAATGCATCATTATTATTGAAAAATGAGATAAAAGTTCTAATAAATAATCCCTATCACTTACTCCATCCATAAAATTGTCTACAGGTTTTTTAAACCCTAGCTCGCCTGTTGTAAAATTTCTATCTGTATCATAAGTTGTCCCAGCGAGAGCGCAGCATCCAAGAGGGTTTTCATCCATAATCTCAATAGCACTAATAAGCCTTTTTCTATCACGACTAAGCATTCCATAATATGCCATAATATGTTGTTTGAAAGTTACGACCTGGGCTCTTTGCATATGAGTATACCCTGGCATTATAACAGCATTATCACTACCAACCTTATGAATAGTGCTTAGAATAGTATCTAAATCATCAATAACTTCACCAGTCTTATACTTTGAATATAATCTCATATCAACTGCAACTTGATCATTTCGACTTCTTGCTGTATGAAGTTTCTTGCCTACATCACCTATAAGTTTTGTAAGTTGTATTTCCATAAAACTATGAATATCCTCATAGTCACCTTCAATTTTAAGCTTGCCTTCTTTAATATCCGATAAAATAGAATTGAGACCATTAACTATAGTTCCACTTTCCTCATTTGTTAAAATATCGCATTTAGCAAGCATTTTAACATGAGCTATACTACCCATAATATCCTCGTAATATAATCTTTTATCAAAGCTTAAAGAACTATTAAAGTCCTCCATGAGTTTGCTTTCTTTTGTCTTAAATCTTCCGCCCCAAAGTTTCATATTATCACCTGCTTTACCTTTTGTAATTTTATTTAAAATCATTTAAATGTTTATAAGCTTTTATCTTGCTTGGCAATGAGAATAAATTAATAAATCCTTCTGCATCTTTATGATCGTATAATACACTTGAACCAAATGAAGATATAGACTCATCATATAATGCATTAGGTGATTCTTTACTTGCTACCATAATGTTTCCTTTATAAAGCTTTAATTTAACAGATCCTGTTACAGTTTCTTGAGTCTTATCTACAAAAGCATCAAGTGCTTCTCTCATAGTTGTAAACCAAAGTCCATCATAAACTAATTCTCCATATTTCTGTGATATTTGATATTTAAAATGCAATGTATCTTTATCTATAGTTATTTCCTCGAGTTCCTTATGAGCTGCATAAAGAACAGTACCACCTGGTGTTTCATAAATTCCTCTTGATTTCATTCCCACAAGTCTATTTTCTACTAAATCTACAATACCTATTCCATTTTCTCCACCAATTTTATTTAATATTGAAACTATAGCCATTGGCTCAAGTTCAATGCCGTCAACTTTTGTTGCAATTCCCTTTTCAAAATATACTTCTACATAAGTTGATTCATCTTTAGCTTTCTCTGGAGGTGTAACCATAAGGTACATATCTCTTTTATGTTCATTTTTAAAATCTTCAATATCTCCGCCTTCATGACTTGCGTGCCATAAATTTTGATCAACTGAATATATTTTTTCTTTCGTAGCTGTTATTTCTATACCTTTGGCATTAGCATAATCTATAGCATCTTCTCTTGATTTAATATCCCAAATTCTCCAAGGAGCAATAATTTTTATAGAAGGATCAATAGCCGCAATAGCAACCTCAAATCTAACTTGATCATTTCCCTTACCAGTACATCCGTGACATATATATTTTGCCCCTTCTTTATGAGCAATTTCCACAAGCTTTTTAGCTATTAATGGTCTTGCATAGGCTGTTCCTAATAAATATTTTCCTTCATATGTAGCATTTGCTTTGACTCCTTTAAATACATAATCTTTAATGAATTCAGCTGTTACGTCCTCAATATATATTTTCTCTGCACCTGAGCTTAATGCCTTTTTCTCAATTGCTTTCATATCATCTTCCTGGCCAACATTAATGCATGCCGCTACAACGTCCATATCATAGTTTTCCTTAAGCCAAGTTATTATTATAGAAGTATCTAATCCTCCTGAATATGCTAATACCACTTTTTCTTTCATTTTTATTATCCCCTTCCGATTTTGTTCTTTTGCAATTTTAATAAGTTAGTTATGAAATAGGTTCTAACCTATAATATTTTATTTAAAAATTCCTTAGTTCTCTGCTGCTTCGGATTCGTGAAAAATTCATCTGGCGTTCCTTCTTCTACTATTTTCCCACCATCCATGAAAATTACTCTATCAGCAACATCCTTTGCAAAACCCATTTCATGGGTTACAACAACCATAGTCATACCTTCTTTTGCAAGATTTTTCATTACTCCTAAAACCTCTCCAACAAGTTCTGGGTCTAGTGACGATGTCGGTTCATCGAAGAGCATTATGTCAGGCCTCATGGCTAAAGCTCTTGCTATAGCCACTCTTTGCTTTTGTCCCCCTGATAACTTCGACGGGTAGTCATCTACTTTTTCTTTCAGACCTACTTTCTCTATAATTACTTTTGCTCTCTTTAATACTTCTTCGCGAGCTTCATGCTTAACAGTAATCGGAGCCTCAATTACATTTTGAATCACAGTCATATGATGGAACAGATTGAAGTTTTGAAATACCATTCCTACTTTTTCAATGGTACTTCTCATATGTTTTTTGTTCTTCACATCCAATTTTTCTCCCTCAATGAAAACTTCTCCAACATTTGGCACCTCAAGGTGATTTAAGCATCTTAAAAATGTGCTTTTCCCTGAACCAGAAGGTCCAATTATAACCAGTACTTCTCCTTTTTTAACTGTTACATTTAAACCTTCAAATACCGTGAGTGACCCAAATCTCTTAGTTAAATTTTTTGTTTCAATCATATACATTCCGTATCACCTCTGCTAATATACTGACAGTTTTTTTTCATAATGTGAAAAAACTGTAGTGAAAATTGTTGTCATTAAAAGATATAAACATGCTGTTATAAAGAAAACTTCCATTGGTTTAAAAGTTGAGGCATATAAAAGCTGTGCTGATCTCATAACTTCTTCCATAGCAATAGCTGACACTAAAGAAGTATCCTTAAGCATTGTAATAAACTCATTACCAACCGACGGAATAATTATTTTAAATGTTTGAGGTAATACAACTCTTTTCATAGTATCAAAATAAGTGAATCCCAATGACTTGCAGGCTTCAAACTGTCCTTTGTCTACTGAGAGTATTCCCCCTCTTATAATTTCTGCCATATAAGCCCCTGAATTTAAACTAAGTCCTATTAATGCCGCTTGAAAAGGTGTAAACTTAATACCCACAAATGGCAACCCATAATAAAAAACAAACAATTGAAGAAGCATTGGTGTGCCTCTAAAAAGCCAGGTGTAAAAGCCTGCTACAGTAGCAATTAACTTGTTTTTAGAAAGTTTTAGTAAGGCTGTACCCATACCTAGTAAGCTTCCTAACACTACTGAAATTACAGTTAATTCCAAAGTCATTAAACTTCCTTTTAATAACACAGGAAAAACTTCTCTTAAAATATTTATATCCATACTTGTTCCTCCTAGCATTCCTATTAGGTAGATAACAATAATTAATTGTTATTCTAGCTATTTCTTATATGCATCAAATCCGAACCATTTTTGGGAAAGCTTAGAAAGAGTTCCATCTGCTTTGAGCTCATTAAGAGCCTTTTGTATTGCTGCTTTTAATTCCTTATCCTCTTTTTTAAATCCAATTCCTATAGGTTCTTCGCTTATTTTTTGTGTTAAAACCTCATACTGACCAGGTTTCTTTGCTACATAATATCCGCCAACTTGAGCATCCATAATTACTGCATCAACTCTTCCAGTTGATAATTCCTGGAATGCTTCTGTAATTTTGTCATATTTTTTAACTTCTTTTAAACCTTTCATTGCAGTAGCTGCAGTGTCTCCTGTAGATCCTAATTGACAAGCTACTACTTTACCCTTTAAATCCGCTAAATTCTTTATTTTAGTATTTCCTTGTTTTATAGCGGCAACTTGACCACCCATTACATAAGAGTTTGAAAAGTCTATACTTTTTTTTCTCTTATCGGTAATGCTCATAGCTGAAATTATAACATTAAATTTAGATGATGTAAGAGCTAGAAGTATTCCGTTAAAATCTGTAGAAGTGTACTCTGTCTTTACACCTAGTTTTTTTCCTACTGCATCACCTAAATCTACATCAAATCCAACTAATTTATTATTAGAATCTCTAAACTCCATTGGAGGATAAGAATCATCTAATCCTACAGTCAGTTTACCAGATTGTTTAACCGCTTCTAAGGAATTAAGTGTTTCTTTTTTTTGTCCACACCCTACAAGTAATACGCTCGCCATAGTAACTATTAATATAATCGACATAAATTTTTTCAATTGTCCATTCCCCCATTTATAATATAGTAAGTTTATGAATATTTATACATTTCAATGCATAATATTTATTTTTTCATTTTTCTTTTTAGCTATTTTTTTTAGCTAATTTTTTAGCTTTTATTACTGATTTAACTGACTTACTTTTATCTATTATATATTACTTTTTATAATAATGCAATGTTTTTTCTTATTTCTTTATTCATTATATACAATGTTTATGCATAACAAGTAATAAGAACTCACTAAACTAGTTGATTTTACCAATTTATTGTAATATTAACATTTAAAATGCCCTTAGCATCATGATAAGCTAAGGGCTCTTACATTAACAATTAAATATTTTTAATGTAATATCTTATTATTCTTCTTAATATCCATCTTAATAATTACCATACCTATTTTCATTATTCAGCCAAATTAAACACTTCTAAATTTTCACTTACAATATTTCTCTTCAACAATTCTACTAACGCCTTAGCAGTGTCTAATGATGTTAATACCCCCAGTGAATTCTCAATAGCCGTTCTTCTAATTCTAAAACCATCTGTTTTTGAATCATTTCCTTTAGTTGGCGTATTTATTACTAAATCAACCTTTCTACTCTTTATTACATCAATGATATTAGGGCTTCCTTCTGAGATTTTTTTAACATCTACTGCATCAATACCATTGTCTTTTAATAACTTAGCTGTTCCCTTAGTTGCAATAAACTTATAATTAAGTTCATTAAAACCTTTAGCGATATATAAAAATTCTTTATAATCCAACGGATTTATTGTTGCTAAGATAACTCCCTTTTCTTTTTTAACATTCATTCCAGAGGCAATAAATCCCTTATATAAAGCTTCATCAAAATTCCTTCCAATTCCTAAAACCTCTCCAGTTGATCTCATTTCCGGTCCTAGGCACACCTCAACCTCAGGAAGTTTTTGCGTTGAAAATACCGGAACCTTAACTGACACTAATTTTGGTTCCTTGTAAACTCCAGTTCCATACCCAAAGTCCTTTAATTTTTCTCCCAGCATTACTCTTGTTGCAAGATCAACAATAGGAACTTTGCTAACTTTACTAATGTATGGCACTGTACGACTAGCTCTCGGATTAACCTCAATTATGTATAATTCATCTTTAAATTCTATAAACTGAATATTAACCATACCTATTACTTCAAGACCTATCGCTATTTTTTTCGTGTATTCTAATATCTTTTCTTTTATAGAGTCCGATATATTTTGGCTTGGATATATTGTAATACTATCTCCTGAGTGAACCCCTGCTCTCTCTAGATGCTCCATAATACCTGGTATCAATATGTCTACGCCGTCACAAATAGCATCAACTTCAATTTCTCTACCTAATAAATATCTATCTATTAAAACAGGATTTTTCTTATCTTTATCAAACGCATGCTTTAAATAATGTTTTAACTCCTTTTCTTCATAAGTTATTTCCATTCCCTGTCCACCTAATACGTAGGATGGTCTAACCAAAACTGGATAACCTATTTTTTGGGCCTCTTTTAATCCTTCTTTTAAATTCCAAACTGCCTTTCCCTTTGGTCTATTTATATCCAATTTTTCAAGTAGTGCATCAAATTTTTCTCTATCCTCTGCTGCATCTATCTGTTCAGGCTTAGTTCCAAAAATAGATATGTTCTTCTCACTTAAAAACTTAGCAAGCTTGATGGCAGTTTGACCTCCAAATTGAAGTATAACTCCATCTGGATTTTCTTTTTCAACAATGTTGAACACTTCTTCCTCTGTTAGTGGTTCAAAATATAATTTATCTGAAATATTAAAATCTGTACTTACTGTTTCTGGATTGTTATTTACTATTATAGTTTCAATTCCTAGCTTTTTAAGAGCCATTACACTATGAACAGATGCATAATCAAACTCAATTCCCTGTCCAATCCTTATAGGACCTGAACCTATTACCATTACCTTCTTCCTATTACTTACCTCAACCTCATCATATTCATCATAAGTTGAAAAGTAATATGGTGATAAGGCTTCAAATTCTCCTCCACATGTATCTACCATCTTATAAACAGGTTTAATATTTAACGAATTTCTCAATTCGTAAATTTCATTTGGGCTTACGCGTAATAAATCTGCAATTCCTTTATCTGAAAATCCCTTTTTCTTTAAAAATTTTAACCACTCTTTACTCATATCTTTAAGCGTTGATTTTTTTATTTTTTCCTCTTCCTCAACTATCCACTTGATTTTATTTACAAAGAAATTATCTATCCCTGTAATTTCTGAGACTTTTTCAACCCTATAATCACGTCTTAGCATTTCTGCTAAATAAAATATTCTCTCATCATCAGGAGCCATTACTTTTTTCTTTAATTCCTTTAAGCTTTTTTTTGCTAATGAATTGTATTCTAGTGAATATTGTCCGATTTCTAAAGAACGAATTCCCTTTAATAGAGCCGCCTCGAAATTGCTCCCAATAGCCATTATCTCACCTGTAGCCATCATCTTCGTACCTAAAACTCTATTTGCCCCATCAAACTTATCAAAAGGCCACCTAGGAATTTTAACAACTACATAGTCAAGCGATGGTTCAAAACATGCATAGGTTTTCTGTGTTACTGCATTTTTTATTTCATCTAATGCATATCCAAGTGCTATTTTAGCCGCTACTTTTGCAATGGGATATCCTGTAGCCTTTGAAGCAAGTGCAGAAGATCTACTTACCCTTGGATTTATTTCTATTACTGCATATTCAAAGCTGAATGGATCTAGCGCAAGTTGAACATTGCAACCGCCTTCTATTCCAACACTATTTATAATATCTATGGATGCACTTCTAAGCATTTGGTATTCTTTATCCGAAAGAGTTTGACTTGGTGCTACAACAATACTATCTCCAGTATGTATTCCAACAGGATCTACATTTTCCATATTACAAACAGTAACGCAATTCCCACGGCTATCTCTCATAACTTCATATTCTATCTCTTTCCACCCTTTAATACTTTTTTCTAAAAGAACCTGACCTATAGAACTTAATTGTAATCCTAATTCTAAAATTTCGATTAATTCATCCTCAGTTTCAGCAATTCCGCCTCCACTTCCTCCAAGCGTATATGCCGGTCTTACAATTACAGGATAACCTATTTGAGTTGCAAATTTTAGCCCTGATGCTATATCTGTAGCAATTTCACTTTCTACAACTGGCTGATTAATTTCCTGCATAAGATCTCTAAAAATCTCTCTGTCTTCCCCTTTTTTTATGGCTTCTATAGAGGTTCCAATTACCCTCACCTTATATTTATCTAAAATTCCATTATCAGATAAATCCACAGCTAAGTTTAACCCCGTTTGTCCGCCCATACCCGCAAGTAAACTATCTGGTCTTTCCTTTGCAATAACCTTCTCCAAAAATTCTATAGTTAAAGGCTCTATATAAACTTTATCAGCAATTTCTTTATCTGTCATTATTGTTGCTGGATTACTATTTACAAGTACAACTTCAACGCCTTCCTCTTCCAATGCTTGACATGCTTGCGTTCCAGAATAATCGAATTCTGCAGCTTGACCTATTATTATTGGCCCTGACCCAATAACTAGTACTTTTTTAATGCTCTTATCTAATGGCATATGAATACCCCCTGTATAATCTGTTGTTAAATTATAATTATGTGTATAAAATTATATAATTAAATGGATATTTTCGTTTCTACGAACTTACAATCAATATTTAAAAACCATTTCAAACCACTCCTAAACTAGCGAAAGAAATTTATCAAAAATCACATCTATATCTTTAGGACCTGGACAAGCTTCTGGATGAAATTGCACGCTAAATATTGGAAGGGTTTTATGTTTCATCCCTTCAATGGTTCCATCATTTACGCTTACATGGGTTACCTCCATATCTTTTGGAAGTTGACTTACATAATATCCGTGGTTTTGCGAAGTAATATAAACCTTATTTTCTTCTACGTCTTTAACTGGATGATTGCACCCTCTATGTCCAAATTTAAGTTTTTCCGTTTCCCCCCCAAGGGCTAAAGCCAAAAGCTGATGTCCTAGGCAAATTCCCACAATGGGCTTTTTACCTATAATATTCTTGAGCATCGTAATTACTTTTTGTAAGTCCTTTGGGTCTCCAGGTCCATTTGATAAAAATACTAAATCTGGGTTAACATTTAATATTTCTTCTGCTTTAGCATTTGCAGGAAATATTGTTAGTTTACAATTTCTCTGTTTAAACGAACGTATTATATTTTCTTTTATTCCAAAATCTATAATAGCTACATGTGCCCCGCTACCTTCAATTGTATATCGCTCTTTTGAAGTAACATTCATAACAGCATCTACATTGTTAAATTTTGCAATCTTTTGTTTTATTTCATCTTCTGTAAGTTCCTTTGTAGAAATAATACCTTTCATAGTACCATTTTTTCTAAGTATTTTTGTTAATGCTCTTGTATCAATGCCTTCAAGCCCTATTATTTTATTCTGCTTAAAATATCCCTCAAGCTCCATCTCACATCTAAAGTTACTAGGATAATCACACTTTTCTCTAACAATTAAGCCTTTAACCTTAGGTGACTTTGACTCTACATCCTCTAAATTAATTCCATAATTTCCTATGAGCGGGTATGTCATGGTTACAATTTGCCCATAATAAGAGGGATCCGTTAAGATTTCTTCATACCCAGTCATACCTGTATTAAACACAACTTCTCCAACACTTTCCTCTAAATATCCAAACAAATTACCTTCGAATATTATTCCATTCTCCAAAATCAACTTACCCTTCATATTAAATCCTCCTTAGATTATATAAAAGTAGATATTACCAAATTATATTAATAAAGATAACAGAGCGATTAGTTAATTAATCTCACTGTTATCCTTCTTAATATGTGAATGACATTTATTAATGAAATAACAAACATACCTACAGTTTTATTGTCACAAATAATAGCTGTATTACATTTATTAGTATTAAATTCAAAATTGGCATAACAAAAAAAACATTCCATAATTATCTATACTCCTTCCTAGCCTCACAGGACTAACTTAAAAGTGTAACTTTTTTTATTTATAATTTCTCTTCATTCTAATTTAAATTTCACAATTTGTCAATGCATAATTATAATTTTTTAATGCAACTTTATTCACACCTATAATTATATTAACTGCATATATAATTATTCTCAGTTTGATAAAACGTATTAACCACATAGAATAAACCAAGAATCAACATTATAAAAACAATAGTACTAAGAAATATAATGACTATTCTATACGTTTCCTATGTATAATTATACTAATAAACATTCAAATATCCAAATTATTGTTTGAATTGCTTTATATATCTGTTTCTGTGTAATATACAATTCCTAATGCACCGGGTCCAACATGAGTTCCTATTACGGGTCCAATTGGAGCTATGTCTATTTTTCTACCTATTAATTCTTCAATTGTTTTTGCAAAAGCCATTGCTCCTTCTACATCATTTATGTGATGAATCATTACCTCACCAAGTCCATGGTTTGTTACGTCTTCAATGAATTTTTCAATCATCGTTTGTATTGCCCGTTTTTTTGTCCTTACTTTATTAAACAATTCTGTTTTTCCATTTACTACAGTAAGAATTGGTTTGATTTGAAAAATAGTACCTATCAGTGCACTTGCACCCCCTATTCTACCGCCTTTCTTTAAATACTCTAACGTATTGGGTATAAACAGAAATTTACTTCTTTTTATATTGTCTTTTGCTATATTACTTACTTCATCTATCGATTTCCCTTGTTGTGCTGCCCTTGCAGCTGTTAATACTGCAAATCCTAATTGCATACAATTAGATCTAGAATCTATTATCTCAATTAATGCATTTGGGTAATTTTCAACAATCATACTCTTTGCAAGGCATGCATTTGAATAAGTTCCACTCATATCTGAAGAAAGGAAAACGCCAACGACTTCATTATTATCTCTTACCTGCTTTTCTATGGTGTTGTACATTTCTTCAAGCGATGGTTGTGACGAAGTAGGAATATTCAAACTATCATCTAGTTTCCCATAAAAACTTTCATTTTCAATATCAATTTCTTTAAACTCCTCTTTTTCAAAAATAACCCTTAATGAAACAACAGAAATATCATATCTTTCCTTTAGCTCATAGCTTATATATGAGGTACTATCCGTTACTATTTTTACAGCCATTATCCATCCCTCACTTACTAATTATTAATAACTAAATATATTATACTACAGTCTTGTGCTAAACAATACTATAAGAATATTCAAAATTATTGGCACTTAATAGAAATATTATAATTAGAATTGTATCAAAGAATTACTAAACATTTATAATCACAATAAATTTAATATTTTTCACAATATATTAAATTATTTTAAATTCCTACAAATAGTACTCAGATACCTCTTCATATGTTATACTTATAGTGTAAAAAAGTAGGTGATATAAATATTTTAGTGATCGGCATCAATTGAACTGTACCAATTGAAATGAATAATAATTAAAATTTCAATATAACCAATATAAAATAAAGGGAGGTGCTGTACCCATATAGGTTAAACTTATATTCCTATCTATATCGGTAAGCAGAAAAATATGAATAAAGATAATCATGTAAATAAAGAAAGTGAAAAATACATAAAAGAGATGCATGAGTTAGCGGATAAAAACGATTTTAAGAGCAATATAATTGTCTTAGGACTTGGTATAGTTATAGTATCCATAATTATATTTTCCATTTTAATGAATACATCAATAATGAAACCCAAAACAAATGTAGTTGCAAGTAAATCAGTTGCAAAAAATTCCAATACCAATCCATCCCCTAAACCAATTCAAACTACTAAAACTATTAAAACTACTAAGGCAAGCACCGTTAAACCTATTGTATCTCCAACTAATATTTATGAATATTTAAATGTAGAAGGAAATAGAACCACAGTCCTAAAGAAATCAATTGCTTTAAACGGCGGAAGCAAAAAGGGTCTTAATGTATATCTCTTATCAGAAATCTTGAGAGCTAATACCTATGCTATCCCTGCAAAAACAACAACTGTTAAACAATTGTTGGATTCTTTAATATCTATGGGTTGGAAAAAAAATCGTAATGTATCTCAATTAAAAAAGGGTGATATATGTTTCACCACTGATATGCCAGGTAAAGTAGGTTCACCTTCCCATGCTTATGTATTTATGGGTTTGGTAAAAGAAGGCAAAACTGACTATGCTAACATATGTGATGGCCAAATTGAAGAATTTGGAAATATACTTCATAAGCGAAATTTATCTATTACAACAACGCAAAAGGACAAGTTTAGTTTTTTCCTTAGAAAATAAAACTATAGAAAATAATACCCTAGGATATCCTGGGGTATTATTTTTATAGTTTTATTATATTTTTTACCCACTGTAATATTAAGAAATTAATTTCTATGCTTTATAACTCCTACAGCTATACCTATAATATATGTATCTTCACTATCCACTAAAATAGGCTGATATTTCTCATTCTCGGGCATAAGTAATATTCTACCTTTATTTATAGAAAGCCTTTTTAAAGTAGCATTTCCACCTATGTCAACCGCTATAATATCATTATTATTCGCAGCTTGTTCCTGCCTTATTACTACATAATCTCCATGGTCAATGTTAGCCCCTATCATACTATCACCTTTAACCTTTAGTATGAATGGTTTTTTCACTCCCCTCAACCAATATCTTGGTATATAAAAATTACCTTCAATTTCAGAATTAATGAGTATCGGTTCACCTGCTGCGATATCACTATATACTGGTAACACCAATAACTCTTCATTTATATACTCATATTTGCCTTTTTCATCATTTACAATAATGTCGGATATCCTACTATAATCTCTCATAAATTCATACTCTCTGTTATGTCTTATATCACAATACTGAAAGTTCTCCAATGCATTGATATCTAAATTTTTGTTTGTTGTATTCTTATAATCTTCTTGGGGCTCTTCTTTTGCTTCATAATTATTTTTGAATGAATAAGATTTCACCTTTTCTCCTAGAGGTTTATTGTTAATTCTTTTTCCTCTTATCATCCATGAGTTATTATAGTGAGGCATATTGACATCGACAAGAAACATCATACTTGAATAAGATTTTTTATTAAATAGGGCATTAACAAATTCCAACTGTATCTTAGTTAAATCATTACTCCTATCAATTATAATATGAGAATATTTATTAACTTTAGTGGACTCTGCCATTCGCAAAGCGTAAATATTAGCATCTTCATTATCAACTAGATTCTCTAATCTAAGCTTTTCATTATACATAAGCATAAGATCAAATATCGCAGTCCTAGCAACAGAGTTTTTGAGAATCCTTTGTGGCCCTTGTCCCTTTTCACACTTTCTTCCTATCCTATTTACTTGCAAATAGAAGGGGGCCTCTAAGTAATTGCAACTTTTTATCCACTTTACCTCTTCTATGAAAAATTGAGTATAGGCGATATTTAATATTCTTAATCTCGGATAAATGTTTTTAATCTCCAATATACAATCATTCATAATGCTACTTCGTTTATCATTATCTATAATTATGTCATTTTTTGATTTATGTTTTCTTTTATACTCTAAAAAATATTTATGTAAAATGCTTTCTAATGTAACCACATGCAATTTTCTTTCTTTATTAGAAAACAGGCTTAAATAATCTAACCTTGTTTCTTCTTCTGCTTTGTTATATATTTCTTCAATATAATTTATATCTTCATCATTAGATGCCAACATTAATATTTTATCTTCTTCATATAAACAATATTGATTTTTTAAATAAAGACTTCTGTAAATTGCTGAAGTTGATTTACCTGAACCTTTAACACCTCTAATTAAACTATATCTTGAGGGTTTATCTCGAATTACTCTCTGTTGTTTTAAACTTAATTCCATTTAATTACCTCCACTGTGGACATACTAACAGTATACAATAATAATAACGTTAAAGTAAAATTTTTATGAAATCTAAAATAAATTACCAATTTACCATGGTCGAATTTATGAATATCAACAAGCATTTACTGAGCATACTAAGTTGTATATTAATTGATTGATTAATGTATATAAATAGATTCAACTAGAGGTGATTAAAATAGAAGGGAAAATGTTAAGTATTATTATTTCATCATTGCTTTGCGTTAACTGTTTTTCTAGTATTACGTGTAACAAAGAATTGAAAAATGAATCAATCGAAGGCTCTAAAAATATTTTCAGTAATAATGAAGCTCATAAAAATATAAGTACTAAAGAATATAATTGGTATTTCCAACCACGTAATGACAATATTCCTCCTGAGGGCCCTAAAGAAAACAGTATGTTTTTATCAAAATATGGATGTTATTATCTAGGCGACACATCAAAAAAAATATTGTATTTAACTTTTGATGAGGGATATGAAGCTGGATATACCGCCCCCATTTTAGATGTTTTAAAAAAGCACAATGTAAAAGCAGCATTTTTTGTTGTAAAACCCTATATTACATCTAATCCAGATTTGATTAAAAGAATGGTGGACGAAGGTCACTTAGTGTGCAACCACAGTAATCACCACCCTTCAATGGCTTCTATAATTGACGTGGAAAAATTCAACAAAGAATTATATGATGTGGAAGAAGCCTTTGAAAATATTACTCATAAAAAGATTTCTAAGTATTTTAGACCTCCAATGGGTAAATATAGTGAGTTATCATTGCAATATACTAAAAACTACGGATATAAAACTATATTTTGGAGTTTTGCTTATATGGACTGGATTAAGGATAAACAACCATCACATGAAGCTGCAAAAAAACGTATTATGCAAAGGACTCATAGTGGAGGAATTATGTTACTTCACGCAGTATCAAAAACCAACGCTGAAATATTAGATGATGTAATTACTCAATGGGAAAGCCAAGGTTACACGCTTAAAAGTTTAGATGACTTGCCTTCTAAAAAATAACAAAATAGATATCTTAATATAACATAAAAGGACTTTAGCATTATACAATTATAGTTCTTTTATGTTGTTTTTACATTGCAGTATATCTAGTTTTCCTTCACTAATTTTCACATAAATAATAACCCTTCTTATATAAATAGTTAAAATGCTTTATAAAACCATTTTTATTCCTCCCAATATTAATAGATGTAGTGGATAAAAAACATAAAAGAGGTATTTAAAATCTTTACCCTTATGACCGTTATACCTAAATATAAAAACTAATGCCAAAAGGGATAATGCTTGATTGAACCAAACAAAATCTATTGATACATTCTTAATTGTATATACATAAAATAAGATTTGTGGTACATTAAATAATAAATATATAAGAAATTGAGATATAACTACTTTATTTTTGCTATCCCTAAAAACATGGAATGCTAAAATCATAAAAACCCCATAAATCCCATAGTCAGTGCAAAGAGCTTCGGCAATTATGCCTAATCCCAATACAGTTGCTACTTTAAAACGTTTTGACACTACTGCGTCCCATATGCGGATTGCTAGTAAACCAATTGCTAAGGTAAAGAAAATATTTAGATGTGGGTATGGCCTTCCTATAATAAATCTCAAAAAATCAGAAAAATTATGTATAGTAACTTGTTTACTAAAAGCTAATGAAAATGGTATTTGCGAAATAGCTGCAAATATCAACATTCTATATAAATACTTATAAAACGAGTTTGTTTTGGAATACCCTATAGCAATCAAATAAGCAAATATAGGAAAAGATAATCTTCCTATCATTCTTAGAATTATAATCTTTGGAAAAAAAGCTGCTCCCATATGGTCAATTAACATCAATAAACATGCAAAAATTTTTAACATGCTGGTTGTCATGAAAATAGCCCCCATTTTTATAATTGCAGACAAATTCTATTTATCAGAAGCCTTTTTACCATAAATCTTATGTAATATCAAATCATATTCTCCTAACTTATCCGCTAACATATGCCAATTTTTATGTTCAGCATTTGCCACATTTATTTGGTTTTTCTCAATTATTTCTACTCTCGAACTAATATTCATAATATCCTTTTTCATTTCTATTAACATTTCTTTAATTTCATTATCCATAATCTTGCTCCTTTAATCTTTTATAGTATATAAAACATATTATATAATCAATTCTTTCTTGTCAACATTAGAATTATAAATCATTCCTAAAAGAATTAATAATCCACCAATAATTTTCCCTTTTGAAATAAAACCAACTCTAAAATAGTCAATTAATATACCTGTAAAAAGCTGACCTATAAATATCAGAAGTGTAGTATAAATAGTAGGTATTTTAGGAATTACAATGTTAGAACCCGAGACAACTATTACTCCTACTAATCCTCCTAGAAAAGCCCATAATGGTATGTTGCTATAGCTATCAAATGATAAGTTCACAGAATCCCTCATTAAAATTATAAGTAATATAGTACTCATTAAACCTACTACAAAATTCATAAGAGTTCCTTTAAAAACTCCAATTATTTTAGATAGATGTGAATTTATAATCATAGCTACTATAGTAATGCAACCACATAAAACCCCTGAAATTATATATAACATATATACCCCTTCCTCTCTATATTATAAATTACTCTTGATATCTCACTCATTCTTAGTATTTCATCATTTTAAAAAGAAACCTTCTTGGTATATATTGAATTATTGTATTTATATGGGCATAGATAGGTGACTTAAAGAGAGCTATGCTTTTTTGTTAAATTATGGCTACGATGGATGTCCGCATTATCTCTGGTAACTTACCCTTCCATGTCTCACAGGATCTATGTCCTAAATTCCTTCGTTCAGTCTATCCAAGAGGCGGATGTCAGTATATGCTCCTATACCGGGTCTAT
>Ga0209125_1001485_pt1 | contig 21681 bp, 24 predicted proteins | sample BarGraIncub1131A_FD_184503 | JGI IMG/M metagenome (GOLD analysis project Ga0209125, IMG submission 184503) | Arctic peat soil microbial communities from Barrow, Alaska - Barrow Graham LP Incubations 11-31A (SPAdes) (version 2) | ecosystem: Environmental > Terrestrial > Soil > Wetlands > Peat...
AGTTGTACCTCTATGTTCTGCCACCCAGTAGGTGATTCCGGTGAATCAGACACATTTTATAAAATAATTTGTTTTGCTTTTTAAATTATTAATTCTTAATTATTAATTGATAATTACATTCTACTACCATCCAAAAGTTCTGCCTATATCTTCTGGAGATTCACGTTTACGAGCGACAACCACGTGTCCATTTTCAACTATAACTTTCATAGGAGAAGAAAGCATGCAATGCTTTGCTGCTAGAGAATTTTGATAAGCACCTGTATCGTAAACTACTATATACATAGGTTCGCCGTCGCTATTGTTTGAATCATAATCAGGCAATGTAACAGAGCCGTTTGTTCCTGTATAAATATCATCTGAATCACAACTAGAACCAGCTAGCCATACATCATTTAGATCCCCATCTCTTTTATTATTTACTGGAGAAATAGCCCACTTTTGTCCAATAGCCCATGTATCTAGTAAATCATTCATAAAACTTCCATCTATAACATACCATTTTTTTGCGGGACTTTTTTTATTTAAGATGGCTTTTGTATCAATAATTTTAAAAACCGATATTTGAGCTGGTGCAACTATATAGCGACCCCATTCACAAACCAAATTTGGATGTGGAAGTTCTCTTTTTTCCGATTCTTTCTTTATAAGTTCAAGAATTTTTTCCATTAATTTATTTACAGGATAACCTTTTGTTCTTGTATATGGTATCGGCATGCCTCCACCAATATCAAGAGTATCTAATGATGGATTTTTTTCTTTTAATTTAAAATATATATCAAGAGCATATTTTATTGGACCAAGTACATCTGAAAGTTTTTCTATCTGTGAACCAATATGGTAGTGAAGAATTTTTAAATTCTTAAATGAACCCATCTCTAATATTTCTTTTGCCGAAAATCCAAAACGGTCAATTGGCTTGTTCCAATATGAGCTCGCCTTAATAGGCATATCAAGTCTGATACCTACGTCATATTTAGAATACTGTAAAAATTTTAACTCATTGGGACCTTCAATAAGGGGAAAAATTTTAACACCTTTGTGTTGTAAATCATCAATAAGATTTATATATTTATCTGTTTTTGGACCAGAACATAGAATACGAATATTGGGATCGAAAGTTTGTTGTTCGAGCATTTTCTTTACCAACGAAAGCTCATTGTAAGATGAAGTTTCTAGATGAGCACCTTCACCCACCATGGACATAACTATTTCCTTACTTTGATTTACCTTCATAGGATAGTGATAAAAGAATTTACCCTTATATCCAACTTTTTTAGATAAAGCAACTGTTAAATCAAGAAAATCTTCAAGCCTCTCTTCAATCACAAAAGGCATCAATATCTCTAATGATGTTCCAAATTTTTCAGCCAAGTAGCGAACGTTGTATATATTGTGACCTTCTTTAATGATTAAATCCCCTTCTTTATTGAAATCAAAATATTGGGTATTAAAATCATTCACACCAAGCTTCCAAAGTTTTTTAGAAGCAATTGAACGTTTAGTCATCTCTTTATATCAAGCATTTTTTGTTTGCCTGTAATAAAATAATAATAGTTTTCATTATACAAAATATGAAAGATATGTAAAGGAAATATTACTTAAATAAGACATATTTTATTTATATATTTCATTTGTTAGACAGTGATATGATCCACCCGCGAAACGAAAATCTGTGAGCTTCGAAACATATCGTTTAATTCCCATTTTTTTTAATTTATCTTCCACTCCCTTAGTTAAAAACTTTGAACAATTAAGCATGACACCAGGACCTATTAGAGCATTAACGGCATAGTTACCTAATTCTTTACCTTTTCCCGATGAGTCTATTGGGTCAACGTATATTATTTCAAGGCCAAATTTTTTTAAAGCAGAAATACTTTCTTTATTAATGATATTTTTTGCCAAAACAAATGCAATTAATTCATTTTCTTTACTTAAAACAGGAGTAAAAACAGTATCTAAATGATAACCATCTGATTTAATCAAACAATAATGATCGGGTTTGATTATAGTCCTAACAAAATCATGACCTTTTTTATTGGATCGTGAAAGACCTCCAAAATAATAATTTCCGTTTTTTGTTTCCATGTAAAATACTTCACCAAGCTCTATGTATGCGCCCTTGGGCATTTCGATTACTTTTTTGTGAAATTTCTTAATTATATTTTTTGAGTGAATTTCAGCTTCTGCTTGACGAACCTTTGCACTAAAATTTGCTTTAATCCAAAAATTCTTAAACATAATACCTGAGTCTCTAACAAATACAGCATCATGATGTAGATTTCCAATTTGATTTAATTCTTTAGGAAAAGGAAAAACAACAATATGAAATCCTGATTTTTTTAAAATTTTTTTAAAATTAGAAAAATCATTAATCATTCTTTTCTGATTCGGAAATATTTTTTGTTGTTGAGCATATAAAGTAGCATAATTTAGACTACTTTTTGTGTGACCTTTATGTACAGGATAACCATCATACCAGCAACCTTTGACCATTCCGTGCTCCTTAGGTAAATCTACTATTAGAATATCATTCATAAAAATGAAATTTATAAGGTTATATTTTTGAATTATATAACAGTGTTAATAACTACAATTATACCATAAATTTTTGCCTTTACAATACTTAATATATAAATACAAAAAAGACTCTCAGTAATTTTACCGAGAGTCCTTGTTTAGATTGTTTAAGAAATTTTAAACCGTGCGAAAATCCAACTGACCATAGATAGCATTTGGATAGTTCCAAAAGAATGCCCATTCCTTGTCACCATAGCTGAAATGCCACCATTCTCCATAATAAGGAGCAAAATCTTGTGCTACCATATAAAAGTGAAGAATTTTGCGGTTATCCTCCTGCTCAGTAGTCAAAGATTCATCATAAGTTCGGATTTTTTTTGTATCTGAACAATCAGAAACTTTTGTTCCCATATCAAGATCACCATCTGGAGTTGTGATGGTAACATCGATTGCTCCACCAGTAGGATGACCAGCAGTTTCAGGGTAAGCCGTAATTTTGTTTGTTAATTCAATCAAAAAGGGCTCACTCACATTTTTAATTTTTACTCGAAGTTCTTCTTTTCTTCGTTCAAAAATTAATTGCTGAACTTCGGGATGCTTGTATCCATAAGTAATTTTCAATCTCCACGTTGGTCTAAATTCATGAATACTATTTGCAATGAACTGAAGTTTTACTGCAACACTCTCGCGAACCCATAAATCTTCTCCAACATAAGGTGCCATTTCATGATTCTGGTAAACACAAACACAATTTTTCATTGTCTTTGAGAGATTTACCATTTTTTCACCTGATTCTATGGTATCAACCATTAATAAATCAGTGAATTTTGCGATTCTTAAAATATTCCTTCTTTCCATAATATTACTTTTTTAAGTAACTACGAGTTAAATTATACTTATTTTAAGGTTAACATGTATATATAAATAGTCAAATACTAAATAATTTTTAAAATTCAGTTAATATAAAAACATCTAATAAAATATTAGATGCAATATAAAAAATTAATATTTTAAAATCTATTTATAAGCTTCATCTACTGTATATTCAGCTAGAATTCTAATTGTATTTAGCAACTTAACATCTGTATCGTTTTGATTAATAGCCAATGGTATTTCTGTGCACCCTAAAACAATACACTTAGCTCCTTCATCTGTCATTCTAGAATTTATTTTATTTATTTTATCTTTTTCAGAATTGCTTTGATTACCCGACATTACTTTTAACACCACGCCATCAAGATCATTTTGTTCATCGTCATCTGCAATTAAAACATCTATATTTTTAACTTCAAAAATATTTTTGTATAAATTTAAATCACGAGTACTACGTGATGACAAAATACCAACTTTTTTTATATCTGTTTTAGTGATTTCATTAGTAGTTGATTCAATAATACTAATAATAGGAATCGATATTGAATCACGCATTTCTTCAATATAAAAATGAACAGTATTACAAGGAAGAACTATAAAATCAGCGCCCCATTTTTCTAGTTTTTTAACACCTTCAATTAATTGGTTTTTAACTAAGTCAGGATCAGAAAAACCCGTCTCATTGAAACCTTCCATGGGCATATTGTAGAGTATTATTTTAGGAAAATCAGTGTCTTGTTCAGCTCCATATTTATTTTGAGATATAATAATTAGATCAGTAAAAAAGCTAGCTGTTGCTGCTGGTCCTGCTCCACCCAGTATTCCTATTACTTTATTAGGTTTTTTATTTAAATTATCCATTTAAAAAAATATTTATTAAATTTTAAAATTTATTTGACTATATATTGCATTTGGTTTGTCATAAAAGAAAGCCCATTCTTTGTCCCCATAACAGAAATGCCACCATTCACCATAAAAAGGAGCAAATCCTTCTGAAGTCATTAGCTCTAATAAAAGTTTGCGATTTTCTTTTTGCTCATCTGATATATAATCACAAAAAGTAACAATTTTTTGAGGGTCAGAAAAATCAGCAATTTTTGTTCCCATATCTAAGTCACCATTTGAAGTTGTGATTGTAATATCAACAGCTCCACCGGTTGGATGTCCAGCTGTATCAGGATGTGCAACCATTGTGTTTGTGAGTTCGTCTAAATCAAAACCTTGAAGCTCTGGATGTTCAATCGATACTGACTTTTTTCTCCTTTCAAACTTCATTTTTTGAACTTCTGGATGTCTATATCCATATTCTATTTTTAATTTATAATCAGGAAATTTTGCTCTTAATTTTTCCGAAATATTTTTTAATTTAAATACTAAACTCTTGCGAACCCATATAGAATTACCTATATATTCAATCATTTCCATTTGTTCATACTTACAAATACAGTTATCAACTACATCCGCGATGTTCAACATTTCTTCATTAGATTCAATTACGGGAATTGATATTAGGTCTTTAAATACTGCAATTTTTAGGTTTTTTGTATTCACAATGAGATTGTACAAAAAAACAGGTTTAATCGCAATGATTAAACCTGTTTTTATTTTATATTAAATTTCATGTCCAAGTAAAAATCCTTCCTCTCCTTTTTTATTACAACTATGAGCAAAGACAATTATAGAATCTCTTTTGGTTTTAATAATTTCATTTCCATCACTACCAATGACTTGATTTTTCTTTATTTTTTCAAAATCCTTAAATTTTTTTGCCAGTTTAAAATCGCTACTTTTTGTATAATAAATCGAATCCATCTTAAATTTTGGACGATTTATTACTTTTAATAAATTATTTTTTGATATATGACCCTGACTTTGTAAAAAATTTGTTATGGCTCTTGTTGCTACTAAAACTGATTTTTTGTCAGTATGTACTCCACATTCAACACAAATACCGATTTTATCACTAGAAAGCATGTAACCATCCGTTCCACCTGCCTCAAGTAACTCAAAACCGTGAACTATTCTTTTAAAATCGGATGGCAAATAATTTGCTACTTTTAATGATCGATTTTCGCAAATTATAAAAGGCAGATTTTTATTTGTAGTAGAGTGAATATCAAGCAACGCATCAGCTTTCTTTAAAAATTTTTTCAAATATATAGCTCTCTTGTATTCGTACGTTTTTTTAATACCTGAAGAATACTTATTATCAAGTTTAAATAATCTATTTAGATTATGCTCTATATACCTCTTATTTTTATTTATAGCTTCTGGATTACCTAAAATAAAATAAACAGTTCCTGAGTCAATGTTAAGTTTTGGAATTATTTTTTTAAAAGCCTCAACTCCACAAATTTCATTACCATGGATTCCAGCAAATATAACACTAGTAGAACCAATTTTTTTTCCTACTTTAATAGTAATTTCATTCATGTATATAAAATACATTAAATGTCTCATTTTTGCAATAAAAAACTAGATTATGAATATTATTCAATAATCTAGTTTTTTTGTTTCGATTAGTTAATTAATCGTTCAGCTTCACTCAACATCTCTAATGAATGTTCATGATTAATAAATGAAAGTGCAATTAAGTCGCACTTTCCATGCTGTATTAAGCCTGGATTGATTGAAATAATAATACCATCATTTTTTAAAGATAATCTTTCTTCAAGAATAGACTTAAGTTCAGAAAACGATTTAACTCTTGATTTAATTTGTTTGTGTCTAACCCAATATGAGTTGTTGATGTTGTTAGATTCTAAAAATCTATTAACAGTATCATAGACATAGAGAATGGCTCCTTTTCGTGGATTTAAATCACTCCAATAAAAATCACCATTATTATCAATGATAATATCACAACACATAAAACCTAAGCCTTTAAGCTCTAAAATTTTTTTGGTAAGAATATCATATTCATGATATATAACATGCCACAATTTCTTAGAGATTTTAATAGGAAAAATGGTTCCAACAAAACTAATGTTTTCCGCAAGTTGCTCAAAAAAATTAATAAAATGAACTTTTCCATTAAAATCAATTTCCCAATGAAGCGTTATCTCCATAGATATATCTACAAGCTTTTCGATAATATAATCTTCACTTCCAAAAAGGGAGTTAAAATCATTCTCAGATTTAATTTGTATAATTGTACCCAATCCCGCTCCTCCTGTTCCATAAATATGCTTTGCAATATACCCTTTATCATTTTCACCCAAAATATCAATCACATCTTTCCACTTGATTTCTTGATTCAATAAAACATATGGCAAAGTGTGAATATTTATTTCGCGGCATAGCTTTTTAAATTCTGATTTTTTTTGCATTTTTTTTGCAAAATCAAAATTTATATACGTTGGCAAATTTAAATGATTTGCAAGAATTTCTTCATTAATTGAAGGAGTAAAAAATTCCAATCTAGGCATTTTGCGATTTAAATTTGCAGTAATCTCTTTTTGGATATCTTCTTTTTCAAAAATGAGGTTAGATAGTACTTTCTCTTTTTTGTACGGTCCTGCAGTTATTAAAACTGGAATTTCAAAATTCAATCCCTTCCAGTATTCAATATATTCTGGATCGATTGGATTAGTAGTAATTACAATATCTCCTTTTCCACCTTGAGATAATGCGGCTCGTTGATCATAATTTTGCTCAGACTCTTCTCCTAAAAAATGAGGATTACTCTGAGAATCAATAATAATCCTCTGGAAATTTGATTTAAAATTTCTATTTTTCATTTTATTTAATTTTTTTATGTACAGAATTAATGCACTTTTGCCATGATTATACTAAAATGGTCATTTTAGTCAATATTTTACATAAATAGAAAATTCCATAAACTCAATTGAGTTTATGGAATTTTGAACTAAAATCTATTTTTGAACCTCATTTATAACCTTTTTAGTATTATAATCCTTCCTTTTTTAACTCCTCAATTGTTTCCTTTGCTTTTCTAGAAAGCTTTGTTGGTATTTTAACAATGATTTTCAATATAATATCACCTCTTCCGCGACTACTTGGAACTCCTTTTCCTTTTACGCGAAGCAATTCGTGATGATTAATACCCTCTGGAATTTTAATCTCGATTGTATTCCCTTCTAATGTCTTTAAATTATAAACGGTACCTAAAAGTGCCTCTGTAAGTTTAATTGGTAAATCCATAGTTAGATTTAATCCATCACGTTTAAATAGAATATGAGATTTAACATAAACTTTTATATATAAATCTCCAGATGGACCACCTTGTATATCTTCACCAGCACCTGCCATTTTAAGCATTTCCGAGTTATTTATACCAGCTGGAATATTTAGTTCAATTTCTTTTTGTTTTTTATATACTCCAGCACCTCGACAAGTTGAACATTTTTCTGATGGAATAGAACCAGAACCCATACAAGTATCACAAGTTTTTACGGTTTCGAAACTTCCAAGTATGGATCGTTTAATTTCGCGAACTTTTCCTTGTCCACCACATGTTTTACATGTATTCATTTTTGTCCCAACTTTACCTCCTGTACCTCTACAAATATCACAAGTAGATTGTTTTGAAATATTTACTTTTTTAACTACTCCAAAAATAGATTCTTCAAATGACAAATCGATTTCAGTTTGAATATCTCTACCACGTCGAGAATTTTTTGAACTTCTAGTTGAACCACCACCAAACATATCACCAAAAATATCTCCTAGGTCTCCCATATCAAATCCTTGCCCATTTTGAAAACCAGAGAAATCAAACCCTCCAAATCCACCACTTTGTTGACCACCATAATTTCCTCCGCCTCCTCCCATACTAGGACCATCAGCAGAGCCAAACTGGTCATAACGAGCTCTTTTTGCATCATCAGAAAGTGCCTGGTAAGCTTCATTTACTTCTTTAAACTTTTTATCATCACCTTTATTTTTATCAGGGTGATACTTATGGGCCATTTTATGAAATGCTTTTTTAAGCTCATCTTTTGTGGCATTTTTTTCTACACCGAGTGATTCGTAATAATTTTTTGGCATAATTTTTACTTTAATACAAATATTATTTAGTTCATATCGAAGCAAACCTTTTCAAGAAAAAATGTCTGGCTCCTCGTCCTCCCTCGTCCGAGGACTTTTTTCTTGATAAGGTTTGCGAAGATATTTATTTTTGTTCTCCTCCTTCCTTTACTTCTGCATCTTTTATTTCTTCACCTTGAGGTTCAGTAGTAGTTTGGGCTTGATCAGCAGCTGGTGCTTCTTTTGCCATAGCTTCTCCTATTTTTGAAAGTTCTGTTGAAAGTGCTTCAAGTGCAGATTTTATAGCTACAATATCTGTACCTTCTTTAGCTGTCCTAACTGCTGCTAATTTTTCTTCAACTGAAGTTTTAATTTCTGGAGTAACTTTATCCCCATATTCTTTTAGTGATTTTTCAGCAGAGAATATCATCATTTCAGCAGTATTTTTTTCATCAGCTAATTCTTTTTTCTTTGCATCTTCATCTGCATGAAGTTCAGCTTCTTCTCTCATTTTCTTTATGTCAGCCTCTGTTAATCCAGAACTTGCTTCAATACGAATGGACTGCTCTTTACCTGAAGCTTTATCTTTAGCTTTTACATTAAGGATGCCGTTTGCATCAACATCAAATGTAACTTCTATTTGTGGCATACCACGAGGTGCTGGTGGAATTCCGTCTAAAATAAATTTACCAAGAGATTTATTATCTGATGCCATTGGTCTTTCACCTTGAGTTATATGAATATCTACAGCTGTTTGATTGTCAGCGGCGGTAGAAAATGTCTGAGATTTTGAACTTGGAATAGTTGTATTACGCTCTACAAGTTTTGTAGAAACTCCTCCAAGAGTTTCAATACCAAGTGATAGTGGAATAACATCTAAAAGCAAAACATCACGAACATCACCCTGTAGAACTCCAGCTTGAACAGCAGCACCTAGCGCTACAACTTCATCTGGATTAATAGAACGATTTGGTTCTTTACCGAATAATTTCTTTACAGCCTCAACAATTGCAGGCATTCTTGTTTGACCACCAACTAAAATGATTTCATTTATTTCATCCATCTTGAAAGGTGAAGCTTCAACAGCTCTCTTTGTTATTTCAATAGAACGAGTTACATATTCTTCAGTTAGTGATTCTAGAGTTGCGCGAGTCATCTTTAGAAGTAAATGTTTTGGACCAGAAGCATCAGAAGTTATAAATGGAATATTTATTTCTGACTCCATAGTTGTAGAAAGTTCATGCTTTGCTTTTTCAGCTGCTTCTTTTAGACGTTGAAGTGCAAGCATATCTTTTGTAACATCAATACCTGATTCTTTTCTGTATTCATCAGCAATCCATTTAACTATTTTCTGGTCAATATCTTCACCACCCATGTGTGAGTCACCATCAGTTGATTTAACTTCTATAACATCATCTCCAACTTCAAGAACGGATACATCAAAAGTACCCCCTCCAAAGTCGTAGACAACTATTTTTTCATTTTTCTTTGTGTTGAAACCATAGGCAAGAGCTGCTGCAGTTGGTTCATTGATGATACGTTTTACATCTAATCCAGCAATAACGCCAGCATCCTTTGTTGCTTTTCTTTGAGCATCGTTGAAATATGCAGGAACTGTAATAACAGCTTCGGTAATTTTTTCACCTAATTTTGCTTCAGCATCAGCCTTAAGTTTACCTAAAATCTTTGCGGATATTTCTTCAGGTCTTAACCACTGGTCACCAAGTTTGACTTCAACTCCGCCGGTAGAACCTTTCTGAATTTTATAAGGTGTCATCTTGTCATCTTTTTGTATTTCAGGGTCATCAAATAAATGACCAATAAAACGCTTTATACCATAAATAGTATTTTCTGGATTTGTAATTGCTTGACGTTTAGCAAGTAATCCAACCATACGGTCACCATTTTTGGTAACTGTAACTACAGAAGGAGTCGTACGAGCACCTTCAATGTTTTCTAATATTTTTGGTTGACCACCTTCAATGATAGCGACTGCACTGTTTGTTGTACCCAAATCAATACCTATAATTTTTGACATATTTGTAATTAGGTTCTAGTTATTAGTTTCTAGTGAATAGAAATAACAATTAGACCATTTAATAAATTAATAATTTTTTTATTTATAATATTCCTTGACTCTTTTAATAAATTCATTTAAATCGTCTATATGAATTTTCATATCTGAATAATTTCCTGAATTTCCTTCATATTTTAAATTTTCTCCTAAGTTAATTCCTTCACTTCCATCAAGTAGTGAAGAGATATTTTTTGATTGTCTACCTCCAAATTCTTCTCTTGAAATATCACCTAATCTTAGATATCCATTCGGGTCAATTTTTGAAAAATACTTTTCTTTAAAATCTAGTGGTTTTTCTAAATTTAATTTTTCCATAAATTTACATATTTAACTTAATAATGAATAGATTATATACCAAGTAATATATTTTGACAAGTATTTCGCGACCGCGAAAGCATTGTATAATACAAAATGCAGTGATATAATCAAAAAGTGATTAAAAAACCATCAATCCAGAAGGCAATATTTAAAACTTTAGCAGGAAAGAAGGCTATTTCTTTTAATTCTCTTAAAAAAGAGGTTGAAAATGCAATAAAAGACCTCAACACAAGCAAAAGTAAGCCTGAATATGCAATATCTAGATCGATAAAGAATCTAGCTTCTGATGGGCTTGTGGAGTGTTTCCAGTCAGATTGTCAGCCTTACTTCCGATTATCAGCCGAAGGAAAAAAACGTTTAAACAACAATGCCCTAGATAATGATACTGGACTTATTTCTAATGAATGGGATGGATTTTGGAGAATTATTATACTTGATCTTCCGGAAGATAGAAAAAGTGAAAGAGAGGCATTGCGTTATCTTTTAAAAAAAGCAGGGTTTATATGTATAAAAAATTCCGTTTGGATTTCCATGTATCCGTATGAAAATTTATTTATTAATATTAAAAAAGATTTAAATCTAACTACAGAAATGATGATACTTGTTACGGACAAAATAGATGAATCAACTAAAAATGAATTCCTAAAAATCTGCCATTTAGATAAACAAATTTAAAAATAAAAACCCTTCATTCAAATAGTGCTACACTTTCTGCAGGTGCAGAAAGTGTAGCACTGAAAATTATTTATAAGGTCGTTCAAGTTTAAAAGTTTTAATACAATTATCTAATTTTATACTTTTAATATAATTATTAAATTCTTTAGGTAAAGGAGATGGACCAACCCAAACACTTTGTTGAATCATAATATATCCAAATTTCTTTAAATGCCACCTTAACCATTCACGCTCACTTTTTCTCTCTGTAGGAACATCAAACATTACCAATAAATTTTTTTCTTTTGAAATATTTTCTGGTTTATCAAACTGTTTTAAGGAATCAAACTTTTTCTTTACATACTCTTTACCATACTTGGACAATATTATTCCAGATATTTCTTTTTCAATTATATTTTTTCTTTTTAATCTATCTATTGTATCTCTAATGCTTTTATTTTTATATTTTTTAAAATGTGGAATACCAAAAATATTAACCCTAACTCCCTTATAGTTAATTTCCGTATTCCAAAGTTCTTCCATTATTTCTCCAACTAAAGACATATATTTTATTATATCTAAAATAAAACAATGCTACAAACTCTGCAGGTGCAGAGTTTGTAGCATTGTAATTCCTTTCAGTATTAATTGTGTTTTATTTATTTTTTTATTTATTAAATTCAAAAATAGTTACTTTTGCTGGACGGATTACTCTATCACCTATTTTATATCCAACCTGGAGAACTTTCTCAATCGTATGGTCTTTTAACTCTTCATTTGTTTCAGTAATACTTATAGATTGATGAATGTTTGGGTCGAAAGCAATGTTAATTTCATCTATTTTTTCTATTCCAGAGTTATTCAAACCAGAAACAAATTGCTGATAAATAGATTCTATTCCTGAACGCCAATCCTTATCTAAGCTTTCCCAATGTTCTTTATTAGCAAATGCCATTTCGAAGCTATCTAAGGCTGGTAATATTTTTTCAACCATTTTTTGTTTAGTTAAAATAGAAATATTAATACGTGATAAATCTAACTCTTTTTGAAGATTTATATAATCAGCTTTAGCTCTTTGCCATCCAATTAAATAATCTTCTTTTTCCTTACGGCAAAGTTTTAAATCTTCACGAAGTTTTTTGATTGCATCTTTGCTGGGCAACGCTTCTCCATCCTCTGTACTTTCTACATAAGTTAAATCAGCATCGACATTATCAACATTATTTTCATTTAATTTGTTATTATTTATTTCTTCATCATTCATAGTAATAGTATACAAAAATTCTGGTCTATTTGAAAGATCAATTAATAATGTTTTCCCCAATGTGGTCGCTCCGACTCTTTGGAAACCCACGGTTTTCCAACGGGATTACCCTGCCTTCCTCTACTGGGAAACCGGAGTTTCCCCGACCCCCTTCTCACCCACAATGGAATAAACTAAAAAAGACCTCTTTCGAGGTCTTTTTATTAACGTTTACTCCATTGTGGGGATTTACGAGCTTTTTTGAGTCCGAATTTCTTTCTTTCAACAACACGAGGATCACGTTTAAGCATTTTTGCCTTCTTTAATACTCCTCTTAGCTCTCCATCTTCTAGAACTAGAGCTCTTGAGATACCATGACGAACTGCTTCAGCTTGTGAATGTATTCCTCCTCCTTTAGTAGTTACAACAACTTCAAACTTCTCAGCTGGAGTCGCAGTTTCAAAGGCTGAAGTTACAATCTTTTTCAAATCTGCAGTTTTAAAATATTCAGTTAAATCTTTACCGTTTATTGAGTAAGTATTTTTTGAAGCTTTATAAAGACGAACAACAGCTGTAGCAGTCTTGCGGCGTCCGATAGCTCTTACGTATTCTTTTGTTGTTGTTTTTTTTTCCATAGTATTTTATTAATCTTTTATTGTTAAACGCTTCATCATTAAGGGTCTCAATTTGTTTGAAGGAAGCATTCCATAAACTGCTAATTCGTATAATCCTTTCCATCCTTTCTTGTCTAAAATTTTAGCGTTTGTTTCTGTTTTGAAACCTCCTGGCTGTCCTGAATATCTTTCATGGAGAGTTTCTTTCATCCGACGCTCTGTTACTTTTGTTTTACTAGCATTTGTTATAATAACAAGAACATCCGCAACTTTGTTTGGAACATAATCTACGGTATTTTTACCCATAAGGATTTTAGCTGTTGCACTTGCAACAAAACCCAATGTCTTTCCGCTTGCATCAATTGTATGTGTAGTACTCATAATATTATATAAATTCTATTATTGCCATTTTACTTGCATCTCCCGCTCGACGTGGAAGTTTGGTAATGCGAGTATATCCACCAGTCCTGTCTTTATACTTTGGTGCAATCTCATCTATAAGTTTATTTGCCTCAGCTGTAAGATTGTATAATCGAGAAATAACCAAACGACGTGATGCTAGAGTCCCAAGATTTGCTTTTGTAACCATCTTTTCTATAGAAGGACGAAGCTCTTTGGCTTTAGCTTCTGTTGTTTGTATTTTGCCGTGAGCAATAAGCGCTAACATAAGACCCTTTAATAGAGCATGACGCTGACTTTTATCTCTTCCAAATTTTCGTACATTATTACCGTGTCTCATATATTATTACTTATTACTAATTACTAATTATTTTAGTGTTATACCGTAAACACTAAGAACTTTTTTGATTTCTTGGATACCCTTGTCTCCAATTCCTTCAATTTCTAATAAATCTTCTTTCTTCTTTCTAGCAATTCCACCGATTGTTCTGATATTTGCGCCAGTTAAAGAATTTAATGTGCGAGTAGATAATTCGAGTGTATCAATTCTAGTTTTTAAAATGTCTGTAAATTCACTAGTTTCTTCTTTTTCTACACCTTCTTTTTTATCCTTCTTTTCTTCTTTTTCAACTTCTTTACTTATAACCCTGTGAGAAACTGTAAATCCAACGATGGCCTGTAATTGTTCTACCATAGTTGTGATTGCTTTTTCAAGTGCTTCACGAGGTGTTAGAGTTCCGTCTGTTTCGATTGTCATACGTAGACGATTGTGATTTGTCTTATCACCAACACGCATATTTTCAACTTCATATGATACACGACGAATTGGTGTGAAAATTGCATCTAGAGAAATAACTCCAACTTCATTTTTTGTCTTTTGGTGCATTTCTTTTGGCATAAAACCAAGACCTTTTTCAACTGTCATTTCTATAGAAAGTGCATTTTTACCTGTAACTTCAGCAATATATAAATCACCATTTAATATTTCAACTTGTCCAGTTGTTTGTATATCAGATGCTGTAATCTGTTTTGGCCCTTTAACTTGAAGTTTAACAGTTTGAGGCTCATCAGTATTTAAACGAAAACGAACTTGTTTCAAATGAAGAAGGATTGTAATAACATCCTCTTTTACTCCATCTATAACAGAAAATTCATGATCTACTCCATCTATCTTGATAGAAGTAATAGCAGCTCCTGTCAAAGATGACAAGATTATACGACGTAGAGAATTACCTAAGGTATGTCCATACCCTGGATAAAGACCATCTATTTCATAAACACCACTTGTACCTACTTCAGAAACAATAGATAATTTTGATGGAAGTATAATATTTAAATCAGACATAGTTATATGATATTGGAAAGCATGAAGCTTTCATAATTATTTATTAAAAATTAACCATAAGCTAATCTAACGACTATAGAACTCTAACACTGTATTGAGGTCAATATATCCCTCAATGTTTTTAGGCTTACCTTGTATTTTTCCAGAAAGACTTTCAGCATTGAATGTTAACCAATTTGGACATGTGTATTCTTTCATTTTGTTTACCATATCAGCAAAAAGAACACTCTTCTTACTACCTTCACGGATAGCTATGATATCTCCTACTTGAACTCGCTGTGATGCTACTGTTGTCTTTTTTCCATTAACAACTATATGTCCATGAGAAACCATTTGACGGGAAAGACGACGAGAATGAGTTAAACCGAGTCTGTAAACAACATTATCCAATCGATTTTCAAGTAATTCAAAAAGGTATTCGGTTGCTGGAGAACCTTTGTGGTCTACAGCTTCTTTAATATAGTTTGAAAATTGACGTTCACTTATTCCATACATAAAACGAACCTTCTGTTTTTCAATAAACTGAGTAGCATAACCAGAAAGAGGCTTAGGTCTTTTACCTTTTGTATTTTTTGCATGACGAGCTTCAGACATAGCAAACTTGGTTGTTTGACATTTTTCAAACACTCCAGGTCCTAGTCTTCGGCAAATTTTGTACATTTGAACTGTTTTCATAATATTTTATACTCTACGAGGCTTCTTAGGTTTTGGACCATTGTGAGGAACCGGTGTTACGTCATTTACTCCTGTAATTTCAATATCATAGGCCATAAAAGCACGAATGGTAGGTTCACGACCACTACCTACTCCTTTTACTTTTACATCAACTTCTTTAATTCCAAGTGCTTTTGCTTTTTCTCCTATTATAGATCCTGCTTTTGAAGCTGCAAACGGTGTACCTTTTTTTGCTCCTTTAAATCCTAGTGCTCCAGCGGAAGTCCAAAATAGAGTATTACCTTCTTTGTCAGATAAAACGATTTTTGTATTATTAAAAGTAGCCTCTACGTGTAGAGTGCCTGAAACTATTTTTTTCTTAGGAACTTTTGTGCTTGTTTTAGGAGCAGCTTCTACCGCACTAACTACGGTGTCCTTTTTTTCTTCTTCTTTTGTTATAATTTTTATCTTTCCCATATCTATAATATAAATAATAAGTTAACTAGAGCGGTATCAATCCTAAGTCTTTTCAGCTTTTCTTCTACCACTACCCATGGTCTTTCGAACATTTCCACGAACCGTACGGGAATTTGTTTTTGTTCTTTGACCGTTAACTGGTAAACGACGCATATGTCTAATTCCTCTATATGCTTTGATATCTTTTAATCTTTTTATGTTTGAAGCAACTTCACGCTTTAAAGTACCTTCTATGGACATAGTTTCTATTATTTTACGAATTGTATTTTCTTGGTCAACTGTCAAAACATCCGCTTTAATAGTTTTATCAATACCAGCTTGTTCTAAAATTTTTCTAGAACGAGATATACCTATACCATAAAGGCAAGTTAATCCGACGTCTAAATGTTTATTGTTTGGAATAGTTATACCGAGAATTCTCATATAAAATTATTGTTTTTGCTTATGCTTAGGATTATCACAAATAACACGAAGATGACCACTTCGCTTGATTAATTTACATTTTGTACAGATTTTTTTTACAGCTGATTTAATTTTCATATTTTGTCTAAATGCTAAAGAAAAATATAGGGCTTTTACCCTGTATTTTTATTACATAAGCATATATCTTCCTATAGTACACTTTTTAATAAAATAAGCAAGGCTAACTTCTTTTGATAATTCTCCCCTTGCCTCCATATGGATCTAAGAGAACTTCAACTCTATCTCCTACTAATACTTTAATCCTATGCATTCGCATTTTACCTGCTAGATAAGAAAGGACTATTTTCCCATCTCCTGTATCAACTCTAAAAAGAGTGTTAGGAAGTGCTTCCGTAACTGTTCCCATAACAATGTTTTTATCGTCTTTTTGATTCATTAATGCTTGATTAATATAACAAATATTAAATTATTAGTCAACCTCCACACCTACTTTTTTATAGTTTTTATATCGTGCAGTTATTATAATAATATTTTATTATAAATTTAATCAAAAAATAATAAAATATCATCAAATTTAAGTAATCAAAACACGATAATAAAAAAGTGGGGGTGGGGGTCAACATATATACCTATTTTTTTATAGTTTTTATTTTTTATAACGATTAAAGTACTTTTTAGTATCAATTTTATCTAGGATTATAAGCAATAAAAAATAACTTGATTAAATTTATTTTAAAATTATATTTATTTTAGTTAAATCTTCTGGAATGGCATTTTGCCAAGGTGGAAAAATCTTAACTTTGGCTGATGAAATTCCAGGGTCCTGTTTAAAAATTGATAGGGCATCAATTTTATTGACTCCGATTAGTTGGGATTTGAGTATTTCTATATCCGGATTCCAAACAACATCAAGATCTCCAGAAAGATCAAAAGAAACGGAGTTCATATCTTTTGTTATCAACTGGTCTTTATTTGTGAAATTAAATGAAAGATTTTCTAAATTTAAAATTTTAATTTCTTTTAATTCACTTGCGGAAATTTCAGTTAATGATACTTTTATAATATTATCAACAAGACTTTTTTCCTTAAACAAAACAACAGAAAGTACTCCTTCAATATCAATCTTGGTCTCAGGAGTTTTAGAAAAAATATTATCACTAATTTTATAAGAAAAAGTCATAGCATTAGGATATAAAATATATCCTGGAGCCACAGATGCTTGAACTTTTTTTAATAAATCATTTTTAAATGAACTTTGAGCAATAGTATTAATCTTGCTTATATCGGAATCATTAGGAGTATAAACTAGACCAGAGGCTCCTCCAATAAATTCATTTTTTAATTTACCATATATTTTATTATATTTTGAAGTTCCTTTAAATGATGTTATATAAAAATTAGTTGGCTTACCATTATATGCATCTCCTGGTAGAAAGGCATTAATATCGACAACTATCTGACCCGGAATAATCAGCTTATTATCTGTTTTGTATCCTGGAATTGTAATAACGCTATCAGTCTTGTATGTTTTACCATCATTATCAGAAATAAAAGTTCCTGCTAGAAGTTTTTGGGGTGTGCTGCTAAATTCATTATATAAAGTTATACTACCCTTAGACTTAATAGATACATCTTTTGGCTCTGTTAGAATAAAGTCTTTTGATATTTTATCAGAATATATCATTATCATTATATCGTCCGTATTTCCACCAGATTCTTTTAATGAAATAAATTGTTTATTTTTATAGGTAAGTAGTTGATGCTTAGAACTTATTGTTATATCAGCTTTTTGAAAAATATTTCCACCCCAATAAATTGAACCTGTGATAAGCGCTAAAATTAAAAAAAATAAAATAAATTTATTAAACCCATTTGCTTCAGATTTTAAATGAGGAGTTCTTTGTATTCTTTTTTCCACAGAAAATTTATTTTTTAATTGTTTTTTTGTGTTTGTTTCGTTTATTATTTCTTCAAAAATGTCTTTTTTTAAACGAGGTTCATCAATAAAAACAGATTCCACTTTTTTAGGAGTAATATCTCTTTTTTTATTTATTTTTATATCTTCTAAAATAATTCTAACCATAATTACTTACCAATTTTTCTCATTATCGCAATAGCCTCTATCATTATAAATGGATCACATAAACCCTCTTTGATATTACACATATTTAAAAATTCAGGACCATCTAATGTAATCACATTAGATTTATAATCTGAAACTGTAGACTGAGGATTTGCTTCTTTACGGAGTACATCAGCAAACCAATCTTTGATATCATTATCTGCAGTCAAAAATATTGTTTTAGAAAGAACAATCGTTTTTGGTAAAGTATTTATACATAGATGGAATGACTCATTCCATGATTTTTCAATCGATTCAAAAATTGGAGTCACTTTTTTATTAAAATCAGAAGAAAGATTACCTTCTTTATATAAATTAAAAAGTTCTTTAGCATCTCGTAACTCAATGTTCATCTTGGAACATATTTGATTATAAAATGTTTTTTTACCATATGGAAATGATAAGACAGATTTTAAAATTCCTTTTGAAACAATTCCAACATCTGTTATTTCACCACTTATATCTATTAATAAATATGAATCTTCTTTAACATATTTATCTCTTACTGCCAAAAAAGAAGCCATTGTAAATGATGAAAAACTAATTTTGGTGTGATTAAAAATTTTTGAAAGTGTATCACGTATTTTGTTGAGACAAAGCTTAGGAGCCAATGATATCAACATATCCATTCTTAAAGAATTACATTTTTTACCAAGTGGATCAATCATTGTATATCCATTAAGTGACACCGCCATAGTATTCTGTTCTATTATTTCAGGTGAGCCTTCTTCGTCACTATATTTATTTTTAAAAATCTCAGTTAAATTTAAAATTTCCTTTTGAATTAGATCATTAGCTAAACGCTTATTAAAAATAAAAGATTTTTCTCTCGCCATTTTTATTACTATCGTTTCAGATAGATACCAAGGAGAAGCCAAAACACAAAATATTTCATCGGGGGCTCCAGCTTTTTTATCAAATAAAGAATTGGCTGTTAAATAAAGAGCTGAGGTCATATCTTTTAACATTGAATTAAAATCAAAATCTTTACGGAACTTAATTTCATTATTGTTAACAGATTTTAAAATAACTGGAACTCCACTACCATCAATTGGTATTTTTACCATAGCTCCACCGACACTTCCGGAACCAATATCAAAAATAGCGATAGTTCTTTCTTTTTTTTGTGATGAAAATAAAAATCCCATAGTGATTACATTATACTATAAAAATAAAAAAAAGCACCGCAATAGCGATGCTTTTTTATATTTTAATATAGCAGATTCTCTACCATATTTTTTCGAGATTGAACACTGAAATATTTCCTGTTTTTATACCCACGCATTTCGCTTGAAAATAGTTACAAAAATTATTTCCACTGATATATACAAAAGAAATATCAATAGGTGCGCTAAATGAAACAATGTTTGGCATATTTTCATTATACACAACAGGAATGGTCATGTATCGGTAGATACCTGATTCATCGTAACCTTGAATTTCAAGTCGAGTTGCTCCAATAATTAAACTTTTATCAAATTCGATTATTGAAACAGAATTTTCCGCTTTTAATTGCAAGTTTAAATATAGTTCATTAGATTCAGCATAATAATCTATAGGTAATGATTCATACGTTACTGGCCGACCATTTATATTATAATCGAACACTAACTGCCAAAAACCATTTGGATAATTTGGCAATACATAATATGAATTATTACTATTACCATAAAAGTCAATCTGCTCACCATTATCACAATGAAAATGAAAAGCAGTTCTAACCAAATAATTATTACTACTTAAATAAAATCCTCGACTGCTTGATGATGGTGGACCTACTTCGTAACGAATTGAATAATTCAATGAATCAACAATACCATTAAGTATTTGGAATGTTTGATAAATTCCAAATTCTTCACTAATATATCCACCGAGATCAGTCACTGAGTAATCGTAAATCTTAACCGCTTCATTGTTATTTACATAATAATCTTGTTTTGAAGTTGGTTTAAGTCGGATATGATTCAAATCCGGTATTGAAGCATCTTTCAAATGCGATTTTGATAACATTGAATCTCTTACTTCGGTTTTTGTAAGATTTTTTATCAAAGATAATTGCGTTTGAAAAACAAGCGTGTCAACTGGCTGAGCCACTTTGGCTTCAATTTTTAAAGGAGCTTGAACCGGCAAAATTTCATCTTTATTACAAGAAGTAAATGAGAATAAAACACTACAAATGACAACGAACAACAAAATATAACTCTTCATCTTTTTTATTTTTAGATGATTAGTAAATCTTTCTCCCCTCCAATCTCACAACAAGACAGGTACAGGAATATACACAATTACCAGTATAGTATCACAAATATTTATATTTGTCAACATCAAAACACACCCTACCAATCAATCTTAGTAGGGTGTGTTTTGATGATTTTTAGTTAATTGTAAACAATTTATCAGAAAAACCCTTTGGATTATTTACTGAAGTAGCCTTATTAATATCACTATCACCCGAAACAGCTATAAAATAATTGGTACCTGCAGTTAAATTATTATCCAACTTTGGTAAAGTTATTTCCTCATTTCCATCATTAGCCGTGCCTTTACCAGAATCCACTAAAATAAAAATTAATGTAATGCTGTCTGCATTTTGAGAATATTTAATAGATGGATTTTGTTTCAATAAAGTTATATAGACTGGATTTTTTTCAAAATTACAACTTTGCCATTTTGCTGTTATCTTTGAACCAGCCTTAAAAGACTCATCGCCATTAGGAGAAATAACTGTAATAGTTGGCAATGAACCAGGTTTACAGCCTTCGTTTATTACAACATTATTTGATGGCGTCTCTTTAATAGAGCTTGCCACCTTATTATTTGAAGGATTTGGTATTTCAACATTAGTATTTGTTGTAGGATTATTATTTCCTATATTTTTATTTAATATATAAAAAACAACCCCAATAACTACTAAAATACCTACTATAATATAAATTATAACTTGAGATGTAATTCCTTTATTGTATTTCA
>Ga0209125_1001486_pt1 | contig 21670 bp, 17 predicted proteins | sample BarGraIncub1131A_FD_184503 | JGI IMG/M metagenome (GOLD analysis project Ga0209125, IMG submission 184503) | Arctic peat soil microbial communities from Barrow, Alaska - Barrow Graham LP Incubations 11-31A (SPAdes) (version 2) | ecosystem: Environmental > Terrestrial > Soil > Wetlands > Peat...
ATATTTGCGTATGACGGTAACAACAGTGATTTTATATTAGAAGTTTCATTAGAAATAATTAAAGTGTAACTCCATTCTTGAAAATAGCTAGCTCTCTAAAGTTATTCACTTCATTGTTCACTAATTCCCCACTAGCTACTTTAATTATATATTCTATAAATTCCTCAGTCAAAGCTTCTAAGGACTTATCCTGAGTTAAACTTCCAGCATTGAAATCAATCCAATGAGGTTTTAATTTATATATTTGGGTGTTAGTTGAAATTTTCATTGTAGGTACAAAACTTCCAAATGGAGTGCCTCGACCCGTTGTGAAAAGAACCATTTGACATCCAGAAGCAGCTAGAGCAGAGGATGCTACTAAATCATTACCTGGAGCACTTAAAAGATTAAGGCCTTTAATCTTTAAGACTTCCCCATATTTAAGCACATCCATAACTGTAGCAGTACCCGCTTTTTGTGTGCAGCCTAGTGATTTATCTTCAAGAGTAGTAATACCGCCCGCTTTATTTCCTGGAGAAGGATTTTCATACACAGGCTGCTTATACGTCATAAAATATTCTTTAAAGTCATTGATTAAATTAACTGTTTTGTTATATACCTCTTCATTATTAGCTCTAGCCATTAGAAGCGTTTCTGCTCCAAACATTTCAGGTACTTCTGTGAGTACTGTGGTTCCACCTTGAGCTACAAGGAAATCAGAAAATTTCCCCACAAGAGGGTTTGCAGTTATACCTGAAAGCCCATCAGAGCCACCACATTTTAGACCAATTTTAAGTTCTGACAAACTGCAAGTTTCCCTTTTGTCCGCTTTCATGATTTCATAAAGTTCTACAAGTAGATTAGCCCCTTCTTGTATTTCATCAGAAACTTCTTGAGAAATTAAGAACTTTACTCTTTTTTCATTAAATTCACCTAAAGATTTTTTAAAATCAGCCATACTATTATTTTCACATCCAAGTCCTAATACTAAAACTCCGCCGTTATTGGGATGTTTAACTGCATCGCCTAATATTGTTCTTGTACTAATATGGTCCTCTCCAAGCTGTGAGCAACCATAATTATGTTTTAAAACTAAAATATTTTCTATATTTACATTCCCTACCATCTCTTTAAACCTATCAATAATTCTATCAGCTATTCCATTTACACAACCTACAGTAGGAACTATCCAAAGTTCATTTCTAATACCTACATTTCCATCAATTCTTTTATAGCCATTAAAGGTTAAATTTCTATTTGTGAAACTATTTTCTATAAGTTTTTGATTAAAGTTATATTCCTTTATTCCATCAAGATTTGTTTTTATATTATGTGTATGGATCCACTGTCCTTTTAAAACATCTACAATTGAATGTCCTATAGGAAATCCATATTTTATAATATTTTCATTTACTTTAATATTAGAAGTGGCGATTTTATGGCCTCTTTTAACTTCTTCTTTTAGTGTAACTTCTTTATTACCTAAAGAAATCACTTCACCCTTTGATACATCCGTTAACGCCACTACTATATTGTCATTTTCATGTATCTGTATTATATTTTTCATGAACCTTCCTCGCTTTCCTTAAAGAACTTCTTTAAGTGCTTCACCAATCCCAAGTTTCTCGATGTTTGTTAAGTAATGTGTTACTGCTTGCGTTAAACCCTGAACGTCATTTAAATCCATCTTCCATATTTTTTTGTATGCAAGTATTGTAGTTACTAACCTTTTTAAAGCGTCTTCACTTCCATCACATTTATCCCATGCTGCTTTGTAAAGCTCTAAAACATCTGCGTCATCAGATAATTTAATTGTTTCTTCACCCCTTTTGCCTTTATAGAATTCTATAAGTGCAGCTAGTGAGAACACTAATCTTTTAGGTAGTTCACCTTTAGTTTTTACAAACTGTAATAAAGAAGGCAAATCTCTTGTTTCATACTTTGACATTGAATTTAAAGATATACTCATTAAATAATGCTTAACAAAAGGATTCATAAATCTCTCAAGAACAACTTTTGCATAGTATGCTAATTCTTCTTCTGGAAGATCTAATGTAGGGATTATTTCCTCATATATCGTGTCTTTAATAAATTTTCCAATTAATTTATGCTCAACAGATTCTGCAACTGTATTTAGACCATAAAGATATGATACTGGTACCAGAGATGTATGCGATCCGTTAAGAATTCTTACTTTTCTTGTTCTATAAGGCGTCATATCCTCAACAAATTTAACATTAAGACCTGCCTTAGTAACTGGAAATTCATTTTCAATCCATTGTGGTCCTTCGATTATGAAAAGGTGAAAATGCTCTCCAATATTAACTAAGTTATCCTCATATCCGAGTTCCTGTGTTATCTCTTTTATAGTATCTCTTGGGTATCCTGGAACTATTCTATCAACAAGTGTTGAGCAAAAGGTATTAGCCTCATTTATCCAAGTAGCAAAACCTTTTTCTAAATTCCAAAGCATCGCAAACTTAAGAATTATTTCTTTAAGTTTATCCCCATTTCTATCGATAAGTTCACAAGGTATTATTATTAAGCCCTTATCCTTTTGTCCATTAAATGTTTTAAACCTATTGTATAAAAGTGCTGTTAATTTCCCTGGAAAACTTTTTTGTGGTTTATCTTCTAGCTTATCATTTTCGTCATAAGCAATTCCTGCTTCAGTAGTGTTTGAAAATACAAATCTTAATTCTGGGTTTTCAGCAATTTTTAAATATTCTGCATGCTGCGTATAAGGATTTATTCCGCGGCTTATACTATTTATAACTGAATGCTCGGCAATTGCTTTCCCTTCATTCATTCCTTGTAAATAAAGAGTATACAAACCATCTTGCTGATTTAACTTATCCACTAGCCCAAATTCGATGGGTTGAACTACTACTACACTACCATTAAAACCTGCCTGCTTATTCATTTTATCAATTTGCCAGTCTACAAATGCTCTTAAAAAATTACCTTCTCCAAATTGAAGTACCTTTTCAGGATATTGTTTATATTCACCATATATTTTCCTATTTAATAACATATTTATTCCCCCTTATCTTTCAACTATTTTTTCCTTACCAATAAACGCCATTAATTGTTGGAGATTTGGATAACCTTCCATGTCTCCCTTTACCAACACTGCCATGGCCCCAACTCCATTAGCTTGCTCAGCGCAAACTCTTAAATCTAATTTGTTTAACATTCCAGAAAGAAAACCTGCAGCAAATCCATCTCCTGCACCCACTGTATCTTGAGGGTTTTCTAATCTATATGAATTCACGTATATTTTCTCTGCTTTGTCAGTTACATAACAGCCTTCTTTTCCAAGCTTAACAGCTACGGTGCTACATCCCATATTCATAAAACTATTTGCAATATCCTCCGCTTTTGTGAGCCCAAGAAGCATTTCTCCTTCATCTATACCAGGGAAAATTATATCTGATTGTTTTGCAATTTCAAGTAATACTGGTACAGCCTCTTCCCTAGTCCACAATTTCAGTCTAATATTAGGGTCAAAGGAAACTAGTACATCATTTGCTTTCGCAATTTCTATTGCCTTAAATACTGATTTTCTACAAGTTTCAGAAAGTGCTGGTGTAATGCCAGTAATATGAAGTATTTTTGCTTCTTTAATATAAGATTCATCTAGTTCTTCAGGTTTTAAAGTACTAGCTGCTGAATCTTTTCTATAATAATACACATTGGGATTAGAATGCATAAATCTTTCCTTAAATAGTATACCAGTACTTTTTTTAGAATCAAAAATTACCCTGGATACATCTACACCTTCTCCTCTAATTGTAGCTTGTATATACCTTCCAAATTCATCATTTCCAAGCTTTGAAAACCAACCAACTTCATGTCCTAGCTTTGCAAGTGCTATTGCCACATTGGACTCTGCCCCTGCAATAGATTTATTAAAATTTTGAACGTACCTTAAAGGTCCAGAGGAATCTGGTCCAAATAAAACCATAGACTCCCCAAAAGTTACTACATCCATAATTATCTTTGCACCCTTCCTGACGCATCCCCATTCATAAGTGTTTCTACTTCTTCTTTAGATACAAGGTTGAAATCTCCTTCTACACTATGCTTAAGGCAAGAAGCAGCCACAGCATATTCAAGGGATTCTTGGTTGGTTAGACCTGTTGTCAACCCATAAATTAAACCTGCACCAAAGGAATCTCCACCACCAACTCTATCTACTATGTGCATTTTATACTTTTTGGAATTATAAAATTTACTTCCATCATAAAACATAGCAGACCAGCCATTATCTGATGCAGAAAAGCTTTCTCTAAGTGTAATTGCAACATATTTTAATCCAAATCTCTCCGTAAGCTTTGTTGCAACACTTTTATAGCCTTCATCATTTAAGGTTCCGCCAGTTATATCTGTTCCTTCTGCACTAATACCAAAAACTTTTTCTGCATCCTCTTCGTTTGCTATGACTAAATCACAGTACTTAACAATTTCGCCCATTACTTTACCAGCTTTTTCACTGCTCCAAAGTTTTTTTCTAAAGTTCAAATCTACACTTACCATAACTCCAGCTTCTTTTGCTGCCTTTACTGCATCTAAGGTTATTGCAGCACATTCATCTGAAAGCGCAGGAGTTATTCCTGTAAAATGGAACCACTCAGCATCTTGAAATATCTCTTTCCAATTAAAATCTTCTCTTTTTGCCTCTGCAATAGCAGAATATGCTCTATCATAAATCACTTTAGAAGGTCTCTGAGATGCACCTTTTTCACAGTAATAAATGCCTACACGATCTCCACCACGTGCAATCATGTTAGTATTAACTCCATATTTCCTAAGCTCATTTACTGCTGCTTGACCGATTTCATGACTCGGAAGTTTGGTTACAAAATAGACTTCCTTACCATAGTTTGCAAGTGAAACAGCAACATTTGCTTCCCCTCCGCCATAAACAACTCCAAATTCTTTTGCTTGTGCAAATCTTTCAAAACCAGCTGGTGCAAGTCTAAGCATTATTTCACCAAAAGTTATAATTTTACCCATGTTATTTCTCCCCTCTTGCTTTTCTAACTGCGTCAACAAACTTAGCAGCAGTTTCAGTTACTAATTCGTAATTCCCGGTCTTTGCTCCCTTTGTCAGATCTCCACCAGTTCCTACTGCTATTGCACCGGCCTTAATCCAATCTTTAACATTATCAAGGGATACTCCACCTGTTGGCATAAAGTTAGCTTGTGGAAGCGGTCCTTTAAAGGAGCTAATAATTGATGGTCCAAAAACATTTCCTGGGAAAACCTTAATAATTTCTACCCCAAGTTCAAGTGCTTCTACTGCTTCTTTTACTGTCATTACGCCTGGCATTACTGCTATTCTATACCTATTACACAATTTTACAGTTTCTACATTTAAACTTGGACTTACTATATACTTTGCACCAGCTAGAATGCATGCTCTTGCTGTTTCTGGATCAAGAACAGTTCCAGCTCCAATAAGCATGTCTTCATCATCTTTATATATCTCAGATATTTCTTTGATTATATCTACTGCACCTGGTACTGTCATTGTAATTTCAAGTGCTTTAATTCCACCTTTTTTAACTGCTTCTACAATTTTTATTCCTTCTTCTTTTGAAGTTGCCCTAATTACCGCTACTATTCCTGCATCACTTATTTTTTTAATCATTTCTAATCTTTTCATTATTTACACCTCTTATATTAGATTTTGTAATATTTTTTTAATACTATTTTTTAATTTTAAATATATGTCTACCAATTGATATCATTTGGAAACATTCCACTCAGCTTTAATTAAATCTATTGTGTGCATTACTTCTATAGAATCCGACCATTTCATCTTGTCACTTTCAAGCTTTCCACTTTTAATGCAATTCATAACTTCTTGAATTTCAAACTCATAGCCATTGCATTTGTGAGGTATACTGACTTCTTCTTCTTTTCCATCACAACATAACACCGCATTTTCACATTTCCAATATTGTGGAAGTACAATTCTTCCCTTAGTTCCCATTATATGTCCAAGTCCTGGTGTTACAGCATTTAATGAACAGCAGAAAGCAGCAACTTTGCCACTCTCAAACCCAAAATTAACTGTAGTCTGAACATCTACACCAGTTTCTCCAATATACGCAATACTCTTTACATTATTAGGAGTTGCATGGAATAAATAATGACACAAGGATACTGGATATATTCCTATATCTAAAAGAGCACCTCCACCTAATGCAGGGTTTAACTTAATGCCCTCAGGACTCAAATACCTACTAATTCCAAAATCACCTTGAAACATTCTTATTTCACCAATTAGACCATCACTAATCCAAGAATTAACTTTTTCATATATAGGTAAAAATCTAGTCCACATAGCTTCCATAAAAAACATCTTATTATCTCTTGCTACTTTTATAACTTCTCTTGTTTGCTCTTCATTCATAGCTACAGGTTTTTCACAGAGCACTGCTTTACCATTCTTTAGAAGCAGTATTGATATTTCCTTATGAAATACATTTGGCACTGCCACATATACTGCATCTATATCCTTGTCTTTCGACAGTTCTTCATAACTACCGTAACACTTACCTTTTGAAACACCATATTCTGCTCCAAAACCTTCTGCTTTTTCCTTGGAACGTGATGCTACTGCGCAAAGCTGACCATCCTGAAGTATTTTCAAAGCATCTGCAAATTTATGAGCCATGTTACCTGGCCCTACAATTCCCCATCTGATTTTGTTCATTCTTACACCTCTTAACTTATTTGAAATTCTAACAGTATTTTTTTAGGGTTAATCGAATAGAACCTTTTCCCTGTATTAATTCTTTAAAGTAAATTTCAATTTTCTCGCCGAGTCCTACTTCATATAAATCAACTCCAAATATTGATTTATTAGATAATATCTTAATTAAAACTTCATGAACATTTTGAGTTTGATTAAATTTAATATCTGCTAATAATGGAGTTAATGATGAAAGCATAGGATCAGGGCTTAATTCAAAAGAATTTCCTTTATCATCTATAGCCATTAAATAACGACACCATCCTGCTATAGCAAGAGGTATAAATGTTAGGTTTTTAACATCTAGATTAGGATTTTCAATATAAGCTTTGATAGTCTCACCAAAACGTATGCCTAATTTTTGTGAAGTATCGCAGACTATTCTTTGTGGTGTATCAGGCATAAATGGATTTGGTAATCGTACTTGCATTACTTCATCTATAAATTCCTTGGGTGATATAATGCCTGGGTTTACAACAACAGGCAACCCCTCCACATAACCTATATTTTTTATTAATGTTACAAGTTCACTATCTTTCATTTCATCTGATATTTTATTGTAAGAAAGTAGACATCCGAAAATCGCCAGTGCGGTATGAAGAGGATTTAAACAAGTACAAACTTTCATTTTTTCCACTTTATCTACAGTTTCTTTATCTGCATAAATAATGCCGCCACTACCCAGTGGAAGTCTTCCATTTTTAAAATTATCTTCGATAACTAAATACTGAGGTTCCTCAGCATTAACAAAAGGTGCAATATATGTGTTTTTAGAGGTCATAATTGCTTCAGTATCTTCAAACCCAATATCCTTTAACATATCAATAACAGACTGCGCAGGTCTTGGTGTAATTTTATCTATCATAGTCCAAGGATAAGATATATCTTTTGTTGCATAAGTTAGAAATTCAGCTTCAACTAATTTACTTTCTGTCCAATGTGTTGCAAATGTAGTAATAGCGTTTTCTAGCTTTGTACCATTATGAGAACAATTATCCATACTTACCAAAGTTAATGGTAGTCTATCATTTTCAAATCTTTCATAACATAATGCTGCAAGTTTACCAATGTAACTTGTAACAAATTTAGGTCCATTGTTAAAATCTGCTGCTACATCTTTTAGAAATTCTCCACTTCCATTCACTAAACTATAGCCTTTTTCTGTAATTGTAAAAGAAACCATTTTTAAAGTCTGACTTTTAAAAATTTCTTTTAGTCTATTCCAATCCTTTAAATTGTTTGTATCTACACATAAGGATTCTGCAATACTCCCAATCACTTTTTTGTCTAAGCTCCCATCGGCTTTTAAAGTTACCAAAACGCTTAGATCATCAAATTTCTTATAACACTTTTCAATTATTTCATAATCATACCCTTCAGCAACTATTATGCCTGTATTTAGTATCCCTTTATTTAACAATTCTTGGCAGACAGCTGCAGGAAAGGCACGGAATATATTTCCTGCCCCAAAATGTACCCATTCAGGATTTTCTTTAGTATCTTTTATCATTTTATTACGATCAAATTTAGGTAGTTGAAAACCCTGTTCTTCCCATATCACTTTATTATTTAATTGTTCTTGGTTAAGTTTCAAAATATATTCCTCCCTTATTTAAGTTCACTACTATTTTTTCTTACTACCTTTCTCAATTGCTTCTATAAGTCCATTTAGATAAGTTGCTCCTAGTGCTCTATCATATAAGCCGTAACCCGGCATTGCAACTTCACCCCATATAGCACGACCATGGTCAGGACGTACTGGTCCATCAAATCCAATTTCATGTAAAGCACTCATTATTTCATACATATCCAATGAACCATCTTTCGACAAATGAGCTGCTTCGTCAAATTTACCAGGTGCAAGATAAGTTATATTACGTGTATGTGCAAAATGTATTCTTCCCTTTGCAGAGCGAATTACATCACAGATATCGTTATTAGGGTTCGATCCTAAGGATCCCGTACATAGTGTAAGTCCATTAAATTTTGCGTCTACTGCATTTAGTAGTTTTAATATATTTTCTTTATTATTTATAATTCTTGGTAGATCAAATACAGGCCAAGCAGGATCATCTGGATGAATTGCCATCATTATATTGTATTTTTCACATACAGGGCGAATCTTATTTAAAAAGTAGACAAGGTTGTCAAATAATTTTTCTTCATTAACATCTTTGTATTTTTCAAATAATTCTTTTACATATTCTAATCTTTCCGGTTCCCAACCCGGCATTACAAATCCATTACTATTTTTATCAATTTGTTCAAACATTTTAACAGGATCAATTTTATCAATTAAGTCTTGATTGTATGATAAAACAGTAGATCCATCTGATCTCATCTTAGCAAGATCCGAACGAGTCCAGTCAAATACAGGCATAAAGTTATAGCAAACCATATTAATACCGGCCCTGCCTAAGTTTTCTAAGGTTTCTATATAATTTTCAATATATCCTTCTCTTTCAGGTAGTCCTATTTTAATAGAATCATGAATGTTTACACTTTCTATTCCTTCTATTTTGAGTCCACTTTCTTCAACTTCTTCTTTTAGTTTTAAAATATTCTCTAGTGGCCAAACTTTTCCGGCTGGGATATCATAAAGTGTTGTAATAACCCCTGTAACCCCTGGTATTTGTCTTATTTGCTTTAGGGTAACTGAGTCGTGCTTGCTACCAAACCATCTTAATGTCATTTTCATAAAATTGTCCTCCTTATATATATTATTTTTAATACTCCACTATGGCATATTGCAATATCATCTCATAACAAACCATAGAAAAGTTTCTTTACTTTTTATAACCCATTAATGTAGGTAACCACATTGTAATATTAGGTATGTAAGTTGTAAGCATTAATACAACAAAAATGGCTACATAATATGGAATTAACTTTAGCATTACATTTTCAATTGTAGTTTTCGCAACCTTAACTCCTACAAAGAGTATATTTCCCACGGGTGGTGTAATTGTTCCTATACATAAATTAAAGGTTATCATTATACCAAACTGAATTGCTGACATTCCAAAGCCTAAACAAATTGGCAAGAAAATAGGTGTAAAAATAAGTATAGCAGGTGTAATATCCATGAAAGTTCCTACAAATAATAACACCAGGTTAATAATTAATAAGATTACTATGTGATTGGTGCTAACAGATAATAGTGCATTTGAAATAGCAGCAGGAATTCCAGTAAAGGCCATTACCCATGCCATTACACTTGATACCCCAATCAGAAATACTATGATACCTGTCATTTCTGCACTGTCCTTATAAATATCATATAAATCTTTAATTTTTATTGTCTTATAAAAGAATAAAGATAATATTAAACTATAAGCAACTGCTACCACTGACCCTTCCGTAGCTGTAAATATACCAGTAATAATTCCACCGATAACAATTAAAATTAATAATAAACTTGGAATAGCTTCAATAGTTGTTTTTATTGCTTGTTTTGGAGTAACACGTTCTGAACTTTGATATCCTTTTTTTCGTGCTATAAGGAAGGCCACAACCATACAGCTAAGACCCCAGAGAATTCCTGGAACATAGCCTGCCAAAAATAACGCTGCGACAGAAGTTCCACCACTTACAAGGGAAAATGTTATTAAAACATTACTTGGCGGTATTAGGAGTCCTGTTGGCGCAGTTGCTATATTTACAGTCGCCATATAATCACGGTCATAACCATCTTTCACTGCAATTGGTCCTATAATAGAACCCATAGCTGATGCAGCTGCAACACCTGAACCTGAAATGGCTCCGAACATCATATTTGAAACTGCATTTGTATGTGCCATAGCACCTGGTATTCTACCTGATAAAACTTTTGCAAAGTTTATTAATCGTATAGCTATTCCACCTTTATTCATAATATTACCTGCCAGAATAAAGAATGGTATTGCTATTAATGTAAATACAGATATTCCCGAAAATATTCTTTGCGCAGCTGTCAACACCGCAGCATTAAAATTTAATATTGGTAATATAGCTAGTAATGATGATATACCTAATGCAATTGAAATTGGAAGGCCTGCAAGTAATAAGACCAGTAAAACAATTGCTATTATAAGTCCTGATAATAATGCTATAGTCATATAATTTCCTCCTCTTTATTTGTTATTTTCTGCTTTTAATTTTAAAATAAATTCATTTAAGTTCATAATATTAAAAAGAATCGTTAAAACTCCACTTATGGGCACTATAACGTATATAAATGCCATAGGCACACCAAGGGATGCTGTAACCTGTATCCTTGTGAGTTTTGTAATGGCGATTCCACCATAAACAAGTACTAAGGAAGAAAATAATAAAACTAATACTTCTGAAATTATGTTTAACATTATTGCAGATTTACCTTTGAATAAATTTGCAACAAATTCCATTCTCATGTGTTCACGTTTTCCAAAAACCAATGAGGCCGATAATAATGCCATCCATGTAAATGAGAATGTTAACAGTTCTTCTGAAATTGTACTTGGAGAATTAAATACATATCTTGTTATAATTTGATACAACCCTATAATTGTTATAAATACAAACAAAGAAATACATATTACTTCTAATGTTTTAGTTAACTTTATCTTTAGATTTCCCATATTATTTCTTCTCCTTCATTTGTTTGTTTATTTCTTGGATTTTATCATATATCGGTTGTAATTTTTCATTCTTTGACAATAACTCTTTCTGTAGTGGAAGTACCTTTTGTTTAAATGGTTCTATGTCAGGATGTATGAATTCCACCCCCATGGTTTTTGCTTGCTTAATAGCCTCAACTATTTGAACATCCCATTGTGAACGTTCAACCCTCGTACATTCTTTCGCTGCATCATCAAATATCTTTCTATCCTCAGGTGATAACCCATTTAAAAATTTAACATTTCCTATTAGTAAATCCGGAACCATTTGATGTTGATTATAAGTATAATATTTAGCAACTTCGCCATGTTTGTTATTAGTCAAAGCCAACTCATTATTTTCACCACCATTAATTACCCCTGATTGTATAGCAGTGTAAACCTCACCAAAACTCATAGGCGCTGCTGCTGCCCCAAACAATTTCATCATTCGTACATTTGTAGCACTTTGTTGAACACGTATCTTTTTACCTTTTAAATCAGCAGGGGTTCTAATAGGTGTTGTAGCGTAAAAGTTTCTTGTACCTGCATCAAGCCATGTAACTGCTTCAAATCCCGCTGCCGATGTGGATTTAAAAATTCCACTTATTAATTTATTATCTTCCATTACCTTATGGTAACTATCTACACTGTCAAATAAATAGGGCATACTAAATATTTGGTAAACCTTATCAAAGGATTCAAGATTACCAGTACTTGCAACTGCAAAATCAATTGCTCCTGTTTGAACGAGTTCTATTGCTTTTACAGAAGGTCCAAGTAATTCATTAGGGAAAATTTGAACATCATACTTATCACCGAGTCTTGATTCTACATATTTCTCAAAAGCTAGAAGTCCTAAATGATCTGGATGTGATTGTGATTGTGAATGAGATATACGGATAATTCGTTTTCCATTAGTAACACTCTTGCACCCAATTAAACCAAAAGCTACGGTTGTGCATAACAGAAAAGCAATTGTTTTTTTCATATGTTTAAACATGTTTTTTCCTCCTTTTATCCTCTTATAATTTATAATGAAATTGCATTTTTATAAGCATATTATAAAGATGCGCCTTGGTAACGTTGCCATATTGCTATATATATTTTGTTAACGTGAACAATTAATGTTATAACTCAGTGCCAAATTATGTAATTGTTGCCACTGAGTCTCTTTCAACAAGTTCTGTGTTAATGTATATCTTTTCTCCACGGTTGTTATCTTTTTTTGCTGTAATACTGTTATTATTATTTTCTATAATTTTCAAAAGTTTTTCTGCACCTTTCTTACTTACTTCAATAATAGGTCTTCTTACTGTAGTTAACGCAGGCCTCAGAAACGCACCTAACTGGGTACCATCAAACCCCATAATGGAAATGTCCACAGGAACATTTAGCCCTGCTTCAAATGTAGCTTTCATTGCCCCTACCGCCATTTCATCATTTGAGCAAAATACTGCTGTTGGGACTTTTTTCAAACATAAGAGTTTTTTCATGGAATTATATCCACTTGTAATAGTGTAATCTCCTTCAACCATATATTCACTTTTTATCTGCAATTTGTTTTCAATTAATGCATTTAAAAATCCATTTTTTCTCTCAATAGAAGAATTAAATCCCTTTGCACCTTCTATTATTGCTATATTTTTATGTCCATTGTGTACCAGATACATTACAGCATCATAAGCCCCTTTTTTGTCTGATGATAATATATTAACTATAGAACTTTCATCTATATCTCTATTCAATACAACTAATGGTATGTTTTTGTCCATTAAATAGTATATAAAAGCATTATCACTATTACTTTGACTCATCAATATAATACCATCAAAACTTCTCTTATTAATAAAAGTAAAGTTTTTATAATCATCAATGCCTCTAACTACTAGATTATAACTTTCTTTTATGACGCTGTTTACGCCTCTTACGGTCTCATAAAAGAAACTTGAGGAAGTTACTTCACTTATAGTTGTAAATAACAATCCTATGTTATAGGATCTATTTAACACCAGACTTTTAGCACTATAATTAGGAACATAATTAAGCTCCTTTGCTATTGCCATTATCTTAGTCTTTGTTTCAACATTTATAAAAGGACTATCATTAAGTGCTCTTGAAACCGTAGTATGTGAAACGTTTGCTATTTTAGCTATATCTTTTATTGTTACTTCCATTTTTAACACCCCTATGTCACTTGTAATTACTTATATGATACCATATATGAAACCATTTAACTAACACATTTAGGGTTGTTTACGTTAACAATCTATGCCGAAGTATTCTTTTGCATTATTGTAACATATTCCTTTAACAATGCTTTCTAAAAGCTCCATATCCTCAGGTACTTCGCCATTCTCTACCCATTCTCCTATCAGATTGCATAATATCCTTCTAAAGTATTCATGCCTTGTATATGATAAGAAACTTCTTGAATCTGTTAGCATTCCTACAAAACGGCTTAAAAGTCCAGTACTCGCTAAGGTTTTCATTTGTTCTATCATGCCTTCTTTATTATCTAAGAACCACCAAGCTGCTCCAAACTGTATTTTTCCTGGAACTTCAGTGCCTTGAAAATTTCCTAGCATAGTACTAAGTACATAATTATCTTTTGGATTTAAAGTATATAGTATAGTTTTAGCAAGAGAATTTTGGTTATCTAATGAATCTAATAATCTAGAAACAGAATAAGCCATTCCTTCATCATTAATAGAATCAAACCCTGTATCTGGTCCTAATTGTTTTAGCATTCTTGTATTGTTATTTCTTAACGCCGCAAGATGAAGTTGCATTGTCCAATTAAGTTCTGAATATAATTTGCCTAAGAATTGTAATGTATATGTCTTATATTTGCTTTCTTCGTGGCAACTTACAGTTTGTCCATTTAGAGCCTTTGCAAATATATCAGCTACTTCCTCTTTGGAAGCTTCCATATATATTAAGCTATCTATGCCATGATCTGATATTCTACAACCAACCTCGTTAAAAAATCTTATTCTTGATTCTAAAGCTATTAAGAATTCATCATAGTTTTTAATATCCACTTTGGATACTGCTTGAAGCTTGTCAACCCATGGAATAAAGGTTTCTTTGTTTATTTGAAGTCCTTTATCTGGTCTTAAAGCTGGTAAAACCTTTACACCAAACTTAGTGTCTGCCTTAAGTTTAATATGATATTCTAATGAATCTATTGGATCATCTGTTGTACATAATGCTTTAACATTAGACTTAGTAATTAAGTCTCTTGCTCCAAAGCCATCACCTTTAAGTAATTCATTTACCTTTTCCCAAATAGCAGGAGCAGTTTTTTCGTTTAGTACTTCATAGATTCCAAAATATCTTTGAAGCTCTAAATGCGTCCAGTGATAAAGAGGATTACCAATAGTCATTGGCATTGTTCTTGCCCAAGCCATAAATTTTTCATAATCGTTAGCATTTCCAGTAATGTATTTTTCATCAATACCATTACTTCTCATGGCTCTCCATTTATAGTGATCTCCATATAACCAAGCTTCAGTTATATTTTTAAACTTTTTGTTTTCAAATATTTCTTTTGGATTTAGATGACAATGATAATCAATAATAGGCATATCTTTAGCATAATTGTTATATAAGTTAATGGCCGTATCGTTAGATAATAAAAAATTTTCATCCATGAATTTTTTCATAAAATCACCCTTCTTTAAATAAATTTATTAATTGTTAACGTGAACAATTACATTATCATCATTATAAACTAAAAAAATTTATAATGCAATAGTGTAATCGTTATTATATGTGAAAGGAATTATACATTCTCTGTTTTGCTTAATACACTTAAAACCACACAAACTACCATCAGAATAATCGCAAATACAATTGCAGTCATTCCAGCTAAGATTCCAAAAGCATCAGATAATGCACCAGTTATAATTGGCATTATAATAGCACCAATTCCACTTACCATAAGTAATACGCCCATTGACATAGGGTAATCCCTAATAGTTTTACCAATAGTAGAAATTGTTGTAGGATAAATACCTGCCATAGAAAGTCCGAGTCCCATTATGGCTATGGTAATAACAGTTAGATTACGTGACGACAGTAATAACAAGTAAAAACTAACGGTTCCAATACTTGTTGTCAAAAGTAATTTTTTCTTAGATACTTTATCTCCTAAAAAGGCACAGGTTAATCTACCAACTAATATAACTACCCATAATAAAGAAGCAAGCATCTGAGCATATCCTATGGTCATGATCCCTGAATCTATAAAATATTTAACTAGCCATCCGTTGATAGTTGCTTCTGCGCATAAATAAAAGAATATGACTCCTACACTAATCAAGAAATACCTATCTTGCATAAATTCATAGGATATTTTCACCTTTGACTTTTGTTTTGCAACATCATTTATTTTCATTTTTGAAAAAAGGAAAATAGAAATAATTGCAAGAAATATAATAACCACAGCAGCCAGTTTCCATCCTTTATCTCCACCTAATTTCGTACAGATAATCACTAAAAATGGAGCACTTAAAGCACCAACTGCAAAAATACTATGTAAAAAGTTAAGAGCTGATGGGCTACTGTTTGACACCTCATTTACAATAGTGTTATTAAAATTAGAGATGCTTCCCCTACTTATTCCGGTAAATAAAAAACCTAAAATCAGTAATACTGGATTACCCGTTAAAATCATAATTAAGAATCCCATAACAACAAAGCTGCATAAAAACATTATTGCTCTTTTTCTTCCTAAATAAAGCGGCAACACACCTGCAATAAATCCAGCTATCAAGTTACCTACTTGATGTGCAGAAAGTAATACCCCGCTCATCGTGTTGTTTAGCCCATATTCATCACTAATTATAGGTAACAGTGAACCTAAAATCATAGCATACAGACCATTTACTGCAAAAACAAAAAAACAACAAATTAAAATATATTTCTTGTTTTTGTCAAGCTGTGAATAAAATAATGGTTGTTTCATTAAATAAAATCCTCCCGATTTTGCTAAATTATAGTATTATATATCAACCTAACCCTAGTTCATTTTTTTGTCTCTCCTTTCTTATTTGCTAGTTTTTATAATATACTATTATTAACTAAAATTCTATATAAATTTAAAAATACCTCCTATGTATATTGTAATGGTTAAATCCAAGATATTAATTCGAACCCTATTCCTTATTTCCACATGAAAAAATCTCCTTATCTAAAGATAAGAAGATAGATTATCGCTCTCTCTCATGTTCTAAAAGCCACTGCTTTCTGTTAAGCCCACCTGCATATCCAGTTAGACTCTTATCAGACCCAATAACCCTATGGCAGGGTATAATTATACTAATAATATTTTTACTATTAGCCTTACCTACAGCTCTGGCGGCCTTTTCATTGCCAATGGCAATAGCCAATTGCTTATAAGATAAGGTCACCCCGTAAGGTATTTCCACTAACGCCTCCCAAACCTTTTCTTGAAATTCAGTACCTTTCACTTCACATTTTATATCAAAATCTTTTCTTGTCCCTTTAAAATACTCATCAAATTGGTTAATAGCTTGTATCAAAATTTTTGATTCAACTATAGTTTCCTTCAACTCATCTACAAACATAGCTGAAATTATTGCATAATCAGAAGTTATTATTTCTAATACTCCAATAGGTGAATTATAATATCCATAATATCTTTTAGTCATTTAAACACCTCCATAAGTAGAATGTAGCATATGCTTGCCACCCACTCCAATTAACTGATAGTTTCTCTATCTCCTCTATTGTAGGCTTTTTATCCAATCCCAAAATACCTTTTAATGCATTGTGAATTCCCACATCAGCTATAGGAAAAGCATCATTTATATTAAAACATTTCATAATTGTATAATCTGCAGTCCAAGCTCCAATCCCTCTAATTAATACTAATCTCCTTTTTAATTTTTCATAATCCCTTTCTGTAGCTAACTCTTCTTTTTTAATAATTCCCTCATTAAAGAGATTTGCTATGCCAATTAGGTATTCAGCCTTTCTTGTAGTAAATTGAAGTGGTTTAAAATCTTCAACTTTTAGTTTTGAAATAGCCTGTGGAGTAGGGAATAAGAAATACTCCTCCTTGTCATATACCATCTTTTCTCCGTAACATTCAACTAATCTCTTCTTTAATGTATATGCAAATTTTAAATTTATTTGTTGACCAATAATTGCCCAGCATATTGTTTCAAACATATCATTAATTTTTATAATTCTAAGACCTTTATATTTATAAATTAATAGTTTAATAATTGGATCCCTCTCAGCTAATTTATAAAAAGCTGTCAAATCTGTTCCTAAATCAAACATATCCCATACATATTTAGCTACTTGTGCTCTAACCCATCTTACCGTAACTTTATCCACAAAGGTTACCCTTAGCTTTTTAATTTCCATTGAAATCTTAATTAATACATAAATATCTTCAAATTTAAGTAATTTATAGAACTCTTCCTCTTTTATTTTATGCAGGCATTCATTGTCGGACCTATTTAAATAAACCATACACTGCTTAAAACTAAACTCCTCTGGTACTTCAATTTCTAAATACTTCTTAAAATCCGTCCACTTTACTTTTAATAAATTAGGCAAATATATATTATCCATTACTAACTCCTTCACTCTGTTTTCTATCCTAGCCCGCCTTCTATTATATTATAAACTCTATGATAAAAATAGCTTAAACAAAAATCTAGAATCCTACATTCCTATTAATAATAATGATACAATTGAATTAATGTAAAAATTATTAATATATCATACATAAAAAAGTATAAAACAAGAGAGGTGAGTTTTATTGAGTATTTGGCAATTATTGTACACTTTATCAATAAAGATAAAAAATGAAGAAGATTGAATTAATAATAAATAATAAAAAAGTTATTTGTTTAAAAAAGGAACAGTTTAAACCTAAATATAATACAGTAATAATCCTAACTGGTGAAAGCACATATGCATCCATTTATTTTATATTTGCAAAACAGTTTAAGAAAACCGAAGTTATTATAATTAATACACCTGGACATGGATTGGGAAATTCATTAACTGAGGGAGAACCCTTAACCGATGGAAATGATTTGGTCGATTTTCAGGTAAATGTGATTAAACAGTTAATAAAAGAAAATCATTGTACTTGTAAAATTACATTGCTTGGATATTCCCTTGGCGGAATGACAATGTTAAATATTGTTAACAGGAAGTTGTTAGATGAAAGTATAGAGCTTTGCGTGTTAATTGCTAGCGCTAGATTCACTAGGCACGATAATGAAGTTATTAAAGGTTTATATAATAAAGAAACTAATACCTTTAATACAAAATCGCTGATGGAGAAGAACTCCACATGCGAAACGCCTTGGTATATTAAATATCTAAATCCAAAATGGTTATTTGCTTTGCCCACTGCTTGCTATGCAGATTTTTTGCAGTGTGATAGCATGAATGAAATTTCTAAAAACGAACTACTGGTAGAAAATAACAAGAGTATTATTGCATTTCTAGGAGAAAATGATTTTTTCTTTAGTGAAGCAGAAATTCTTAAAACAATTAAGCATTTTAAACAGCGAACTTTTATTTTGCTAAAGGAATATGGGCATTTATTTATATTAGAAAGACCTATTAAAGCAGGAAAACTTGTATTTAAAGCTATAAAAGAAGCTAATCCATAAGAGTAGCTTCTTTTATTTTAACCATTATTTAATCTTTTCTATTATGATTTGCTGATCTTTTGCATCTACACCAATGACCGAGCCATCAATTATATCTCCCCTAATAATTTTCTTAGCAATAGATGTTTCTAATACATTTTCAATATATCTCTTTAGAGGACGTGCACCGTAAATTGGATCATATCCTTCTTGTGACATAAGCTCTTTAGCAGCATCAGTTACTTTCATTGATATATTTTTGTCTTTAAGCCTATTTTTGATTTCTTCAAGGAATATATCTACTATACCTTTTATTTCTTTTGTATCTAGTGGTTTGAATAATATAATGTCATCCAATCTATTTAGAAATTCAGGTTTAAATTTGGTCTTAAGCTCGCTCATAACCCTATCACGAATATATTGCTCTATTCCTCCACTTTCTTTGTTTTCCAAGAGATAATTACTCCCAATGTTTGAAGTCATAATTATTATACAGTTTTTGAAATTCACAATCTTTCCTTGATTATCTGTAAGTCTACCATCATCTAGTATCTGAAGAAAAATATTAAACACATCTTCATGAGCCTTTTCTATTTCATCAAATAATATAACACTATAGGGTTTTCTCCTTACAGCTTCCGTAAGTTGACCGCCCTCTTCATAACCTACATAACCTGGTGGAGCTCCTATAAGTCTTGATACAGAATATTTTTCCATATACTCTGACATGTCTATTCTTATTATATTTTCTTTACTATCAAATAGTGTTCTAGCTAAGGTTTTTGCAAGTTCAGTTTTTCCAACACCTGTAGGTCCAAGGAATATGAATGAACCAATAGGTCTTCTTGGATCCTTCATGCCTGCTCTTGCACGAATAACTGCGTTTGAAACTGCAGTAACTGCTTCTTTTTGTCCAATTACCCGCTCTGATAGAACTTCTTCAAGCCTTAGGAGTTTTTTCCTTTCCCCTTCTACAAGATTTGCTACAGGTATTCCAGTCCATTTTGATACAATCTGCGAAATTTCTTTTTCAGTTACCTCTTCTTTAAGCATAGCTGTTTCATTATTTTGATTTATGCCTTCTTCTTTTTCTTTTATCTGAGCTTCCAGTTTTGGAATTACTCCATATTTAAGCTCCGCCACTTTACTTAAATCATATTCTCTTTCTGATTTTTCTATTTCACCTCGTGAGGCATCTAACTCTGCCTTTAAATTTCTAATCTCAACAATCTTAGATTTTTCTTTTTCATATTTTGCTGTCATTTCATTATCTTTATCTTTTAAATTACTTAACTCTTTCTCAAGGATTCCTAGCCTTTTCTTTGAAGCCTCATCCTTTTCTTTTGATAGAGCATTCTTTTCAATTTCTAGTTGAAATAGCTTACGTTTAGTCATATCCATCTCGGTGGGCATGCTATCTATTTCAGTCCTTATCATAGCACAAGCCTCATCTATAAGATCTATTGCCTTATCTGGAAGAAATCTTGCCGTAATATATCTATCGGAAAGTTTTGCTGCGGCTACTATGGCTGAATCATGAATTCTTATACCGTGATATATTTCAAACTTTTCTTTAAGACCTCTAAGTATTGACACAGCATCCTCAACAGTTGGCTCCTCAACAGTTACTGGTTGAAACCTTCGCTCTAGGGCCTTATCCTTCTCTAAGTATTTTCTGTATTCATCAAAGGTAGTTGCCCCAATACAATGAAGGCTTCCTCTGGCAAGCAATGGCTTTATCATATTTCCTGCATCCATAGAACCCTCTGATTTTCCTGCTCCTACTATATTATGAATCTCATCAATAAATAAAATTATTTTACCTTCACTATTTTCTACTTCTTTAAGTACTGCTTTAAGTCTTTCTTCAAATTCACCTTTAAATTTAGCCCCTGCAATAAGAGCTCCCATGTCTAAAGAAAAAACTATTTTATTTTTAAGCCCTTCTGGTACATCTCCCTTTACAATTCGTTGGGCAAGTCCCTCCACTATGGCAGTTTTACCTACTCCAGGTTCCCCTATAAGTACAGGATTATTTTTAGTTCTTCTAGAAAGTATCCTTATAACCCGCCTAATTTCCTCATCACGTCCTATGACAGGATCTAACTTATGCTTTTTAGCTTGCTCCACAAGATTTGAACCATATTTCACTAATGCCTCATAGGTTCCTTCTGGGTCTGGATTTTCCACTCTCTGATTTCCTCTAACTTTTGATAATGCATTTAAAAAATCTTCTTTAGTTATATTAAATTTCTTTAAAATATCGCCAATATCTTTAGTATTTACATCCATAAGACCAAGCATTACATGCTCTACACTTATGAAAGAATCTTTGAATTTTTTAGCTTCATCTTCTGCCTTAACAAAAACTTCCTCAAACCTTCTAGTAGCATAAACAGACCCAGTATCTGCACCACTTCCTGTAACTCTCGGCATTCTTTCTAAGGCTTTGTTAACATCCTCATTAAGTTGCCTTATATTCACTCCCATTTTACTGAATATGTTAGGAATGAGCCCATCCTCTTGAGCAATAAGTGCTGCAAATAAATGTATTGTATCTATTTGCTGATGATTATTTTTTACTGCTATTAATTGAGCCTCATTTAAGGATTGTTGAACCTTAACTGTTAATTTTTCTATATCCATGAAAAGCCCTCCTT
>Ga0209125_1001487_pt1 | contig 21668 bp, 20 predicted proteins | sample BarGraIncub1131A_FD_184503 | JGI IMG/M metagenome (GOLD analysis project Ga0209125, IMG submission 184503) | Arctic peat soil microbial communities from Barrow, Alaska - Barrow Graham LP Incubations 11-31A (SPAdes) (version 2) | ecosystem: Environmental > Terrestrial > Soil > Wetlands > Peat...
GATTTTTGGCCCTGAAAGTGGCAATGGGTTTTAAGATGCGGACTGCTGTGCGCAGATACAAGTTGGCTTTGTACAGCAAACGCTGATCTCCTGAAAATGCGACCATTCGGCGACCGATTTGCACATCATTCCCACCTAATTCAGTGATTTCTTTGGCAAGGACTTCTTCCAGTCCCTGCATGGTTTTGGCAACGAGTTCGAAAGACATTATTTTTTTGCTTTTGACTGGACTACGCGCGCATTGGGGGCAACATCCTCGGTCACCCAGATGTTGCCACCTACCGTGGCATTTTCTCCAATCGTGATACGACCTAAAATTGTCGCGTTGGAATATACGATTACATTATCCTGAAGGATGGGATGACGTGGAATCCCTTTTATGGGATGGCCATATTCGTCCAACGGGAAGCTTTTTGCACCCAGCGTCACACCTTGGTATAACTTGACATTGCACCCAATGACGGCTGTTGCACCAATCACAACACCGGTACCGTGGTCAATGGCAAAATGGGTGCCGATGGTGGCCCCAGGATGAATGTCAATCCCGGTTTCAGAATGCGCCATTTCAGTGATCATTCTGGGAATCAACGGAACACCCAGTTCCATCAGTTTATGAGCGATGCGGTAATTGCTAATGGCTTTGATAGCTGGATAGCAATAAATGATTTCTTCCATGCTTTCAGCTGCAGGATCACCGTTGTAACAGGCAAGCACATCGGTGGCCAGCATGTCCCTGAGCGTGGGCATTGATTCTATGAATTCTGCCGAAATGACCTCCGCCTGGTCACGCATTTTTTGTTGTTCCTGACGGTTTTTTGGCAAATCGTTGCAATCACCCTTCAAATGGGCTTCGACCTGCTTTTGAAAATAAAGGCCTGCCAGTACCTGCCCGCTCAGCAAGTGATGCAACTTTTCCACGTTGAGCCCGATATGGAAAGACAGGTTTTGTCTGGTTACAGAAGCATTGCCGAAATAACCCGGGAAAAGAATGGCACGGCAAAGGTTCACCACCTCCATCAGTACCGGCGCCGAAGGCATCGGGTTTGATTCGATATCCTCGTGACAAAGGCCCTTTAGCAGTTCGTATTCAGAAAGATCCTGAATGGCTTTGGTGATTTTTTCTGAATGGATGAGGTTCATTTTCTTTCTGTTGTTGCTTGTGCAAAAGTAAGCATAAGTTTTTAGAGCACCGCTTTGATTTTAGCAATGACGTTTTCGTATTCTTTTTCAGTGAGATATACCTTTTGGGGATTCATCTGAAAGATTCCACCATAGTCTGGTCCATCCACATACTTAGGTGCCAGATGAAAATGCAGGTGTTGAAGTTTATCGGAGTAAGCACCCATATTAATTTTGTCCGGATTGAAGGCCTTTGTCATGGCCTTAGCAACGCGTGCGACATCCGCCATAAACGCATTCCTGTCAGTATCGGTCAGGTCAAAAAGTTGATTTGCATGGTCTTTATATGCTACGACACAACGTCCGTAATAGGTCTGTTCCTTAAATAAGAACAAGGTTGAAGCACTTAAGTCGCAAATTTCAATCATCAAGTCATGTTGCAATTGATTTCGGGTGCAATACAGGCAATCAGGATTTTTTTCCATGATGTACAAGAGTTATGGTTGAATGAATTGTTCTATCAAAAGTAGGGATTAAAACGCAGAATTCAAAAGAGAGGCATGAAAAGTGAAGCTCATCGCATTCAGATCAACGAAAAATTCCGTATTTGCTTGCGGGGGAAGTCTATTTGAAGTAATTTTGCTTCTCCTTAAAATAGGCTTCTGGAAATCCACCAAAAATTCAATAATCACTAATTATTCAAAGGTATGGGTGTCTTCATCTTCAATTCTTCCATCGGGCGAAAACTGGTCATGAGTGTGACTGGTATTGCTCTCGTACTGTTTCTCACCTTTCACAGCATTATGAATGTCGTTTTGATCATTAATGCCGATGGTTATGATGCTATCTGTAAGTTGCTAGGTGCAAACTGGTACGTTGTTGTTGCTACCATCGGGCTGGCAACCTTAGTTGTAATCCACATGCTTTATGCCTTTTGGCTGTCATGGCAGAACTACATCGCAAGAGGCAAAGACCGTTATGCTGTTTCAAAAACTTCGCCAGGAGTAGATTGGGCATCGCAAAACATGTTGGTACTTGGAGCCATCATTCTTGGCTTTCTGGGGTTGCATTTATTTAATTTTTGGTACAGAATGCAGTTTGCAGAATTAACAGGTGGTGTTTCTCCAGAAGGTTCGGAGATTGTGTCCACTCTCTTTAAAAATCCCATCTATAGTGCTGTTTACATTGTTTGGTTAGCTGCGTTGTGGTTCCATTTGACACATGGTGTTTGGAGTGCTATTCAAACGCTTGGCGGTAGCAATCATATCTGGTTGCCACGCATCAAAATGATTTCCAATGTTGTTGCCACGGTCATTATCTTAGTTTTTATGGCCGTCCCCGTTTATTTCCTTATCACCAAATTATTGGTGTAAAATCTATTTATTATGACTGCAATAAAAGACACTAAAAAGATTGACGCCCGGATTCCTGAAGGGCCGTTGGCTGAAAAATGGTCCGAATTCAAGGCCCATCAGAAACTGGTGAATCCTTCTAACAAACGCCGCCTCGACATAATAGTAGTGGGAACTGGTCTTGCTGGTGCATCCGCTGCTGCTTCACTCGGCGAACTTGGCTTCAACGTTTTGAATTTCTGCATTCAAGATTCCCCCCGTCGTGCGCACTCCATTGCTGCACAGGGTGGCATCAATGCTGCTAAAAATTACCAGAACGACGGTGACTCTGTCTACCGTTTATTCTATGATACAATTAAAGGAGGTGACTACCGTGCACGTGAAGCCAATGTTTATCGTTTGGCTGAAGTTTCCAACAGTATCATTGACCAGTGTGTGGCTCAGGGTGTTCCCTTTGCCCGCGAATACGGTGGTCTACTTGACAATCGTTCGTTCGGTGGTGCTCAGGTTTCCCGTACATTCTACGCAAAAGGTCAGACAGGCCAGCAATTGTTGCTTGGCGCATACTCTGCCTTGAGCCGTCAGGTACACCAAGGTAGTGTAAAGCTGTATACTCGCTATGAAATGCTTGACCTGGTCGTCATTGAAGGAAAGGCTCGTGGTATTATTTCTCGCAACTTAGTGACCGGAAAGATCGAGCGTTTTGCTGCTCACGCGGTTGTTATCGCTTCCGGAGGATACGGAAACACGTTCTTCCTTTCTACCAACGCCATGGGCTCCAACGCCTCCGCTGCCATCCAACTATACAAGAAAGGAGCTTATTTCGCCAATCCTGCATACGTTCAAATTCATCCGACCTGTATTCCTGTTCACGGTGAAAACCAGTCCAAACTGACCCTGATGTCTGAATCGCTCCGCAACGACGGTCGTATCTGGACTCCAAAGAAAAAAGAGGATTCTGAAGCCATCCGTGCAGGTAAGCTCAAGCCTAAACAAATCCCCGAAGAAAACCGCGATTATTACCTGGAACGCCGTTACCCCGCTTTCGGAAATCTGGTTCCCCGTGACGTTGCTTCCCGCGCAGCCAAAGAACGTTGCGACGCCGGTTTCGGTGTCGGTGCAACCGGTCTGGCCGTATACCTGGATTTTTCCGATGCCATCAGCCGTCTTGGCCGCGACACCGTCGAAGCCCGTTATGGCAACCTTTTCCAGATGTACGAAAAGATTGTAGACGAAAATCCCTACGAAACCCCAATGATGATTTATCCGGCTATTCACTATGCAATGGGTGGCGTTTGGGTTGATTATGAACTTCAAACCTCCATTCAAGGCTGTTTCTGTATTGGTGAAGCCAATTTCTCCGACCACGGTGCCAACCGTCTGGGTGCATCCGCACTGATGCAAGGTTTGGCTGATGGTTATTTCGTATTGCCGTATACCATCCAAAACTACCTGGCTGATGAGATCCGCTCTCCGCGCTTTTCTACTGATTTGCCTGAGTTCAAAGAGGCTGAAAAAGCAGTTTCTGACCGTATCGAAAAACTGATGAAAATTCAGGGTAAACGTTCCGTTGATTCTTTGCACAAGGAATTGGGCCTCATCATGTGGGACAATGTGGGTATGGGTCGTACCAAAGCCAGCCTTGAAAGAGCGCTCGTGGAAATTCTGCGTGTCAAGAATGAATTCTGGTCCAACGTATTTATATCTGGTTCCGGAGCCGATCAAAACACCGAGCTTGAAAAAGCCCTTCGAGTTGCCGACTTCCTAGTGGTAGGTGAACTGATAGCCCGTGATGCCTTGCTTCGTGAAGAATCCTGCGGTGGTCACTTCCGTGAAGAATATCAGACTCCCGAAGGCGAAGCCCTTCGTAACGACGAGAAGTTCTCATACGTTTCCTGCTGGAAATACAACGGTGAAGAAATGGAGCCTGAATTGTTGAAGGAAGATCTGAACTACGAATTCATCAAGGTGCAACAACGGAATTACAAATAATCTACGGTCATGGAAAAAACGATCAATATTACCCTCAAAGTATGGCGTCAACGCGGTCCCAAAACCAAAGGCGCTTTTGAATCCTACAAACTAGATGCTGTTTCCACCGACAGCTCTTTCCTCGAAATGCTCGATATGCTGAATGAGCAATTGCTGAAGGAACGTCAGGAACCCATCGTGTTCGACCACGATTGTCGTGAAGGTATCTGTGGCATGTGCTCGCTTTATATCAACGGACATCCGCACGGACCCGATGAAGATGTGACCACTTGTCAGTTGCACATGCGTAAATTCAAGGACGGTGAAATTGTCACCATTGAGCCGTGGCGTTCCCATGGTTTCCCGGTCATTCGTGACCTGATGGTTGACCGTACTGCTTTCGACAAGATCATGCAAGCTGGTGGCTATGTTTCCGTAAACACTGGTGGTGTTCCTGATGCGAATGCCATACCCATCCCAAAAGTTATTGCAGATGAAGCCATGGATTCTGCTTCTTGCATTGGTTGCGGTGCTTGCGTAGCAGCGTGCAAAAATGGCTCAGCCATGTTGTTTGTATCTGCAAAGGTCAGCCAACTGGCTATGTTGCCTCAAGGCAAAGCGGAGGGAGCACGTCGTGCCAAAGCAATGGTTGCCAAAATGGACCAGTTGGGCTTCGGTAACTGTACCAACACAGGGGCCTGTGAAGCAGAATGCCCAAAAAACATTTCCATTACCAACATTGCACGTCTGAACCGCGAATTCTTATCTGCCAAGTTCAAAGACTAAACATATGATCCTTTAATAAAAAAGGGCTGATTCGTAAGTTTCAGCCCTTTTTTATGCTTTTTCAGAGTTTGTTGTTTTTCAGGAAATCCGCTGTTTCACGGATAGTCTCCAAAAGTGGAATGAAAGTATAGCTCAACGTTTTGCGGATGAGTTCGTTGGAATAAAACTGCGGATTTTGAGCAGACCGGATGGTTTCATTGGTCAATTGAGGTGTGGTTCGGAACAACCAACCAGTGATGGTTGAAATTATTACACCCAGTTTCAAAGTCAATTTCCCAGCTTCGAACCTTGGTGGTTGTTTACCGAATTCCTTGGCAATCTGGCCTAAGACGGTCCCATTGTGAGCATTATCCGAAACCAAAATGTACCTTCTTTTAAATAAACCAATTTCCATCAATTCAATGGAAATGGAGCATACATCCCGTACGTCAACGTATCCGGTGGTCGCTTTCGTATAAAAAGGGATGCCTTTCCGCCCAAATTGAAAAAGAAGTAAACTGCCTTTTTTCGGGTCTCCTGGTCCAAGGATGACCCCAGGATTGACGATGACAGCGTTCAACCCCTCGCTGATGGCACGCCAAACTTCAAGTTCTGACCTAAATTTACTTTCTGAATAGGCCGATGTTTGGCGATCATTTTTTCTGGGTGAATCTTCCTGAATGGGAGTTTGGTCGGGTGTGGATCCAAGAGCAGCTGTGGAACTAATGAAACAGAATTTCTTCACCTTAGCTTTCAAGGCTGCATCCACCATATTTGATGTCCCTTGTATATTGGTTTGAAGCAATTCTTCACAGTTTTTTTCGTTGAATGAAACCATGGCTGCACAGTGATAAACTTCATCAACCTCATTCATCAACTCGCAAAGGCCAATGAAATCGAGTATGTTGCCAAGTACCCATTCAACAGAATTTTTTAATTCCTCAAATGACTGCCCATAAAAAGAACATATTAGCTTCAATTGCTCCAGCGAAGTCGTAGATCGTATTAAACATCGAACCTTTCTTCCAGCCCGATGCAGATGCACCAGCAAATGCCCACCTAATAAGCCGGAAGTGCCTGTCAGTAAGATCAAGTTGTTTCTGGATGCACTCATATCAAAGGATTGGAGTGTAAAATTACGAAAAGAATGTGTACTTTTGTGATTATTTTCACAAGACAGAGCTCAATTAGTCAGAGAATGGAAGGAGATTCACTCACAGTCATTGACACTACGGCCCGATATAGTAGCCCTGTTTATTCGGATTCAAGTATTGCCTTAGTCAAACAATGGAATTATAGCAGTGACTCTGCGCTGTATAATGATTCTGATTTTTGGTTTAAAGAGGTTCTTCAATATTTCAAACAACGAGACAATTTTGCATTTCAACGCCATCAGGCCAATCTTCGACCCGACAGAGTGGTCTCCGAAAGCCTGCTCTTGACCCTTTTATTGTTTGAGGTTTTTTTAGTAGCCTTCCTTCTTAAGCGAGGCTTAAAGCTCATTACGCAGTATACTAAAATTACTTTCACCCCTGCTGATCGTACAGCTTCGGCAAATGAATCTACTCAAACAGTAGGTTTCAGCTCTTTTTTATGGATTTTGACCTTGATCATTTTTTCGTTGATGGGACATGTCCTGCTGAACTCCAAGCTTGGACATCAGGGTTATGCACTTGATTCTTATATCCTTTTGCGCCTGTTTATTTATACTGTCGCCTTTTTCCTGCTTCAGGGCCTTTTGTATCAGTTGCTTGGGAAAATTTTCTTTTCTCCTTTACAGACTAGTCGATGGATAGCCAATAACAAGACCATCCTCTTTTTTTATGCCATGATATTGTCTCCGGTGCTCATTGGCGCTGAAATTGGTGCCATTACAAATGACACTTTTATCTATTACTGGGCCCTTGGATTCTTGTTTTTAGCCCGTGTCTGGATGTTCAGCAAAACCATTCGTATTTTTTCTATCGGTAAAGGGTATTTTTTCTATTTGATTTTGTACCTTTGTGCGCTGGAAATCCTGCCTATTTTATTGTATTATAGGGGCTTATTTCTATTGTAATATCATCGTTCAATTTAATTATAATATTTTGAAAATCAAGAATTTGTTAGTATCTCAGCCGAAGCCGGCAACTGAAAAGTCGCCATACTTTGATTTAGCTGATAAATATGGTTTGAAAATTGATTTCCGCCCTTTTATCAAAGTGGAAGGCCTCTCGGCGAAGGATTTCAGGCAACAAAAGATCAATATTCTCGAGTACACCGCAGTGGTCTTCAATGCTCGTCATGGTATTGACCATTTTTTTCGCCTGTGCGAAGAAATGCGTATCACCATTCCCGAAGAAATGAAATATTTCTGCATCAACGAACAAGTAGCGCTGTATCTACAGAAGTATATTATTTATAGGAAACGTAAGATTTTTCATACTTCGACCGGTAAGAATGATGAATTAGTTCAGTTGATTCTTAAGCACAGTAGCGAGAAGTTCGTGATACCTGTTTCTGATGTAAGTAAGGACGATCTGACTTTTAGATTGGATGAAAAGAAAGTCTCTTATGCAAGAGCGGTCATGTATTGCACTGTTAGCAATGACTTCCAGCCAGATGAACCATTTGATTATGACATGCTTGTCTTTTTCAGCCCTGCCGGTATTGCTTCTTTATTGAAAAATTTCCCAAACTTTGTTCAAGGTGAGATTTCAATCGGTTGTTTTGGTGCTACGACTGCGAAGGCTGTTCGCGACGCAGGTCTTCGCTTAGATTGTGAAGCTCCTATCGCAGAGGCTCCTTCCATGACAGGTGCACTTGACCTCTATATCAAGGAAAACCATAAGATAGCCAAAAAGGCTTGATAAAAGTATTCAATTTTTTTTTAACACGCTGTTTTCCGGTAGAATCATCTACCTTTGTGGAAACAGCGTGTTTTTTTATACGATGGAACAACGATTTACGTTTTCAAAACAAGAGAAACTCTCCGGTGAAACAGCAGTGAATGAGCTTTTTTTAAAAGGAGCCTCTTTTATTGTCTACCCGATTCGCGTTGTCTGGACGGCGTCCCAAGCAGATGATTCGTCATCCCTGCAGGTGCTTATGAGCGTTCCAAAAAAGAAATTGAAACACGCAGTGGATCGAAATCGAGTGAAACGCTTGTTAAGAGAGGCTTATCGCTTGAACAAAAACAGTTTGACAGCGGTTACCACCGAACAAAATTTGCAAGTTCGGATGGCTTTCGTCTGGATTCCTGCTGAAGTGTTTTATTTTAGTAAAGTGGAAAAGAAGGTTTTTGATGCACTCGAAAAAATGCAAAAGATATTAGCCGCCTATGCTGCTGAAGTAAAGATCACCATTCATACTCCAATCAGTGATTAAAAGGTTTTTTTCCATAGTGTTTATAGGATTGGTTCGTTTTTATCAATTGGCCATTTCCCCACATACTCCTTCAGCCTGCAGGTATACCCCGACCTGCTCTCAATATGCCATTGAGGCCATACGCAAGCATGGTCCTTTCAAGGGTGGCTGGCTGGCCATAAGGCGCATTTCACGATGCCATCCCTGGGGTAGCCATGGATATGATCCTGTCCCTTGAACATATACACCACGATGACAGACATCCATAGTCATGATCCTCTACTAAGGCTAGGTCAGAATAAGGTTTTCTCTATTCAACTCCATCCCGATTCCGATCTTGATCGAATACTGGACTCCGTTCCTCCAGAAATCTTTGTCAGTGCTGGTGTACATCCCTGGCATGCCGCTGAGTGGAATGAATCGAATTTAAATAGGTTGGAATCCTTGGTGCATCATTTGCGTGTGGAATTCATTGGAGAAATAGGGTTGGACAACGTTTGCAGGATTCCTTCTGAGATTCAGATCCACATCTTTGAACTCCAACTTCATTTGGCCCACAAATTAAACAAATCGGTTCTGATTCATAGTGTCGGATACCATTCGGAGGTGTTAAGTCAAAAAATGAAGTTTAATAATATTCCCACATGGATATTACATGGCTTTCGAGGTAAATCTCAATTGGTTGAACAATACCTGAGAAGCGGCTTCTTTATTTCATTTGGCCCGAAATATCAAATTGATTCCTTGCGGGCATGTCCGCTTAACCGGCTATTTATTGAAACGGATGAGTCTGGTGTCGACCTTGTCAGTCTTTACAACAAGGTTGCACAAGATAAAGGCATATCCGTATCAATGCTTGAAGAAGCCCTTACTATGAACTTCGAACGCATTCGAAATATGCAGGCATAAAAAAAGGCCGCGTTACCGCAGCCTTTCTGAAACTATTTCGCAAAAAAATTATCCAACGAATTTATATCCTACACCTTTGATGGTGGAAATGTAATTTTCGCCGATTTTTTCACGGATCTTACGAACGTGAACATCAATGGTACGATCACCAACTATGGACTTATTGCCCCAAACTAATTTGAAGATTTCTTCACGGGTGAAGACTTTCAGCGGCTTGGATGCCAAGAGTACCAATAGTTCGAATTCCTTACGTGGCAAGAAGATGTCTTTACCATCCTTGAATACAAGGTAACGTTCACGATCAATTACAATACCCTTTTGAGGTACGACATCCTTAGCGTTGCCCAGATATTTGCCTAAAATGTTCATCACACGACGGGTAATTAAAGCAGAGTTGGTGTCGCGTGTACCAAATTCGTCTACGCCCAGATCGAACCATTCGAGCTGTTCAGAAAGATTTTGGTTGTTGTCAGTAAGGAAGTACACATTGGTTTTCTGTTCTTCCTTTGTTTTCTTGATTTTTTTGCAAAGTTCAATTGCCTTAGCATCGTCTGATGTTGTGTCAATGACGATCAAACAGGGATTTTCTTCAGCGATAAATTCAGTTGCTTTTTGAACACTGTAGGTGTATTCTACTACAGCTCTTGTGTTTGCCAATGCTTCATGAATCTTTGTGCCGAGAATCGAACCTTTTACAGAAAAAATCAACACATTACTTTGGAGTGGTTTCATAAATGTTTGATTTTTTAAATAAATAAATAAAAACGAAAAGTGATATATGCCAAAAATGGCCAATACCAAAAGAATAATAACACACAAAAATAACTCATGAAACTCGTTTAAGCAAATTTTTCAATCCTTTTATTATTAATTATCAAATTAGAAGTACTTTTGAGGTTTAAAAGGTTAAGACGAACGCTAAACCCTTGTAATATAACATTATTTAACCTTTACAAAACCCAATAACAAAAAATTTCAATGGATTTTATTCAAGAATTACAGTGGAGAGGGATGATTCATAATGTCATGCCTGGTACGGAAGAGCAGCTAAATAAAGAAATGTCGACTGCCTATGTAGGAATTGATCCTACAGCAGATTCTTTACATATCGGACACTTGGTCAGCATCATGATGCTCCGCCATTTTCAACGTTGCGGGCACAAGCCTATAGCCTTGATTGGTGGTGCTACTGGTATGATTGGCGATCCTTCCCTGAAATCTCAGGAGCGAAATTTGTTGGATGAACCGACTCTTCGTCATAACCAGGAATCCATCAAGAAACAGCTTTCAAGATTTCTGGATTTTGAAAGCGATGCGCCCAATGCAGCGGAGTTGGTCAACAACTATGACTGGATGAAAGACTATTCTTTCCTCGACTTTATCCGTGACATCGGTAAACACATTACAGTTAACTACATGATGGCCAAGGACTCCGTGAAAAAGCGTTTAAGCAGTGAATCCAGTGATGGAATGTCTTTTACTGAATTTTCATACCAACTACTTCAGGGTTATGACTTCCTGCACCTTTACCGTGAAAAGAATTGCAAATTGCAAATGGGTGGTTCCGACCAATGGGGAAACATCACTACGGGAACGGAACTAGTACGTCGCGTTGCGGGTGGTGAAGCATTCGCCCTAGTTTGTCCCTTAATTACCAAAGCTGACGGAGGAAAATTCGGCAAAACAGAATCCGGAAACGTTTGGTTGGACCGTCGATATACATCTCCTTACAAATTCGTCCAATTCTGGCTCAATGTCAGTGATATTGATGCTGAAAAATACATCAAGATTTTCACGTTTCTTTCTCTTGAGGAAATCAACGAACTAATCGCTGAGCATCAACAGACTCCGCACTTACGCATTCTGCAGAAGCGTTTGGCTCAAGAAATTACTTACATGGTTCATTCAAAAGAAGACTACGATGCTGCAGTTGAAGCAGCTTCCATCCTTTTCGGCAATGCCACAGCCGATGCATTGAAAAATCTGGATGAAGAGACGTTTTTGGCCGTGTTCGAAGGCGTTCCTTTTTTTGATGTTACTCTGGAAGATATTAAAAATGGGATAAAGGCTGTCGATTTACTCACTGAAAAGGCAGCTGTTTTTCCCTCAAAAGGAGAAATGCGCAAAATGATTCAGGCCGGTGGTTTCTCCATCAATAAAGAAAAATATGGAGAAACGGATGGCGTCATCGATTCGACCTTCCTGCTGAATGGCCGATATCTGCTAGCGCAGAAAGGGAAAAAGAACTATTTCCTGCTCATCATTAAGTAAAAATCTGTTTCGAGCTATTGGCAGGCAAAAAGATTTTGCGTACTTTTGCCCCGCTTTCATAGGAAAGCAATGAGGATTGTCTCATGGTGTAATGGTAGCACTACAGTTTTTGGTACTGTCTGTCGAGGTTCGAATCCTCGTGAGACAACAGTTCGCACAAGTCCCGGTTCCTCAAAAAGGAGACTGGGACTTTTGTTTTGATAGAAGATTGCGGTGGAGACCGTCTAGGCCTGTTCGTTCTATGCAAGTGTCTGAAAAATAAGTTTTAAATGATACCGCGTTCAGTTTTTGAAATTTCGTCTCATCAAGTTTCAGAAAGTGTTCGGTTGGTTGGAGTTCAGCAGTGGTATTTGCTTTGGCGAATCGATTCCAGGGGCATACTTCCTGACAGATGTCACAACCAAAAATCCAGTCGTTTTCACCGACCATTTTCGCTTCTTCTGCAGAAAATGGCCCTTTTTTTTCGATGGTTAGGTAGGAGAGGCAAAGTTGTGCATCGATAAAATTTCCGTTAAGGGCCTTCGTTGGACATGCCTGAAGGCATTTGTCGCAAGTGCCACAATGGCTATCCATAGGAGTTCCGTAATCAAGTACCTGATCAATTAACAATTCGCCCAGCAGAAAATAGGATCCGTTACCTGGTAAGATGAGCTGCTGGTTCTTGCCTAACCAGCCAAGACCGGATTTCCAGGCCCAATACCGTTCCATAATTGGTGCAGAATCAGAAAACGCTCTACCGTTCACTTGGATACCGTGCTCCCGCATCTTTGTCAATAGCTGGTTCAATTTTCCACGGATTATGAAATGGTAGTCAAGCCCATAAGCGAATCTGGCAACTTTTGGAGAGTTAGGCAATTGAATGTCTGAAGGGAAGTAGTTGAGGGCAACCATCACCAACGATTGGCAGCCTTCAACTAGTTGGCGCGGATCCATCCTTTTGTCCAGATTTCTCCCCATGTAGGACATTTCTCCGTGCAAACTCTGTTTTAACCAGGTTTCGACATTCAATGTTTCCTGTAACGGAAGGGATTCTGCACGCGCAAAACCACATGCATCAAACCCAAGCAAACGCGCTTGGTTCCTAATAAAAAGCGAAAGTTCTGTGGTGGTCATGGGACAAAAATACAGTAAAAACCATAAACAACCCGACTATATGACTTATCTTTGCTTACACAAATCAAAAAACTGTTTATGAAGATATTACTGCTTGGATCTGGTGGTCGTGAACACGCAATGGCCTGGAAAATCGCTCAAAGTCCCAAAGTAGAAAAACTTTTCATCGCTCCAGGCAATGCAGGAACATCACTTATTGGAACGAATATTGCATTGGGCATCAATGATTTCGCCGCTCAGAAAGATTTCGTACTAAAAAATCAGATCGATATGGTCGTTGTGGGCCCGGAAGACCCGTTGGTGAATGGCGTTTATGATTATTATGCCAACGATGAGGCGCTGAAATCCATACCTGTTATTGCCCCTTCTAAAAAGGGTGCACAGCTGGAGGGCAGCAAGGATTTTTCCAAAGGATTCATGCTACGTCACCACATACCCACAGCCGGTTATTTAAGCGTAACGGCGGATACGTTGGAAGAAGGTGTTGCCTTCTTGAATAATATGAAAGCACCTTATGTATTAAAAGCTGACGGCTTGGCCGCCGGTAAGGGTGTTTTGATTCTGACGAATCTGACTCAGGCTGTTGAGGAACTTAAAGCCATGTTGGATGGAAAGTTCGGATCAGCCAGCAAGACAGTTGTAATCGAAGAATTCCTTGATGGAATCGAGTGTTCTGTATTTGTAATGACCGATGGTCAACATTATCAGATTATGCCGGAGGCAAAGGATTACAAACGAATCGGTGTAGGAGATACTGGCTTGAATACAGGCGGAATGGGTGCTGTATCACCTGTGCCTTTTGCCAATCAAGAATTCATGGCCAAGGTCGAAGAGCGCATTATTAAACCAACCATCGAGGGCCTTGCATCGGAAGGGATTGACTATAAAGGGTTTATTTTTCTGGGATTGATCAAAGTGGATGGTGAACCTGTCGTGATTGAATACAATGTCCGAATGGGGGACCCGGAGACGGAAGTGGTGATGCTTCGCATTCAGTCGGATTTTGTGGATTTGCTGGAAGGTATTGCCCAAGGTGATTTGGATAAACGCATTCTGGTTACCGATCCAAGATTTGCTGTGACTGTCATGTTGGTTTCAGGCGGGTACCCCGGAGATTATGTAAAGGGTAAAGTCATCACGGGACTTAACAAGGTAGATGGAAGCATTGTATTTCATGCAGGCACAAAGTCCTCCGGACAGGACGTCCTGACAAACGGAGGCCGTGTGATTGCTGTAAGTTCGTATGGTGAAAGCAAAGCTGCTGCTCTTGCTCAATCTTTTGCCAACGCAGGAAAAATCAAATTTGAAGGAAAATATTTCCGATCAGATATTGGGTTTGATTTATGACAAAATGAAACGTGGATTTTTAAGTAGTATTGCTTATACCAACTTTCTTTGGGGGGCAGGTTTGTTGTTGCTAGTGGCAGCAGCTTCGGTGAACCATTTCATTTTCGGCGGGTTAGAAATTAAGGTTGATTCCTATCTGCTAAAATCAATCAGTAACTACACGTTTTTGGGTTTTTCCCTTTATGATATACTGGATTATCCTTTTATCAATCACTTGACGCAATTCCTTTTATTAATGGGGACAAGCTTTATTTTGCAATACCTCTCATCAGAATTCCGCTTGATTCGAGTCCGTAGTTACTTCCCATTTTTTCTTTTTTGCTTGTTCAGTGGAACCATTATCCCGTTTCTTCCATTGAATGGTGCTGCACTGTCATGTTTGTTACTGACGATTTCTTTCTTTAGATTGTTTCGCTCTCTAGATCATGGATTCGAGAACAGAGCCGTCTTTGATGCTTTCGTTTTGCTGGCCTTGGCTTCGGTGTTTCTAAGTAGGCTTTTGTATCTAATCCCAGTAATATGGTTGGTAATGAGCGTATTACAAGTGATGAGCATACGTAGTTTCCTGGCTTCCTTATTAGGAATATTAAGCGTGCTCTGGATCTTTGGAGGAGTCAGTTTTCTTATTGGGGATTTTAGTTTTCTACTTGCATACTCCAGCGATCTGATCAATTTCCACATGTTTGATTTCTCAGCGATTTCCTCGCCAGCGATTTCTTATATTGTTTTTCTGGCTGTGCTGATCATCTCAGCCATCATTTCATTTTGGCCTAAACAGCATCTGGATAAACTCCAAACCAGAAACTATTTGAACAGTGTTTTATTGATTTGGTTTGCCTTGCTGATTCTTTGGATTTTTTCAGGTAATGAAGAAAGTTACATGCTTCCCTTATTTGCGTTGTCATCCTTAGTAATAGCACATTTTTTCTCCTTGGTGGACTCCCTTTTTTCCAGAATCATGTTTCTTGCATTGCTTGGTCTGTCCATTACGGTTTACCTGTCCTTTTTTTAAAACGAACTCTTAACTGCGCGCAACATTTCACGTTTCCCTGGGGGGCCTGGTATACGATCTACCTTAAAACCACTGCGTTGTAGCCGACGCCTCACTTCACCTTTTGCGCAATAGGTTACTAATAGTCCATTCTCGTGAAGTGCTTCGAACAAACGGGTGAATAAATACTCTTCCCACATCTCCGGTTGTTTTTCAGGAGCAAAAGCGTCGTAAAAAATAACATCGAATTTCTCCTGAAAGGACATGGATGTAAAATCCTCCTGTAATTTGGTCAATGAGAAGCATTTTTTTTCAAGAATAATTGGTTGCCCCCATACAGATTCATGTAGCATTTTAAAGGATTCCTGCGAAAGTGCCGGTTCCAGCGAATCATAACCGAGTGAGGCGATTGTTTGAATAGGCAGTGGAAATTTTTCCACGGCGGTATAAGTTACATCGAGATGAAATCGCTTGGCGTGTCCCCAAGTAAGCAGCGCGTTCAATCCGGTTCCGAAGCCGATTTCAAAAATAGCAATATTTTTATGAAGACATTGCTTTAATCCAGCGTCTATAAAAACATGCTTTGATTCTTGCACTGCACCATTCAGTGAATGGTAGGATTCCTGCATTTCGCTGGAATATAGAGTTTCTGAACCGTCTCCGGTTTTTCGGAGAGCAAAATCTGTAGGATTCATGCCATTATCCGGCCACAGAGACATGAATGCCTGTTTCTGCCGTCACTCTTTTTGCGATTTCGCGAAGGTCCTTCAAAGGCACTTTAGAAATTCCCGATACTGCGGTTTCACGGTCAATGGCATAGATCATCACTGATTCAGGTTCAATTTCCTGAAGCAATTCAATCCAGGCAGAAACTTCTTTTTCTGTCGTGTTGTCAAAGGATTGCCCTTGGTAGTTGCCTCTGGTAAATAGCGTCTGAATAATTAGTTTACCATTGAACGCTTTCATTCTATCTACTTGTTGGTGAACGGTATAAGACTCGGAAGTTGGCCTATCAAGAATCTTGACAGTTTCGTCAAAGGCTGAATCCAATTTCAGAATGGCATTATCTACTCGGAGTAATGCATCGAAAATGTTTTGTTTACCCAAACCTGTGGCGTTGGAAAGGACGCTGACTTTGGCGTTGGGAAAGTACTTGTCGCGCATTTCGATGGTCTTTTCGATGATCAGAGGGAAATCAGGATGCATTGTCGGTTCTCCATTACCAGCAAAAGTTAGGACATCGGGGGTTATGTTTTCTTTTTGAAGCGAGATTAACCTGATTTCAAGCGCTTCAAGCACTTCCGCGGTTTTTGGTAACCGACCTCCTTTGAATGCGGCATTCAATCCGCATTCACAATACAGACAATCAAAGGAACAGACCTTACCATTAACAGGCAGGAGATTTATTCCAAGAGAAACGCCCAACCTGCGGCTTTTTATGGGTCCAAAAACAATTTCGTCAAAAAGGATGGTAGGCATATAATTTGTTTTTGCAAAGGTAGAATTTTTTATTCGAACGAATTCAAAATTTCCAGCTGAGCAGTAATCGAGCTTCAGTCCTTCGGCTTCCGTTTATACGTTCTGGTCCAACACCAAGGCTTTCCATCCCGGGTTGAACGCTGTCTGCTATTTTTAACTGAACGCAAAAGTTTTTTAGATTGTATTTTGAAATTACCGCCATTCGACATCCTTGTCCATAGAGCATGGGCATGGAAAAAGCCCCAGGCAGATCTTTTTCCCAAAGATACATGCGGTTTTCCCAAGAGTCTGTACTGAAAAGAACAGCATGTAACTGAATGGAAAATTTGGTGTCGGAAGGTTCGAATCCAATATCCTGAGCAAGTGCGTATCCAAATTGTTGTTGATTTTCGGATCGGTATTCGTTTGCATGCAGCACAGTTTTCAATATCCAAAACCCCTGCTTTTCCGAAATTTGCAACCGTACTTGATTTTTTAAATATGGAGTGATAGTATTGGTCGGTAGAGATGGGTCCATAGCATTCTTTTCTTTGGTTTTACTTTTGAAAAGAAGCCTGACTAAACCATTCCGACCAACGGATGCATTGAGTTCCGTCGCTATTTCCTGCCCACAAGAAGGTGCGCTCACATTGTAACTAAGCCATGGAAAGCGAAATACATCATAATAAGCCGAAACTCGAATACCTTTTGCCAGTATGAATTCCGTCGAAGTGTAAAGACCTTTTTCATTCTTGGTCGAGGTCCCTTCTGAAAAGGCATTGCTGAATAATGCCAGATATTCTGGTGTATAGTTGCGACCGAGCATGGAGACTGTCATACGTGGGTAAGGTTTGAACGAGGTTCCTGCTAGAATTGCTCCGTGCCCCTTCTGGTCAAGAGCTGCTTCACCGAAGACCAGTAATCCATGAAAAACTGTTCGAAAATCTGCTGAAATGTTACCTCCTTTATTTTCCTGCAAATGGTATAATTTCCAAATCTCAAGTGGTTTGGCAGCCGCCGTGTTAAATAACCAACCAGCGGCAGTAATACCTATTTGCAGATTCGTCCATCTGAATTGAATGTGGCCCCCTAAAACGGATTGCATCAATTGTTTTTGAATGTTGATTTCAGCAGGCAAGCGGTGTAGTCCTGTTTCTGAAATACTGCTGAAACCCCCCTTTTCTATAGAGGAGTCAAGTTTTCGAACGGAGTAAAAGGATGTAAGATCAATTCCGAACCTATGTCCCCTCACCGGTATGTAGGGTTTAAGTGTCAATCGTAGTGCAGCACCCCTAAAGAATCCAATTTCTGAGGCAGAAAAGTGCCTGCTTAAAAAAGAGCCTGAGATTTCAGGAATCCCGCCAGCAGTTGTCTTTCCAAGTGAAAAAGCACTCCCAAAAACAAGACCCTGCCCGAAACGTACTTTGTAATCTCCAAGAATCAACGTGTTCATACGTTTCGAATCTTTTACCAAAAGGTGGAATGATAGATAGTCAAAACCACCATTTTCTCTGTTCCACCATTTTTCTCCAGCATCTTTTTCCATTACCAGACCCCATTGCAATTGATCTTTATAGTCGAATCCATAGCGGATGCTTGCGTGTAGTGGATCACCAGAATATCGATCGGAACTGCCTGAAGCAGCATCATATCCCGATTTTTTTTGAAGAATGCTCCCTACCAATATACGAAGTTCTTGTTTTCCATACCTCAACGCTTTCTTCATAGGTGGATAGACAACCTGAGTTTTCTCTGAATCACCAACGCATACAAATGGGCTTAACCAACGCATTGTACGACTATCCATCCCTTCCACCAGCAACAATTCGGAAAGGCTGACGATGGGGCCATACCGATACAAATAGTAGGACAAATTTTCCACTTGGTCGGCATTTAAAAAAGGAATACCTTCCAATTGTTCCTTACTGGCCGTATTAAGTTGGATAGGGTTGTTTGCCAATTCAGTCAGTGTCTCCTCCCACTCTTCCGTTTGCATCCCATTTTCTGCCATATCCTCAAGTAAAATATGCCAATCAACCGCTTCTATTTGTGAAATGCTGTCTGCGCGGGGAACCTCAGCGAGTACCGAAAGATTTACGATGAATGCGGTTAAAATTCCCCAAAATAAGGGGTTTATCGCTTCACTTTGTTTTGATTTGGGAAGCCGATTATTGAATAGCTTTATTTTCATCATTCACAGGCAGTAATCTAATGTAAATCCATTACTGATTCCAAGAACGGGATGAAGGCTTCCACCCCACGAATATTGAAATCGGTTCACTTTCCCACCTAAACCCCATGTTGGCATCAACGGTCTGGAACTCAATCCTATCCGTAGTATAAAAGCATCGTTGATGGAATATTCCATACCCAATTGTCCACGCACTGTATGCTTCAAGGGAACGGCCATTTCGCAAAACAATCGACATTTGTTGGCGGGCGAATAGCGCATACCTAGATGAGCCGTACTGCTTAAGGGTATTTTTCCGATTTCGGAAGTGATACGTGCACCCCCAGGGTTCATCAGCAAAAATGCTATTCTGAACCTGTCAGACAAAATATATCGGCAATCCAATTCGGCAAAACATGTTGAACGTGAATTTACATTGTACGTATCAACGATGAGGAACCAACCCTGAACTCCCAGCCAAAGATGTTCACCAATTTTTTTTTCAATGTGAAGCCCCAAGTTGTTTTCCATCCAGTCTGCATCCCCACTTTGATACCAGTCAACACTCCAACTCAATCCCAAAGCATTTTTAATCAGACTCAGTTTTCTGGTTGATAGCTCTTTCAATTGAAAGGGAACCAAGCAAGTAATCCCAAGTTTGTCCGTCATCAATGGTTCGTAGTTGCATACTAATCCACCCAAAGCAAACTTACTTGCATCAGCATGCAGCGAGAATTCATTCAATTCGTATTCATCGGCATAAATTCCTTGAACACAAAATAAAGTTAGTAGAAAGCATAATTTCTTCACGTAAACAGGCATTTTAAAGTTTGCGATAAAGATACAAAAAAATAACAATAAGAATATATGATGTCTAAATAAAAATTAACGAAGGCTTCCGCATCATCCCTAATAAAAAAACGTACTTTTGCATTCATGAAAATGCCTATAAGCATATCATTCTTTTGGAAAGGGCTTCTATTGATTGTTTTTCCAACTATTTTTCTGTCTGTTGTTGAGGCACAGCAGAATCCTATTGTTGTTCAAAAACAACCTTTCAAGGAAGTGCGTGGCATTCAACCGGAAAAAAAAACAGAAAAAACCACTTTTGCTGAAGTCATCAATGGAGATACTGTTCCCGTTGCAGTTCTTGGCTCTGTTTTCTCTTTTCCAAAAGAAAATTTCAAAACAGCATCTGAAGAACGCTACTATTGGAAGTTGGTTAGGGATGTAAAAATTGTATATCCCTTGTCCAGAATCGTATATTTCACCTTGTTGGAAACCATGGATTATATTAAAACTCTGCCGGATCCAAAAGATCGTGAAAGACATCTGCGTAGAATGGAAAAAGATTTGGTCAAGGAATACGAACCGGTACTTCGAAAAATGACTTATACACAAGGGAAAATACTACTGAAACTGATCAATCGCGAGTGTAGCTCTTCTCCCTACGATTTAATCAAGGCCTACCGTGGTTCTTTTACGGCTTCTTTCTGGCAAGGTGTTGCGAAGTTTTTTCATACAGATTTGAAAAGCGGGTATGATCCCACATCAAGGGATTTTACGTTGGAGCGAATTGTTATAAAAATTGAGCAAGGACAGCTTTAAAAAAGGACTTTTCTTAAAAAACAAAGGGCGCCTCAATTTGGGCGCCCTTCTGTGTGATAGGAAGTTCAATATTATAAACCAACAGCCTTTTTGATGGCATCCACAAAATCCAGTTTTTCCCAAGTGAACAGTTCTACTTCGATGGTTTTTGGGGCTTCATAACGGGAAGTGAATGTTTTTACCACTGTTTTGGGTTCGCGGCCCATGTGACCGTAGGATGCGGTTTCCGAATAGATCGGATAGCGAAGCTTCAGGCGTTGTTCAATGGCTTTTGGACGCATATCAAACAAAGCGTACATTTTGTCGGCCAGTTCACCGTCGTGAATGCTCAATTTGGAAGTGCCATAGGTGTTGATGTAGAGGTTCATCGGTTTGGCAACACCAATGGCGTATGAAACCTGAACCAACACTTCGTCAGCTATACCTGCAGCGACCATGTTTTTGGCGATGTGACGGGCAGCATAAGCTGCTGAACGGTCCACTTTTGAGGGATCCTTTCCTGAGAAGGCACCCCCGCCGTGTGCGCCTTTGCCACCGTAGGTATCCACAATGATCTTGCGGCCAGTCAGACCGGTATCACCGTGAGGGCCACCGATGACAAACTTTCCGGTCGGGTTCACATGGTATTTGATATCGCCTTTGAACAGTTCGGCCACTTCTTTCTTTTGTTTGGCAACAACGCGTGGAATTAGGATACTCACGATGTCGTCGTGGATTTTTTGAAGCATGGTTGAATCAGCCTTGTCGATGGCTTCCTGACTGTCGTTTTCGGGTTTGATGAAATCGTCGTGTTGGGTGGAAATCACAATGGTGTCGATACGGACAGGTTTGTTGTAGTCATCATATTCGATGGTCACCTGTGATTTGGCGTCGGGACGCAGGTAGGGAATGGTCCCTTCGCGACGGATATCGGCTAGTTCCATCAATAAAAGATGAGCCAGATCCAAAGCCAACGGCATGTAATTATCGGTTTCGTTGGTGGCGTAACCGAACATCATGCCCTGGTCTCCGGCACCCTGATTCATCGGGTCCACTTTAGCAGCACCGTCAACACCGCGGTTGATGTCAGCGGACTGTTCATGAATGGCGGAAAACACCCCGCAGGAGTTTCCTTCGAACATGTATTCCCCTTTGGTATAACCAATACGGTTGATGACTTTGCGGGCAACATCCTGCAAATCCACGTATGCACTGGTTTTTACCTCGCCGGCCAAAACTACCTGACCGGTAGTCACCAACGTTTCGCAAG
>Ga0209125_1001489_pt1 | contig 21645 bp, 21 predicted proteins | sample BarGraIncub1131A_FD_184503 | JGI IMG/M metagenome (GOLD analysis project Ga0209125, IMG submission 184503) | Arctic peat soil microbial communities from Barrow, Alaska - Barrow Graham LP Incubations 11-31A (SPAdes) (version 2) | ecosystem: Environmental > Terrestrial > Soil > Wetlands > Peat...
AAAGCCAAATATGCCACAACTTTCACCTCTTTTAAATAATAGTATTTCTTAAATAAAAAAGATGCCTATATAGGCATCTTATAATTCTTATGTAGACCGTACACCTCGCTTCGATTAATAAACTATGCGCGTTACCTTTACAGTTAGCTCAAACCAGGTTAGTCCACGGCACATGGAAGGGTCCACTTACCGCTGCTTCCTTCCGGATCTCACGGGGTTCATGAATTTCCATTGCGTGGGACCCAGTTCTCAACACCACTTATAAAGGGCAGACCACACATTTCATAACCTAGGCGAGGAATTCACTCCTGCTGTAGCGGATTGCAGGTTACAGGGCACCGCTAACTCCCCGGCTAGTACGGAAATATAAACTGGTGGAAAAAGAGGGATTCGAACCCTCGGTAGAGTTTCCCCTACACACGCTTTCCAGGCATGCTCCTTAAACCACTCGGACATCTCTCCATAAGTCTCTAAATTTTATTCGCACCTAAATTGTGCGACAGAGATAATTATACTATTAATCAATAGTTATTTCAATAGTTATTTTCAAACATTTTTGAAACGTTTATATTATCTTTCTCAATTAGCTTATATATATACAACTTTGTATTGTTAATTTATTATAATAAATCAAATTCACCCTTATCAGTAAACTCAAATGTTTTACTTCCTCGGAGTGAATTTGACTTTATGCATTAATATCAATGCTTATTAATTTACTTATTTAACAACAACATCTTTCTTTAATACTGAAACCATAATACCAGTTACTATTGTACCAGCAACTATTGCTACTATATATCCGCCTAAATTAATAACTGCATGAGGAATAAACAAGAGAAATATGCCACCATGTGGAGCTACTATTGCTGATTTAAATATCATAGATAACGCCCCTGCAACTGCAGCACCCGTCATCGTTGAAGGTATTATTTTAAGTGGATCTGCCGCAGCAAATGGTATTGCACCCTCTGTTATAAATGCAAGCCCTAATGCCCAAGCAGATTTTCCTGATTCTCTTTCTTCTGCTGTGAATTTCTTTTTTGCTATAACTGTTGCAAGCGCAATTCCTAGTGGAGGAGTCATTCCTGCCGCCATTACTGCAGCCATTATCGCAGAAGAAGGCGCCAATGCCAACGTTGATACTCCAAAAGTATATGCTGCTTTATTAAATGGTCCACCCATGTCAAAAGCCATCATTAATCCAAGAATAATTCCAAGAAAGCCTGCATTTGCTCCACTTAAATTAGTTAAGTATTTTGACATTGCCACTGTTAAAGCACTTACAGGTTTCCCAATAACATACATCATTACAAGTCCTACTACTAATGTCGATAAAACTGGCAATATTATAACTGGCATTAAGCCTTGTAATGATTTTGGTAATTTTATTGTTTTCTTTAACAAGAGTATAGTATACCCAGCTAAGAAACCTGCTGCCATTGCACCTAAAAAGCCAGCGCCTACCGTTGAAGCAAGCATACCACCCACCACACCTGGTACAAGACCCGGTCTATCTGCTATAGAGAATGCTATAAACCCTGCCAATATTGGATACATAAGTCCCATGGCAGCACCACCAACATCCTTTAATGCAGCGGCTATAGATCCATCTACTTTAAATGCATATATTCCAAAAGCAAAAGAAAGTGCAATTAAAATACCACCAGCTGCTACAAAAGGAATCATATAAGAAACGCCAGTCATAAGGTGCTTATAAACACCCTTTCTTTCAACCTTTTTTTCTTCCTCCACGTTACTAACATTTTTCGCAGTATTTTTATCTTCTATTTTCATATCTATCGCTTTCTGTATAAGTCCTTTTGCATCCTTAATTGCATCTTTTACACCAACTTCAAGTATTGTCTTTCCTGCAAAACGTTCCTTTGAAACGTTAGTATCTGCTGCAATTATAACTACTCTAGCTTCTCTTATTTCTGCCTCTGTTAATTGGTTTTCTGCTCCTACTGAGCCTTGAGTTTCTACTTTAATCTCAATACCCATTTCCTTAGCTGCCATATCAAGAGCCTCAGCTGCCATATAGGTGTGCGCTATTCCTGTTGGACATGAAGTTATTGCTACAAATTTCATAAAACATCCCCCTTTTAATTTTTACTTTAAATTAATATAGCTATTCTTTTATAAAAGCTTTATAGTTAACATATAATGTCTATTGCTGTAATAAAGTAATTATTTCCTCAGGACTACTAGCATTCATTAAGCTCTCTCTTAATTCTTTGTGCATTAATTTTCTAGAAATTTGGCTTAATATTTTTAAATGCTCATTACTTGATTCTTCTGGTACTGCAATTAAAAAGAATATATGAGCTAGCTCATCATCCATAGACTGATAGTCAATTCCTTCTGTGCTTCTTCCAAATACTAATGCAGCCTCTTTAACTCCACTGCTTTTGCCGTGAGGAATGGCAATTCCCATACCAATACCTGTTGAAAATTCCTTTTCTCTATCAGTTACAGCTTTCGTATATTTATCTTTATCTAGTAGCTTACCATCTTCATCCAGAAGGTTTACCATTTCTTTTATTACATCCTCTTTTGTTTTACTATTTAGCTCAAGTTTAATTAGATTAACATTTAATAATTCAGTTATATTCATTTATAATCATCCTTTCTTATAGATATTTTATGGATATTTGTTTTTTTAGCTTTTCTATATCTTCAAACTTACCTGTTTGTGTTCCTTCAGTCATTACATTAGCTGTACTTGTCGCACAAGCTAGTTTTATGGTTTCTTCAAAATCATAGTTATTCTCAATTGCTACGGCCATTGCCGCAACCATTGAATCTCCCGCACCTACTGTGCTTTTAACCTCTACCTGTAGTCCCGCAACTTTTGCAATTTTATCACGACTTATAAACATTGATCCTTCGCCGCCTAATGAGATTACTACATACTTAACTCCATACTCTAATATCTTTTTAGAAATTTCAATAATTTTATTTTCGTTATCAATACTTATACCAAAAGCCTTTTCAAGTTCGTCAATATTCGGTTTTACAAGATATGGACCAGCTTTCATGCCTTGCATTAGCATATCTCCATCTGCATCTAATATAACCTTACCACCTTTGTCTTTTATATCTTTAATTAATTCACCATATATGCAACTATCTGCTCCAGTTGGAACGCTACCTGATAGGACTACTAAAGATTTTTCATTGCAATATTCCATGATTTTCTTTTTTATATTAGTGATATCACCTGAATTTATACTAGGACCATTTTCATTTATATCAGTATGGGTATTGTTAACCTTATCATAAATCTTTAAATTGGTTCTGGTTTCTCCATTTATATATAAAAAATCATTTTTAATCTTCGAATCATCTAAATATCTTTTTATTTGATTCCCACTGCTCCCACCTAAAAAACCTAGGACTAAGCTTTTATTTTGTAATTCCTTAATAACCTTAGATACATTAATTCCTTTGCCTCCAACATCTACCCTTGTAGATGCAATTCTATTAACATTACCAATTTTAAATTCGTCTATTTCAATAGTTTTGTCTAGTGCCGGATTTAAAGTCACTGTTATTATCATTTTTATCACCCCCTGATTATTTTGCTATCATGATTTTTACGCCTTTTTCTTCAAACTTTATTAATAATTCATTATCTAATTGATTATCCGTAATAATGATATCAACATTATCTAATTCAACAATCTTAGCAAATGAAACCGAGTTAAATTTAGTATGGTCACATACTACTATAATTTGCTTTGCTATTTTTATCATTTCTCGTTTCGTGTTAGCTTCAATAATATTAGGAGTAGTTAACCCATTAGTAATACATAAACCATTTGTTCCGATAAAAGCTTTATCTACCCTAAAATTTCTAATTGTATTATCTGCTACTGGTCCTACCATTGCTCTCGTTTTCCATCTCAACTTACCTCCAGTAACAATTACCTCCACATCTCGATTTTTAGCAAGTTCATTGGCTACATCAACAGAATTTGTTAAAACCGTTATGTTTTTAGCTGTTATGTGTTTAGCGATACTTAGAGTTGTAGTTCCTGAATCTAACGCTATCGTATCTCCATCTACTATTATTGATGCAGCAAGCTTTCCAACAGACTCTTTTTCATCATAGAACTTATCTATTTTTTCTGAAAAAGTAGGTTCAAATTTAGTATTGTCATTTAATATTGCCCCTCCATGTACTCTTTTAATCAGTTCATCCTCTTCGAGTTCCTGAAGGTCTCTCCTTATAGTGACTTCCGAGACTTCATAATGCTTTGACAAATCGCATACTTTCACTTTTCCATACTTTTTTAAACTATTTAAGATTTTTGATTTTCTTTCTTCTGGAAACATAATTTCAATCATCCTTTATCATATTATCATATTTTAAATACAAATGTTCGTTTATATTCGTTTTAATTTCGTTCTCTTTCACTTATGTTCATTCTAATATAATATGATAACGTTGTCAATATAGAACAACTATTTTTTAATTTTAATCTCATGAACATAAAAATAAATCGAATCACTAAATAAATGCCCTTCAAAGCAAATAAAAACGAAACCAAGTGGCTTCGTTTTTATTTCATGGCTATATATTTATAATATACAATTTTTTACCTACTCTTCATCTTAATTTTCTTGTTATAATTGCTGTTTTAAAATTTCCTCAATCTTAGGAGTACATCTATTTCCCTTGCATCCGCCCGATCCAGCGCCTGTAGTCTTTTGAATCTCCTCTAAATTTCTTGCACCATTTTTTATAGCCTTCTTTATTGTAGATCTTGGTATAGCTTTGCACAGACACACTTTTGTGAGTTTATCCATTATTTCATTATTTACATTTTCATCCACAATACTTCCTCCTTTTATCTTATCTTTTATCTTTGAAAAAATCAGTCAATAGGTTACCACATTCATCATTATATATCCAATTTATTTCTGTCCAGTGATTTAAAGCATCATTTTGAAGCAAATTTATAACTGAACCGCATGCCCCTACGCTAGGGTCAAACATACCTATATATAATTTCCTTATTCTAGACTGTAATATCGCCCCTGCGCACATAGGACATGGTTCTAGAGTTACGTACATATCGCATCCAGTTAATCTCCAACCCCCTATTACCGAGCAAGCTTTTCTTATAGCTAGAATTTCTGCATGAGCAGTAACATCCTGGAGAGTTTCTCTAAGGTTGTGTGCCCTGGCAATTATTTCATTGTCTTTAACTATAACTACACCTACAGGTACTTCATTTAATAATAATGATCTTTTAGCTTCTTTTAATGCCTCATGAATAAAATAATTTTTCATGTAAACCCCTTTACTGTGTTAATAATTACTCTTTAATAATTATTATACTTTCTAGCACTTAGACTTTCAATACATTTATTTAAGCATTTGCATCTACTATTTTACAATAAGAATTAACTGTTAATATATAATAGATTAAATAAATCAGAGTATATACTCCTATAGTTATAATAACTGGATATACTAAGCTTGAGCTAAGCATAATTTGCAGAATCGTTAATGCAATAATACTATGGGTTATTCCAATGACTAAAGGTAGTGCAAATATAAAAGCCATTTGCTTTGCTATAGAGACTCTTATTTCTGATTTTTTCACACCAATCTTCTTTAATATGTCATATCTATCCTTATCCTCACTAGCCTCTGAGAGCTGTTTGAAAAATATTATACTTCCTGTGCATATTAAGAATACAAAACCTATAAATGATGCTAGAAATATTATAATACCCATGTTAGTCATAGTATCTCTGTAAGACATATAATATGATGTTAGGGCTTCTTTACTACCTAAGTTTTTTTCTAATTCTGCTGTAAGATCTTTGCTATCCTTTTGGTTTTCAACATCCATGAATGTCCTTTTTACAACCTTATCTTTATCATATAATTTGCTGTAAATCTCATCCGTTACAACTACGGTATCTTGCATATATAAATCATTTATTAAAAGTTGATTAGTTAAAAGACCCTCATTAAAAGCTTTTATCTTTAAGGGCACTGATTTTCCCTTTACTTTAAGTTCTATATTCCTGTCAACGGGGCTTTCCATTATCTTATTTGAATATGTAAGCATAAAAAATAAGGTTTCATCTGAAGTTAAAGATATATTATAATCTATTCCTCTTGCTTTTGATAATTCTTTCATGGTACTTTCTGATATAACAAAGGATTTTGAATCTTTAAATGCATAGAACTTCGTCTTTGATATCTCAGGCCATTTACTATCTATAATCATAAATTCACTATTAGTAATACTTTTAATTTTATTATTAGGATACTTGTCTATGATTCTCTTAACTTGTTCATCTAAACTTTTGCCACTGCTCTTATAGACATAACTAAAAGGTGTTTGTTTATTTATACCATTTACTTGATTATAATAAAGTGAGGCTGCAGTTCCCATAGCAGTAATAGTGGTAGCACTAAGCACCGCAATAGTAGCTAGAGACCTTCCGTTAGCTTTTATTCTATATAGAAGCTGAGAAGTCGCTATCATGTTTAAGCCTTTAAAATATTTAACCTTATTTTTCTTAGAAAACTTAATTATATATAATATCAAGGAAGAAAAAAACATAAAGGTTCCAATTACTGTACAAACTAGTATAACTAACAATTTTGATAAAGCATCAAATTTATAAGTTAAGGCCATATAATAACCCGTTCCCATAAAAATTATTGAAAGTAGAGCTAATACTCGTGAAGCTTTCGGTTGCTTCTGTCCAACCTTTTCTGATTTAAATAATTCTATAAGCTGAAATCTATAAATTAGTGTATAGGAATGCACAGAGGCTATAACAAATATCACTAAAAACACTATAATCGTGCTGATAATAGCTTTTAAAGATATAGCGAATTTAACATTTACATCAAAGCTCATAATATGAATTAAAATCATTACAAACAGCTTTGAAAATAACGTTCCTATTAGTATGCCGCAAACAAGAGCCAGTGATCCCATTACTAGATTCTCATAAAATAACATTCCTCCTATCTGCTTTTTCTTAACCCCAAGCATAGAGTATAAAGCCACTTCCTTTTTTCTCTTTTTAGTAAAAAACGAGTTTGAATACCATATAAACATAGCTACAAACACTGCTATGATAATAGAGGCAGCATTAAAAGCTGTACTTACTTTCATAGATTCAGCAGCTAAGTCTGCAACCTGTTTGTTATATTCTATGGAGGTAAAGGTATAATAAATCATTATACAAAATACCATGGATACAAAATATATCAAGTAGTTATGAAAGTTTCTTTTTATATTTCTAAACGTAATATTAAATAAAGTCATTCATACCATATCCTTTCTAAGTTAAATTGTTACTTCATCAAAGTTCCCACCTAAAACACCCAATACATCTAGTATCTTTTTAAAAAATTCTTTTCGCATTGTTGTGCCTTTGACAAGCTCGGTAAATAACGAACCATCTTTTATAAATATTATTCGTTTGCAATAGCTGGCAGCAAATGCATCATGAGTTACCATCATAATAGTAGCTTTCTGGGCTACGTTTAAATCACTTAGCGCCTGCAGAAGTTCAGTGGAAGATTTAGAATCCAATGCCCCTGTAGGTTCGTCCGCTAAAATAAGTTTCGGTTTAGTAATAATAGCTCTGGCGGCAGCAGCCCTCTGCTTTTGTCCCCCTGATACCTCATAAGGATATTTATTAAATATATCATTTATACCTAAAGTAGTTCCTATAATACTAGCCCTTGCTTCAATCTCTTTTATATTTACTCTAGCAAGAGCTAATGGAAGTACCACATTTTCTTTTAAAGTTAAAGTATCAAGCAAATTAAAATCTTGAAATATAAAGCCTAATTTATCTCTTCGAAAAGAAGCTAAATTATCTTCACTCATTTTTGCAAGATCTTCCTTATCAATAGTTACTATTCCTGAAGTTGGTTTATCTATGGTTGATATAATATTTAATAATGTTGTTTTTCCTGCACCTGAAGGACCCATTATTCCAATAAACTCCCCTTCTTTTATTTCAAGATTTATATCATTAAGGGCATTGTAAACATTCCCCCTTGAGCCATATACCTTTTTTAAATTTCTCGCAACTAATACATTTTCCATTTTTATTTCCTCCTTAAATCATCAGGTAGTGTAAAATCTCTTGCTGATTACAATTAAATCTTACAACAAATTGGGCGATCAATCCATTTTATAACATTACAAATTAGCCTTTAAACTTACATTGTTGTAAGTTTTAAGAAGAATAGGGCTACAAACCAAATTTTTAGTTTGTAACCCTATAATAATCTATAAGCTTTGGAAAATGAACTGTTACCCTAGTAAATTCAGAATGTTTTGATTCAATAGTTATGTGGTGACCAAGCTTCGTTGCAAGATTTTTTGATAGATAAAGTCCTATGCCTGTGGCTTTAAAATCCTCCCGGCCATTATATCCAGTAAATCCTTTGTCAAAAACCCTATTAATATCCTCAGCTTTTATTCCAATTCCATTATCTTCAATAATAAGCTGTTTTTCACTTGAATTTAATATTCCAATGATTTTTATAAGTCCATTATTCCCTGTATATTTTAATGAATTTGATAAAATTTGATCCATAATAAAGAAAAGCCACTTTTTATCTGAGTCTATAGTAAATTTAAGGTTACTTATTTCTACCTTTATTTTTTTACCTATAAATTCCTTTGCGTGTTTTTTTACAAGATGAATGATCAAACTATTCACATCAATTTCATTTATTAAATAGTCCTTTGAAAAACTGTCTAATCTTGAATAGTATAAAGCTTGTTCAACATAATTTTCTATGTAATCTATTTCATCCTCTAGGTTACTTAAAGTTTCCTCCTTAGATTTATATATACTGTTTTCTATGACCAATCTACATGCAGAAATAGGTGTTTTTATCTCATGAACCCAAGAATTCATAAAGTCTACATTTTCTTTTTTCCCTTCATACAATTCATCCATTCTAAAATTGAATTCTTCGTTTACCTTTATGATAATTTCTTGATATAGCCTTTGTTCATAATTTAATGCCTTAGGCAATGAATTAATAATATTTTTTTTCTGGTTTTCTATAACATAATTAATAACATCATAATATTTTTTATTTTTTAAATACTCAAATATTAAGTAAAGTATAAACATAATAAAACCTACTATGTTTATATAGGCTATATTTTCAATGCTTATTTTTACTACATTGTTAAAATATACCACCAAAGAAATAAATAGTATCAATATAAAATAAAACAAAATTAAAAATATCCTGTCGCTTAAAAAATTTCTAAATTTCATAGTATTATATACCCTTGCCTTTTTTTTGTTTTAATTAGGTCTTCTAGTTCAATATTCTCTAATTTTTTACGCAGTCTATTAATATTTACTGTAAGCGTATTATCATCAACGAAACTTTCATCCTCCCAAAGACTTCTCATAATTTTTTCTCTGCTTATTAAATTACCATTGTTTTTCATAAGCAAGTATAAAATACTAAATTCATTTCTGCTAAGTTCTACTCTTCTCTCTTTAAAAAATACGCTATTATCCTTCATATTTAAAACAATGTTTTTATACTCAAGCACATTAGTCTGCGCATTTGCGTAGGAATATGTTCTTCTTATTAATGCATTTATTTTGGCCATCAATATTTCTAAAGAAAAAGGTTTTTGAATAAAATCATCTCCACCCATATTAATTGCCATTATTACATCCATATTATTATTTCTTGAAGAAACAAATATAATAGGAACCTTTGATATTTCTCTTATCTTACCACACCAATAAAATCCATCAAAGAATGGTAGGTTTATATCCATAAGAATTAGATGAGGTGAATATTTTGAAAACTCTACAAATACATCATTAAAGTTTTCAGTGGCTCTTCCATCAAATCCCCATCTCACTATATTTTCAAGCAAAATCTCTTTTATCCGAGCATCATCTTCTACAATCATTATCTTAAACATGCGAAAACCTCACTTTTAATTTGAACTTAGATTCTTCTCTATTGTACTATAAAATGATATGTTTTCCAGCAAATAAAAAAACTAGCAAAGTTTTACTTTGCTAGTTTTCTGGTGCACACGAGAGGAGTCGAACCTCCGACCTTCCCCTTAGGAGGGGGACGCTCTATCCAACTGAGCTACGGGTGCATATTTTAATTCTACTTAAACATAGTATTACACTTTTATAAGTATGTCAACCTATAGATAATTTAAATTACATATTTATGAAATTCAAAAAATTATTATAGCGTTTATCTATTAAAAGAATTTTAATAGATAAAATAGTATATAATGTACTATATACACTATTAATTGGAGGTGTCTTAATTGAATAATGATATAAAAAATTTCTTTCTAGCAGGTATTGGTTCTGCAGCTTATACTTTTGAGAAAGCTACAAATTTAATTGATGATTTTGTGCAGAAAGGTAAATTAACCTTAGAAGAGGGTAAAGATTTATCCGAAGAACTAAAAAGAACAGTAAATGAAAAAAAGGAAAAAAGAAACTCTGTCACAAAAGAAACAACCACGATTTTAAAAGATCGGGCTACTTTGTTGACAAAAGAAGATGTTATTTTAATTCTTTCCAAGATGAATCTCGCAACTAAAGATGATATTGAAACTATAAACAAAAGATTAACAAATTTAGAAGTAACAAATTCATAAATTACGAATAGAAGTCAAAAGTCCTAATGTTCTTCTAGGACTTTTATTTTTAATGATATTTCCAAAAGAAAATCTCCTGCTTCTATAATTGGAGCAATATAATAACTAGAACACTTCATAAGTAGCCCATTCTCCTTATGAAGTCGTTAATATTTCATCACCGCAAGTTATAAGCTACTACGCAGGTGATGATTTAAGTGAGGTATAAAATGCGACGAAATTCTGTTAAACGATTTAGAGAAATTATTAAAGTACTTGGCTCTTATGGCTTTGGGTCTATTATAGACTACAAACTAAAAAAACAAAATAATCTACCTGCGAATTTAAGGAAAGCTTTTGAAGAACTTGGCCCAACCTTTATAAAAATCGGCCAAATATTGAGTACTAGACCAGATTTATTATCTCAAGACTATATAATTGAACTTTCAAAACTTCAAGATAGTGTTCTTCCTGAAAGCATCGAGACCATAAAAAAAGTATTTTTTGATGAGTTTTTAATATCAACAACTGAATGCTTTGAAACATTTTATGAAAAACCCTTAGCCTCTGCTTCTATTTCTCAAGTACATAAAGCTACATTAAAGGATGGTAGGAATGTTGTAGTAAAGGTTCAAAGACCAGACATTGCAGAAAAGATGAAATTAGATATTTCTATTCTCATCCGTTTAGTGAAGTTTACTAAAGCAAAATTTTCTCAGGCGCTCATCGATCCTGAAGAAGCCTTACATGAAATCCTTTTAATTACTGAACTTGAACTTGATTTTAACAATGAAGTTAAAAATATAAACACTTTTAATAATTATAATAAGGATGTTGCATTTTTGTATGTCCCTTATGTCGTTCAAGCTTTATCTAGTACTAAGGTTATAACCATGGAAAGAATTTATGGTTTTAAAGTAGACAACATGAAAAAACTCCTAATTGGCCATTATGATCTTGAAGATTTAGGTAAAAAGTTAGCTTTGACTTACTTAAAACAAGTTTTGCAAGATGGCTTTTTTCATGGAGATCCTCACCCTGGGAATATATTTATATTTGAAGGTAAGATTTGTTTTATAGATTTCGGAATTATGGGAAAACTCTCAAATTCATTAAAGTTAATACTAAATGATATGATATCAGCAGTTGCCTTTAGTGACATAAATAAGATGATTTCTTCTCTGTTATCTATAGGAATAAAAAAAGGATATGTAGATAGAAATAAGTTATACGAAGATTTAGACTATCTTATATTAAATTATCTTTCAGTTTCGTTAAACAATATTCAAATTTCAGTGATGCTTTCTGAAATTTTTGATATAGCAAGACATAACAATATACGTTTGCCTCGTGATTTTACGCTATTAATAAGAGCTCTTGTTATTTTAGAAGGAGTCATCGCGAGCATTGCTCCTGAGATAAAAATAATAGATATAGCTATTCCTTATGTGAAAGCTAATAATAAATTTTCACTATTTACACAGATGGATTTTAATACCATACTTATACATTCATATTCATTTATGAAAGATTCATTTAAAATTCCCTCTAAAATTATAGAATTATCCGATAGTCTAATAAGTGGAAGAGCAAAACTTCAACTAGAACATAAAAATTTGAACACTCCTATACGCGAGTTGAATAAAGGGATAAATCGCTTGGTTTCTGCTCTTATTATTTCTTCTACAATTATAGGCTCCTCTACACTCTTAAATTCTAATATCGGACCTAAAATATACAATATATCTCTTATTGGTATAACTGGATTTATTACAGCAGCATTTATGGGTTTTTGGTTGTTAATTTCTATAATAAAATCTGGAATGATATAAAATTGAGATATACTACAACTCTTATAAAAATGAGGTAAATTATGATTAAATATTACAATAGGAAACTAAATAAATATGAAATTGAAAAAGTAGCTGGTGAAAAGTATTTAAATTGGACTTATTCCTCGCCCGTAGGAAAAGGACTAGTTGAATTACTATTCAAAAAAAGGCTCTTTTCAAAGCTATACGGTTATTACTGTGACACAAAAATAAGTTCTAGAAAAATAAGAGCTTTTATTAAAAATTTTGATATTGATATGTCTGAGTATACTAAAACTTATGATGAGTACTCATCTTTTAATGAATTTTTTATAAGATCTTTAAATTCAAATGCGAGAACGATCAGTAAAAATATTAATTATTTAATATCACCTTGTGATGGCAAAATTTCTGCCTATGACAATATTCAATTAAATGATTTAGTTCTAATAAAAGACTTTACTTATTCTCTTAAAGAACTACTTCAAAATGATGAAATCTACAATTTGTATAGTGGAGGTACTTGCCTAATTTTTAGGTTATGCCCCACTGATTATCATAGGTTTCATTTTATTGATGATGGAGTATGCAGCAAAACTACTAAAATTAAAGGTAATTATTATTCTGTAAATCCTGTAGCTTTAAAAAGCATAGAAAAACTGTTTTGTCAGAATAAAAGAGAATGGAGCATATTTCATTCAGATAATTTTGGTGATGTAATTTATATGGAAGTTGGCGCTACTTGCGTAGGTTCAATTATTCAAAGTTATATCCCGCATTCCAAAATTACAAAAGGGTCTGAAAAAGGATATTTTAAATTTGGTGGCTCCACTGTAATCTTATTTTTCAAAAAAAATAGTGTGAAAATCCATGAAGATTTATTAAACCAAACGCAACTAGGTTTCGAAACTTCCGTATTAATGGGTGAAAAAATAGGGCTGAAATAACCTTTCATCCCTATTTCTATATTAAATATGTCTATAACAGTTTGATTCTTACAAAGTTAACCTGCATTGTATATAATGTAGCCTATAGTTCACACTATAGGCTACATTATATTATTAGATTTAGATTTATATTTAATTAAAGGGGGCTCTAATTAAAAAATAAATTACTTGTTACTTACTATATATTTATAATAACAATTAATTGTGGAATTAATATCAAATACTTATGTAAAAAATATGTGATTTTACCCATTTATTTGCCCATGCGCTATATGAAATAGTTTCTATTTAACTAAACAAATGAACGTTAAGCCCTATAAATGCAAACCTTACGTTCATTTGTTTATAATAGTCTCTTTTTAGAAAAATTGATCAAAAATCCCGATTTAATCTTAAGCTATAAAATAATGTTTTAAATCAAGATTGCCACCAACATAGTTCACTCCTAACGTTGTTTAAATTCTGACCAAATTGAATCATACAACTTAGATGCACTACCAACATCCTCTAAATGTTTAGCTTTATTGAATTCTTCTTTAGGTATATAGACAGCTTTGTTATTAAGAAGTTTCTGTGACATATATTTTTTAGCTGCTGTATTAACATTTATATATTCTATACTAGTCGTAATATCACTACTTGCTTTACCGCCGAGTACAAAGTTTATAAAACTTTCAGCATTTTTTTGATGTGGTGCATTTACAGGCATTATTAGGTTATCCTCCTCAAACTGCATCCCTTCTTTTGGATAAACAATTTTAAACTTTGGATTACCTTTAATTGCTGCCGATGCCTGTGATCCCCACATAACTCCAATTGTTGTATCTCCATTAATTAAGCTAGTCATTGGTGTATCTGCATCAAACACTTTAACGTTAGCTCGAAGCTTTGCAAGTTCCACTTTTGCCTCTGCGAGTTTTGCCGGATTTGTCTCATTGATACTATACCCAAGCTTTGTTAATGCCATACCTATAACAGATCTTGGATCATTTAATAAAACCTGTGAACCTTTCAAAGAAGGATCCCACAAATCACTTATCCCTTTAATATCTTTTTTAACTTTATCTGGATTATAAACTATCATTTCACTTCCAAGTGAATAAGGTACAGAATACTTATTGGTTTTATCATAGTATTGACCTAAATAAGCCTTATCTATATTTTTATAATTAGGAATTGCAGCTTTATTAATTGGCTTTAATAATAAATTTTTCTGCTTTGACATAATCTGAACCATATAATCTGCACAAATTATTACATCATATTGTCCACCTTTAGATGCTTGTAACTTTGCAAGCATCTCTTCATTGGTAGAAAAGTTGCTATAATTTACCTTAATTCCTGTCTCTTTTTCATAATCTTTAATAACGTTATCTGGAATATAATTTGCCCAAGTAAAAACATTAACTACTTTTTCATTATTAGTCTTTGATGCATTTGATTTCCCACAACCTATAAGTGTAAGGCCTATAACGGATGCTGCGAGTAAAATGCTTATAGATTTGAATCGCTTTTTTAACATAGTAAACCCCCCCATAATTTTTTTAATAAGTATAAAACCTAATTTGAAATGTATTCTATTTTTCCTTTTTTAGTTTTATACCTTGTGATAATATTAAAACAACAAAAGTTGTTAATAGCATTACTGTACACAATGCGTTTATTTCAGGTGACTGCCCAAAACGCAGCATTGCGAATATTTTAATTGGAAGTGTGGTACTTTCTGGGCCACTTAACAAAATATTTATGATTACATCATCCAGGGATAGTGCAAACGCAAGCATGGCTCCTGAAACAACTGCTGGAAAAATCAGTGGAAGCGTAATTGTTCTAAACACCATAAGTTTTGATGCTCCTAAATCCATTGCTGCCTCTTCAATTGACAAATCAAAACCCGAAAGTCTTGATTTAACATTTATAAGTACAAATGGTATACAAAAGGTTGTATGTGCTAACACTAATGTAAGGATACCAAAATCAATTCCAAGAATTGAGAAAAATACTAGTAAGGATATTCCCATAATTATTTCTGGAATAACAATCGGGATATAAACAAGAAAACTTATTACTGATTTTCCTTTAAAATTATACCTTTTTAGTCCAAATGCTCCGATAGTTCCAATTATTGTTGATATTGCGGTGCTTATTGTTGCAATAGTTAAACTATTTACAAGTGCAGTGATTACATTATCATCATTAAATAACTTAGTGTACCAATCAAAAGTAAATCCACTGAAAACTACATTTGATTCCGCTGCATTAAAAGAGTACATAATAATAATTGCTATTGGAACATACAAAAATGCAAATATAAAGAATATATATGTTTGCTCTAGACGCGACGATAATTTTGAATTCATTAGAACACCTCGGTGTCTAACTTTTTACCGATAATTTTTACGTAAACCAAAATTAAAATTAAGGATAAAAGAATCATTACTATTGATAGCGCTGCTCCAAAAGGCCAATCATTTGCTTCCAAGAATTGATTTTTAATTAGATTTCCGATAAGCATTACATTGCTTCCACCCATTAAATCCGATATGAAAAATAACCCTACCGATGGTATAAATACTAAAATACAACCAGCAACTATTCCTGGCATAGTTAGAGGAATAGTGACGGTTCTAAAAGTATTCCATCTACTTGCCCCAAGATCTTTAGCTGCTTCAATATAAGCTTTATCCATTTTATCTATAGAATTATAAAGTGGAAGTACCATAAATGGAAACATTGTATATATCATTCCAATCATTACTGCTCCATAAGAATATAACATCTTCAATGGTTCTTTTACGATTCCAATTCTAAGCAATACATGATTTAACATTCCTTCAGTACTTAAAATTACAATCCACCCATAAGTACGTATTAATGAATTTGTTAAAAATGGTGCCATTATTAACATCATAATTATAAATTTATACTTCTTTATTTTAATCGCAAAGTATGCAAAAGGATATCCAAAACCTAGGGTAAATAACGTTGTAATAGTAGCTACTACTATAGAGTCCCAAAACACCTTAACGTATAATGAATTAGCCATTCTTGTATAATTCGAAATTGTTGGTATATATACTATACTACCATCATCACCTCTTTGCATAAAACTAATAAACACAATGTATAAAAGCGGTATTGCAACGAAGAAAAGTATCCAAAAATATATTGGCCCTATAGTCAAGTTCTTTAAAATATTATTATTTTTATTTTTCATTTTAATCACCTTCTTCAACTATAACTACGTCTTCAGGTTCAAAATACACCCAGACCTCACTACCTATACCTATTAATTTTTTTTTCTTATCATAATCACAAACTATAATTTCCTGTCCACTTTCAAGTTCCACGGTAGTTTTAATAATAGATCCGATATAACTATGTTCTTTTATTGTCGATCTAAGTCCATATCGAGGTTTTGAACTAGTATATTTAATGTTTTCCGGTCTAATTAAAATGTAAGTTTCCCTATTTTTTAAGTTATCATAGTTTTTATAATTCACATTCATTTCATATTCACCAAACTCAAAGGATACCTTTTCTTCATCAATTTTTTTTATATTAGTCTTAATCAAATTAGATTCTCCAATAAAACCTGCTACAAATTTTGTCTTCGGCCTTTCATATATGTCTTGAGGGCTTCCTATCTGCTCTATAATGCCTTCATTCATAACTGCTATCCTATCTGACATATTAAGAGCTTCCTCTTGATCATGGGTAACATATACGAAAGTAATTTGCAACTTTTTCTGCAGCCTTTTGAGTTCAATTTGCATTTGCTTTCTAAGTTTTAAATCAAGTGCACCTAAAGGCTCGTCCAATAGTAGTATTTTAGGATTATTTATTAATGCCCTGCCTATTGCAACCCTTTGTTTTTGACCACCGCTTAATCCTTCTATTTTTCTTTTTTCATATCCCTCTAGCTGCACTAAACTAAGCATTTCTATAACTCTTTTTTTAATTTCTAACTTATTTACTTTTCTTATTTTTAAACCATAGGATATATTTTCAAACACATTCATATGTGGAAACAATGCATAATTTTGAAATACTGTATTTACATTTCTCTCATTAGGCTGCTTATTTTCAACATGTATGCCTTCAAGCAGAACACTGCCACTTGTTGGATTTTCAAAACCTGCTATTATTCTTAATGTTGTTGTTTTCCCACAACCACTTGGTCCTAGTAATGTTAAGAACTCACCTTTATTTACCTTTATCGATATATTCTTAATTACTTCCTGATTTTCAAACTTTTTTATTATATTATCCATTTCTAATATAACTTCTGACAATTTTAAAAGTCACCTCCCGTATCTCTTATATTTAATTATTTTAATGTCTTTTCCTAATTATCCTATATGTGATTAGAATCATTTACATTATATTATTTATTAAATTCAAAATTAATTACATAAATAAGATCTTTGGATTCAGATAGAGCTCCTATTCCACCTGAATCCAAGAAACCGTTATGTATAACTAATGTTTCTATAGTAACCTCAAAATTTCATTACGAGATAATGCCATTTTCTTACCTACCCTTTAATATATTATATCACATAAAATTTTACATTAGTAAATTAGTACAATATTGCTATCTACTAAATTACCTTATTCACTTCACTTGATAAAACCATTTTGACACTTTTCCATAGGATATATATATTCATATTTGCCATTAATGTTTTCTAATATAATGTAGATTTATGAGCTAATAGTATTTTTTTATGTGAATTTTATAGAAAATATTGTATTTTATAATCAAAAAGTGTAATATATAACTATAATAATGAATACCCAGTAAAAATACATATAATTTATGTTGAAATAAGTTAATGTACTAAAATAAAAATATTTCTTATTATTATTTTTTGATTTCTGGCTATATTGTATTTTTTTCTCATTTCAGCACTTAAAATATATACATTGTGTATTAAAAAATATTGGAGGTAACTATATGAAAAAAAGAATAGCTTTTATAGCAATGTTATTAACTATGGCAAGTTCACATATTGCATTTGCTGATAGTGGAGTGGTAACTGCAAGTACATTAAATATTAGACAAAAACCATCAATATCGTCTTCTATTATGGCACTTATACCAATAAATACTAAAATAACTACACTTGGGAAATACAGTTCGTTTTATAAATTAAATTATAAAGGAAAGACCGGCTATGTATCTAGCTCATATATAAAAATAGTAAAAGCAAATAGCCCCCCCCCTAAAACTACAGTTGTAGTCAAAAGCTCGCAGTCTATCTCTGCCAATAATTTAGTTACGTATTCATATAAATTCTTAGGAATGCCATACAAATATGGTGGAACAACTCCAGCGGAGTACACTTCTGCTGGTAAATATATAAGTGGTGGTTTTGATTGTTCATCATTCGTACAATATATTTATAAAGGATCTAAAATAAATTTACCAAGAACAACATATGGACAAGTTAAAATAGGCAAATCTGTAAACATAAATAATCTTCAAAAAGGAGATCTAGTTTTTTTTGTAAGTGTATCTCATGTAGGAATGTATGTTGGAAATAATAAATTTATACATGCACGCAAAGCTGGCACAGCTATACAAATAACTGAATTGAGTGGGTATTGGAGAAGTTCATTTGTAATAGGTCGAAGAATACTTAAATAATGTTATATAAAATTTAATTTATCAACAATTACAACCATGCCTATAATGTCACCTTCCATTGCTCCTACAACTACATCCACTGTGGAGTAGTTAATATTACTGGATCCTCTCCAAATGTACGCAGAACCGCTGTTATAAGTGATAATATCACGTGGACAGTATTAATGAATCAAAATAAGGTGAATTTATTTCAACACCTTATTTATACTTATCTGAAAATTTTACTTGGATATGTTTAGCATCACAAAATGGTTTGTCACTTGATTCTCCACATCGACATAGTACAACTCGGTTTCTGATCTCATACATATGCCCATCTGAAGATTCAATTGGAATATTACCTTTAACAAAAATACCACCACTTGCTTTCTTTTCTGGATCCTGAATTATTTCGATGGATTGTTCATATTCGTGTTCAATAGGTTTTCCCGTCTTATCCATAGCTACTAATCGCCCTGAAGGACAATTACTTGCTCCTTTAATCGCTTCTTCTCTGTATCCTTGTTTGTCAGAGTGTTCAGTAAGCTCCCAAACATTTCCTTCATTTCTGTGGCAGAACCGTGCAAAGGCACATCTGTTATCATCCAAAAGGTCAAGATTCGGACCTTTAAGAGATTCAGCCCTATCTTCATACTTAGACCTTAATGCAACCTCATTCCCATTAAAATCGATCTTTACATGTGAGCCATCGCAGAATGGAGCATTTTTTGATTTCCCACAGCGGCACAATGCATATTCCTCATTTTCAGGAAACTCCTGTCCATCTATAAATTTATTTTCCTTTCCCTTTGAAATTATTATTTTCTCAGATAAATGTACATTACCTGTAACAAAATATGGTCCATCCTTTAATATTTTTATCTTACCTTTTTTTTCACTGGTTGACATAAAAAATACTCCCTTCTATTGCTTTGAAATAGACACTCTACTCTAACTATTAGTAACTATACTGTTATTATTTAACTTAGTACCATTATTCTACAAATAGACTTAATTTCCTTTAAAAATAAAAAAATCACACTAGAATAAGCGCGATTTTTTATTAAAAATTTTTTTTGTATTATCTTTTATCTTTTTTTGACAATAATCTCAAACCTAAAAGTAATCCAGCTCCGATTGTAGATGCAATGCCTGTATATATAACTACTTTACCTGGGGTTGTTTTATCTTTGGGTGTTTTAACTGTGTTGTTATAATCTTCCATCAAATTTTCATACTGTTTCTTGTTGATATTTCCTATACCTATACCCATAACTTCACAATTCATGCCTGCAAAGTAATTAATTTTTTCTGATATATAACAATTAAATGTATGTATTTTCTCAGGTGTTGAACTTCCATCATTCCATAATTCAACTCCAAATAATTCTTCATATATAAATTGATGTTGTAAAGCAACTAAAGAATAAATACCTCGTTTTGAGTGATATACATTAATATATCCATTTTTTGCAATTAAATTATCAATATGTCCTTTGTATAAAACTAAAATGTTCTTAGATGAATTTTCATTCTTAATCTTTTCGAATAATTCTCTGCCATCAAATGAATAAAATAATTCAACAGTAGTTATATTATTCTTCACTAAGGCTAGTTTGATTATCTCTATATATGAATCAATGTATTGTATATCTTCAGGAAGTTTATTTTTGTAATCATTTATTATATTTTGAGTTTTTTTATTAAATATATCATTTATAAATTTCATTTTTATAATACACCTCTCTTTTTCCTCGTAAGTTTTGTTGTTCTTATTAGTTTATCATATGTTGCCCACTTTGTTTGTTTAACATAACACATATTTTCTACATTTAATAAAATGCTATACTTATATACAAAAATAATAGCTAGTACCTTGAATGTTTCTCCATCTTTAAGAATCTCACTCTCAAACCCTTTACCTATAAAGAATTGGAATATGAGAACAGTAAGGAAGTCGCAAAAAAATATGAAATATAAAAGACTATAAAAATAGCCACTCTCTTGAGGAGAATAGCTATTAACTATCGCTTACTTCATTCGTACGCTATACTATATAATATGCAATGATTATTCAAAAAATTCCGTATTCTAACTATATATTAATATCCTTTAACTCCATTTAACAAAATCCTCTTTAATTTCAAAAGAAATCTCATGGGCAATCGGGTAGTTGTAACTCTTCTATTAGATTAAGGATATCCTTTTCATCGCTTCCCATTCCATGCATTGCATAAATTACAGGATATTTTTTAACTTTTTCCAAATTAGAAGGAAGATGGACCGTAAATAAAAATGGACTATTCATAAAATCACCTCACCATAAAATAATTAATTAAACTCTACTATTACATTATACCAAATATTAAGACAATTTAACCAGCTCAACTTATGCAATCAATGATCTTCGTAACAGAAGTTGCATTAAATATTATATTTTATAGTATAATTATAAAATATAAAGGTTAAAGAATAATGGTAGTGTAAAGTGAGCTATGAAAAAATGAGATGAACTAGTTAGTCTTGAATATACGATAAATATTTTTAAAATGGCCTGATTTATTAACATTAGAATGAAATTAGACATGCCAAAAAGCCTTAAA